>Ga0268262_10006767_pt1 | contig 10887 bp, 10 predicted proteins | sample TergutNc150P3_FD_190354 | JGI IMG/M metagenome (GOLD analysis project Ga0268262, IMG submission 190354) | Nasutitermes corniger P3 segment gut microbial community from laboratory colony in Florida, USA - Nc150 P3 (SPAdes) (version 2) | ecosystem: Host-associated > Arthropoda: Insects >...
GCAATTTGGCTGAACCGCTGGATATCCAGGCGGTCGATGCCCTCGTTATCGTACAAAAATTGCTCATCGAAGCCGTAGACCAGGTACTCGCTGCTCCCCCGGCCCATGAAGCGCAGCTCCATGCCCAGGAGCACCAGGAACCCCGCGGGTGCGGCCTCCTTCGCCGCCTCGTACCCGCGCAAAAAGCCCTCCACCCGCGCGGGCCAGGGGGCCAACTCGCCCAAGATCGCGCGGGAGGCGTCCTCGTTGCAGTGGTCGGTCACCACCATGCCGTCATAGCCCTTGGAAACACAACGGCGGACAGCCTCCGCGGCGCTGCACTGCGCGCAGGGGCTGACCTCCGAGGTATGGATGTGCATTTCGATGCGCATTATTTTTCTTCCTGTTTCGGCTGCTCCTGGTCCGCGCGCCTCGGCTCGATCTTGCCGTACCTGCCTGCCCCGGTGGCGTCGGAGCGCGGCGGGCGGTTGGGCTGCTGGGGCTGCTGCTGCGCGGGCGGGCGACGGAAATCCCTGCGGTCGTCACGGCGGAAATTGTCGTCCCTGCGGAAGTTATCATCGCGCCGCTGGAAATTGTCGTCCCTGCGCTGGAAGCTGTCATTGCTGCGGCGGAAGCCGTCATCGCTCCGGCGGAACTCGCCGCTGCCGCGGTTGTCGTCGCGCCGGTCGCTGTCCCCGGGGAAGCGGCGGCCCTGGGCGTTGCGCTGGTTGCGCTGGAGGTTGCCGCCCGGCCGGTCGCCGCCGGGCCTGGGCCCGCCAGGTCCCCCGCGGTTATCGCGGTTGTTGTTGAAGCCGCCGCGGCGCTCGGGCCTGCGGTACTGCTCGTCGGGGGCCACCACCACGCGGCGGTCGCCGCCCTCCCCCACCGAGAAGGAGCTCACGCCCTCCGCCTCCTGCACGACGGTATGGATGATCCGCCGGTCGTAGGGGCTCATGGGCGGCAGCGAGATGTTGCGGCCATACTTCTTGGCCTTGCCGGCCGAGCTGGCGGCGAGGTCCCGCAGGGTCTGCTCGCGCTGCTCGCGGTAGTCCCCCACGTTCACGCTCACCCGGCGGTAGTCCTCGCGCCCGCGGCTGACCACCAGGCGCGCCAGGTACTGCAGCGAATCGAGGGTTTCCCCGCGCCGGCCGATGACGTAGCCGTCGTTCGTGCCGCAGTCCAGGGAGAAGCGCACGCCGTCGTCCTCCTCCACGGTGAGCACGGTGGCCTCCACGCCCATCAGGCGCAGCACGGTCTTGATGTAGTTCTCCGCCTTGGCGAATTCGGATTCCTCGTAGTAGGCCCGCACCTTGGCGGGCGTGCCGCCCTTGAAGAGCTTTTTGCCGGGCATCTCCAGCACCTCGGTGACGATGTCCGCGTCCTCCGGCGCCGCGAGGGCGGCCTTGGCGGCTTCCACGGCGGCCTCCACGGTCGCGCCGGTTCCAATGGCTTCCTTAATCATGCAAACACTCCTTATCCAATGCACAATGAACAATTGACAATTAACAATGGAGGTGCGCTGCGCGCCATTTTAATTGTTCATTGTTCATTGTTAATTATTCATTGACTCTCTTCCTGCTGTTCTCCCTGCTGCGGCGCTCGATGGTCTCGTCCACCATGCTTTTGGCCAGCATCTTCTGCGGCGGGTGGGTGAAGCCCAGCACCACGATCTGCACCAGCGCCGCCAGGCTCGAGACGATCCAGTAGATGCCGATGCCCACGGGGAAGCTCAGCGAGAACCACACGGACATCAGCGGCATACCGAGGGACATCACGCCCATCATGGCCGCGCCCTGCTTCTGCTCGGGGTTGGTCTTGCGCTGGCGGATCATCGTATACAGCGAGGTGGCCATGGACGTCACGCCCACCAGGACGGGGATGAGGAAATAAACCCACGTGCCGCCCTCCTTGGGGATCTTGCCCAGTTCCAGCCCTAAGAACCGGAACGGCCCGCTGGCGAAATCGCTGATTTGCCGGAACAGATCCGCGGGGATTTTGTCCTTGTACATCGAGAGGTGCTCCACGATGCGCAGCTGGAGGTAGGTGCTTTTCGTGCCCCCCGCGCCCAGCGCCGTGGAGAAATCCACCAGCTTTTGCTGCGCGGCGGTCAGGTCGAACGTCGTGCCCGCCTTTTTCGCCTCTGCCAGCTTCTCCACGAACGGCTTCGCCGCGTCCAGAATCTTTTGCGTCTGCACGGTCAGCAGGCTCAGGGTGTCGTCCTTCAGGTTCAGCGCGTATTTCAGCGGCCGGTAAATCGCGGCGATGAGGCCGAAAATGATGGGGAATTGCAGCAGCATCCCGCCCGAGCAGCCCGCGCTCATGGGGTTATAGCCCTCGCGCTTATAGAACTCCTGCTGCTCCTGGGCCAGGCGCTGCCTGTCGTCCTTGTATTTCTCAGTGATCTTGCGCATCTTATACTGGATACGCTGGTTCTTGGCCTGGTTCTTCTGCTGGCTGACGGCGGAGGGCAGCATGAGCACGCGGCAGAACAGCGTGAACAGGATGATCGCCACGCCGTAGTTGTTCACCACGTGGTAGATGGCGCCCAGGATGGGCCCGAACACCGCGCCCAGGACGGTATAGATAAAATCAAACACCCATGCGTTCCCCCTTAATGTTTTTTGGGCGGCACCGGATCATATCCCCCGGGAAAGAAAACATTGCATCGCAAAAACCGTTTGAGCGCCAGCCATCCCCCCCGCAGCGCCCCGTATGCCTCAATGGCCTCCAGGGCGTAGGCCGAGCACGTGGGGTAGAACCGGCAGCGCGGCCGGGTATACGGCGATACATGGCGCCGGTAAAACCGGATCAGGCGAAGCAATAACGCCTTCATGCAATCACGCCCAATCCCCGCAGCTGCTCCCGCATGGTCTCCCGGAGCTGCGTGCTCTTCATGTGCTTCGTCTTCCCCCGCGCCACGAACACCAGGTCCCAGCTGCCGCGCAGGGGCTCGTCCAGGGTGCGCAGTGCCTCGCGGATGACCCTCCGGCAGCGCACGCGCGCCACGGCGTTGCCCACCTTTTTGCTGGCGGTGATACCGTAGCGGCATCTCCCCAGCCGGTTGCGCAGCGCATACGTGACCAACGCCGGCGCGGCGAGGGATTTCCCCCTGCCATAGGCCCGGCGAAAATCCCCGTTGAGCTTCAAGGTTTCCATTAATACGTCAGCTGCTTGCGGCCCTTCGCGCGGCGGCGGGCGAGCACCTTGCGGCCGTTGCGGTCCGCCATGCGCTTGCGGAAGCCGTGCTCCTTCTTGCGGTGTATCTTTTTGGGCTGAAAAGTACGTTTCATAGCAAACTAAATCCTTTCGGCGAAAATCAAATGCAAGGCAAAATCAGCGCTTGCTGAACTGCGGCGCGCGGCGGGCCTTCTTCAGGCCGTACTTCTTGCGCTCCTTCATGCGCGGGTCGCGTGTGAGGAAGCCTGCGGCCTTCAGCGCGGGGCGCAGCTCGGGGTCATAGAGCAGCAGCGCGCGGGAGACCCCGTGGCGGATGGCGCCCGCCTGGCCCGATACCCCGCCGCCGCCCACGCGGCACACGATGTCCACCTTGTCGGCGGTCTGGGTCAGGGCGAGGGGCTGGCGCACGATGAGCTTCAGGGTGTCCAGGCCGAAATAGTCGTCGATGTCACGGTCATTGATGGTGATCTTGCCCTCGCCGTGGTACACCCGCACGCGGGCGACGGACTTCTTGCGGCGGCCGGTGCCATAGAAGAACGGAACGGTATCGTACATAATCATTTCCCTCCTTATAATGCCCACGCTTCGGGCTGCTGCGCCTGGTGGATGTGCTCCGCGCCCTCGAAGACGTGCAGGCGGGTGAGCGACTTGCGGCCCAGGGTGTTGCCCGGCAGCATGCCCTTCACGGCCTTCTCCATCACGAAGCAGGGGCGGGTCTTCATCAGCTCGTCGTAGCCGACGGTGCGCAGGTGGCCGATGTAGCCGGTGTGGCGGTAGTACTTCTTCTGCTCCAGCTTGCGCCCCGTGAGCACGGCCTGCGCCGCGTTGACGACGATGACGAAGTCGCCGCAGTCGGCGTGCGGGGCGAAGGTGGGCTTGTGCTTGCCGCGCAGGAGCGTTGCCGCCTGCACGGCGACCTTGCCCAGCGGCTGGCCGGCCGCGTCAAGCACATACCATTTGCGGGTGATGTCGCCCGCTTTTGGCATAAAGGTGGACATGGCGATTACCTCCGAACTAATTTTCATACTTGAGTAGTATAACCGATAGCATGCCGCGTGTCAAGCAATTTTTTTAATTTTTACGTGAATCAGCGCAAGAGCTCGCGTATGCTCTGTTTTTCTCCTGTTTCCTATATGTTTTCTCGCGGGGGAATTTGATTTTGTAATTTACAAATTATCCATTGCGCCCCCCGCAAAACTATGTTATAATAAATTGATTTACCCGCAACACAAGAAAAAGGGGGAGCCGATCCATGAGCCGGAAAATGACCGTCGGGGCGGCGCTGGCCCTGGCGCTGCTGATGGTGGCGATGTCCATCCCGCTCACCATGCGCTATGCCCGCAGCCGGCAGAACAAGCTGATTGAGGACCTGCCCAAGCTGATCGAGGAATTTGGCGCCCTGCAGGAGATCCAGGGGAAGGTCGCCGACAAATACTACAAGAACCCGACCGAGGACAGCGTAAACGTCGGGATGGTGCGCGGCTACATCGCGGGGCTGAAGGACCCGGGCAGCCGCTACCTCAGCGCGGTGGAGTACCGGAACTACATGGAGCGCCTGGAGGGCAGGAGCCCGGAGCTGGGCATCGTGCTGAAATACAGCCCGGAGCTGTTCGGACTGGTGATCGACCAGGTGAAGGCCGGCTCCACCGCCGCAGTGAGCGGCCTGAAGCCCGGCGACCACATCACCAAGGCGGAAACGGGCGGGGCCGTGCTGCCCTCGATCACCGCCGAAATGTCGCAGGACGACGCCGCGAAGGCCATCAGCGATTTCTATCAGGAGACCACCGTGACCGCCGACACCGCCTCCATCGCCATCACCATCACCTACAAGCGGGACGGGCTTTACCAGCCGCCGGTGAACGTGATGGTGGGCAACTCCCTGTCGTCGGTCGCCACGGAGATCCTGCCCGGCTGGGCCGCGGAGGGGGAGGCCCCGCTGAAAAGCGTGGGCTACATCAAAATTTACCACTTCTTCAAAAACACGGCCGAGCAGCTGGAGGCCGCCTTCAACGAGCTGCTCGACCAGAACGTGTTCTCGTTCATCCTGGACGTGCGTAACTGCTCCGAGGGCGACCTGGAATACGCGTGCAGGGCGATCGACCTGTTCGCCGGCGTGGGGGAGGGCGTCAACGCCATGGCCACCGTGCACTATAAGGCCGGCGCCCCCAAGCTCTACCCCTCCGACTCGAAAAACAACACCAGCCTCGCCGCCGAGGGCATCGCCGTGCTCATCGACGGCAGCACCAGCGGCGTGGCGGAGCTGTTCGCCTACGACCTGCGCGCCTACAACGACAAAAAGGTGTTTCTCGTGGGCATGCCCACCAAGGGCGTCAAAACCGTGCAGGAGCACTTCGAGCTGTCCACGGTGGGCGGGGCGGCCCTGCTGACCGTGGGCACCGTGACGCCCTACGGCGTGTCCGAGGGCCAGCCCTGGAGCGTGCAGCCCAACGCCCCCACCAAGGCCGAGACCGATGCGAACATCGTCTACCGCATCTCCGGCGCCGAACAGCAGCGCAACGGGGCCCTCTTCGCCCTCTACCAGCGCGCGGGGCTGAAGCCCAATTCGTAATGCGTAATTCGTAATCATCAGCCGCCGGTCACATCGTTGGCCGGCGGTTTTTTCGTGCCCCCAATTCCGCATGAAGCATGAAGCATTGCGCCCCGGCATATCCATGGACAGAACGGGGGTGTGTGCGCATGCGGCGGGCGATCCTGCTTTGCCTGGCTTTCCTGGTGTTCCTGTGCGCCTGCGGCAGGCAGGAGTGGCAGAACCTGCGGCAGTTCTGCGAAAGCTATAATCGCTTCGCGTCTGAAACCGATGATCTGGCAAATGTGGAGCCGGGGCAGTTCACGGCACTGCGGTACGACGACGGCACGGCCTACCAGGCCTACCTGGGGGATGCCCTGCTGCTGTCCTGCGGCGCGCTGCGCAGCGGGCGGGTGCACACCGTTTCCCTCACCGGCCTGCCCGAGCAAAGCCAGCGGGAGTTCATCGACGCCGCGCGCTGCGTCCTCCGGGCCTGCACCGCCGCCCCGGCCGACCAGGCGGAGCGCTGGCTGCGCCAGCTCCGTGCCGGCGAGGCCGAGGTCCCGGGCGTGCTGTCCCTCGAGGAAAACGGCTTCCGCTTCAGCTACGCCGCCAACAATGCCGGCCGCTGGCTGCGCGTGAGCCAGCTGCGCTTCCTCCCCCCGGAGCCGGAGGTGGCGACGCTGCGGGAAATAATTACGGAGGAATAGAACGTCGCTCCGCGATACCATCCGGAGCGACACGTCTTCGTGCGACTAATTACCAATCGGAGGAGCCTATGGACTGGCACAGCCTATCCGCCGCCGGGGCGGTCAACCGCCTGGAGTCCGACGCGCAGGCGGGCCTGAGCCCCGAGGAGGCCCGGCGCCGCCTGCTGCGGGACGGCCCGAACACCATTGCCCGCCATCGGCGCGGCAAATGGGTGCTGCGCTTTTTCGCGCAGTTCAAGGATTTCATGGTGCTCACCCTGCTGGCGGCGGCGGCGGTGTCGGCGGCCTCGGCCCTGGTCCACGGCAGCGGCGATTACCTGGATTCCGTCATCATCGCGGGCATCGTGGTGGTCAACGCGATCGTGGGCGTGATCCAGGAGGGCAAGGCCGAGCGCGCCCTGGAGGCCCTGCGCAAGCTCTCCGCGCCCGCGGCGACGGTCCTGCGCGGCGGCAAGCGGGTGCGTATTCCCGTGGACAAGGTCGTGCGCGGGGATATTTTGCTGTTAGAAGCCGGCGACCTCATCCCCGCCGACGCGCGCCTGCTGGAATCCTCCACCTTAAGCACCCAGGAGAGCGCCCTCACCGGCGAGAGCATGCCCTGCCGGAAGGACGCCCAGGCCTCCCTGCCCGGGGCCACCCCGTTGGGCGACCGGCGCAACATGCTTTTGAGCTCCACCACGGTGCTCACGGGCCGTGGCCGCGCGGTGGTCACCGCCACGGGCATGCATACCGAGGTCGGGCGCATCGCGGGCATGCTCAGCCAGGAGAAAGCCCCCCAGACCCCCCTGCAGCAGCGGCTCGAGAAGGTCGGCCGCCAGCTCGGCATCGGGGCCATGGCCATCTCGGCCCTGATCTTCCTGCTGGGCTTCCTCCAGCACGTCCCCCTGCTGGATAGCTTCATGCTGGCCATCAGTTTAGCCGTGGCCGCCATCCCCGAGGGCCTGCCCGCCATGGTGACGGTGGTGCTCTCCATCGGTGTGCAGCGCATGGCGAAATCCAACGCCATCGTGCGCCGCCTGCCCGCCGTGGAGACCCTGGGCTGCGCCAGCGTCATCTGCTCGGACAAAACCGGCACCCTTACGCAGAACAAGATGACCGTCACCGAGCTCAGGTGCCACGGTTCCGGCGGCAGGGACCAGGAGGCGCGGCTTTTACGTCTGGCGGCGCTTTGCTGCAATGCGGAGGTCGTCCCCAAGCGCTACGGCCGCGGCGCGGGCTACAGCGGCGACCCGACGGAGGCTGCCATCGTGGAGGCCGCCGCGCACCGCCGCGTACCCGTCATGCAGGACCGGAAGGACTTCGTCCGCCTGCGCGAAAATTCCTTCGACTCCTCCCGCAAGCGCATGAGCGTGGTCTGCAAGCTGCCCGAGGGCCTGACCATGGTCGCCAAGGGCGCGCCCGATATCTTACTGTCCAGATGCGATTTGGACGAAAGCGCCAAGCGCGATATCCTCCGGCAAAACGAGGACATGGCCAATCGCGCCCTGCGCGTCATCGCCGTGGCCTATAAATCTGTCGCCGACGCCCGCGCGGGCGAGGACCACCTCACCTTTTTAGGCCTCATCGGCATGAACGACCCCCCGCGGCGCGAGGCCAAGGCAGCCGTGAAGGTCTGCCGCAACGCGGGGATCATCCCCATCATGATCACCGGGGACCACGTGGCCACGGCGCTGGCCATCGCGAAGGAGATCGGCATCACCGACGGCTCCCACTGCGCCATGACCGGCCAGGAGCTGGACCGCACCGACGATGAAACCCTCAAGGAGCGCCTGACGCGCTGCCGGGTCTTTGCCCGCGTGACCCCCGAGCACAAGATGCGCATCGTCAAGGCCTTGCGCGCGCAGGGGCATGTGGTGGCCATGACGGGCGACGGCGTGAACGACGCCCCGGCGCTGAAGGCCGCGGACATCGGCTGCGCCATGGGCAAAAGCGGCACCGAGGTGGCCAAGGGCGCGGCGGACATGATCCTCACCGACGACCACTTTGCCACCATCGTGCGCGCGATCGAGGCCGGGCGCGGCATCTACGACAACATCCGCAAGGCCGCGCATTTCCTCATCAGCAGCAACGTCGGCGAGATCGTGGCGGTGTTCTTCGCCTCCATCATGCGCATGCCCTCGCCCCTGCTGCCCATCCAGCTGCTGTGGGTCAACGTGGTGACGGACTGCGCCCCGGCCATCGCCCTGGGCATGGAGAAGACCGACCCGAACGTCATGCGCGGGAACCCCAAGCCCGTCAACCAGAGCTTCTTCAGCAGGGCCATGGCCTTCCATATGGCCCTCGAGGGCACGCTCATGGGCGCCGTCACCCTGCTGGCCTTCGCGCTGGGGAGACGCGTGTTGGGCATGCCCGACGACCTGCTGCTCGGGCGCACGATGGCCTTCACGGTGCTCAGCTTCGTGGAGATCCTGCACGCCAACAACATCCGCTCCGAGCGCTCGCTGCTGCGCATCGGCCCGTTCTCCAACCGCCACATGGTGTTCGCCAACCTGCTGTGCCTGGGGCTCCAGGCCGCGGTGGTCACCTTCCCCTTCCTGTGCGGCATTTTCGGCACCCTGCCGCTGAACGGCCAGCAGTGGCTTGCCGTGGGCGCGCTTTCCCTCGTGCCCACGGTCTCGATGGAGCTGGAGAAGCTCGGGGCGTGGCTGCGGGGAAGGCGGAAGATGCGGAGACACCCCCAGGCGCTGCGGGCCGCTCCCCTCTGAACTTTGTCCGGGGTCCCCGCAAAGCCCGCAGGCTTTGTGGGGTGTTTAAAATGGGGTACCCCCGTTCCCAGGGGAGAGGAACGGGGGAAAGGGGGAGGAGAAGTCCATAAAGGACGGAAGAAAGCAAGGTCAGCGGACCTTCACGGTCCTGCGGCGGAACACCTGGAACCCGCAGTACCCGCAGCCCATCAGCAGCAGCGCCGTGCATACCGCCACGGCGGGGTTGAATTCCGCGCCGGTTCCGGGCTTCCCGATGTCCGGGTTGATCTGATAGTCGTCTCCTGTTATGCTGATGGTGCTCGCGGTCGTGCCGGTGGTCGTGGTCGTAGTCGTCGTGGTCGTGGTGCGGTCCGGGTTGAACATCCCTAAGATCATCTGCCAAACGCCCTCGGCCTGCCGCCAGTAGTAGTAGCCGTTGTCCTCCATCACGGAGGTGGACAGGTCATCCGCGGTGCCGAAGACCCCGTCCAGGCCCCACCAGAGGGCGGAGGCGCTCAAGGTGCCGTCGGTGTTCACCGCCAGGAAGATGCCGCTGCCCTCGGCGATCTGGACATAGTACATGCCGCCGCTTGCGTAGGCTTCCCTGGCGCCCGCGGGCGGCGCGCTGCCGTTCGTGGGGGCCGTGGCGCTGAGGATGTACCGCCTGGGGCTCAACGGCCTGTCGTCCGCGTCGAGCCTCTCGTAGAGGTTCCGGTAGCCATCGACGGCCCTGTACCTGCCGGGCGTAACGGGCGGGGCCGTTTCCGCCTGGGTGAGCACCAGGTCGTAGAGGACCAGGGAGGCCGCGGCGCTGTCGGCGTTGGAAACGGTGATGGCCAGCAGGGTGGCGTTGGACAGGTTCACCTCAAAGGATTTGGGGTCGCCGCCCGCCCTGATGCTCGCTATCGTATAGAGCGGCGCGTGGGCCGCGGGGCTCGCGTAAATTTTCACCGTCAGGTCGGCGGCCGCCGATGTCCCCTGGAGGCAGGCCACCTTGCCCGTCAGCTTGGTGTAGCCCTTGTTCAGGGTGTAAAGCAAGTAGGCCTGGGTTGCGGCCGTGGAGCCGGCGGTGGCCTTCAGGCTGTGGAGGCGGTCCGTGTTCTTGCTGTCGGTGTAGGTGCCGGGGCCCTCCACGTTCTGCTTCGTCGCCGGGAGGGTTTGCAGCCCTGTGGTCTTGTCCGAGGCCCTGGGCGCCGCTGCGGCGTCCGCCTGGGTGAAGACCATGTCCGAGAAAATCACGCTGGCGGCGGTGCCCGAGGTGTCTTCGTTGGTGACGGTGATGGTCAGCACGTCGTAGATGTCGGCCAGCTGCACCTCAAACGAGGTGACCAGGCTGTCTGACCTGATCTTGGGCTGGGTCTCGCCGTACAGGACCTTTTCCGCCGTGACGGGGATGCCGTCGTCCGCGGTGATGGTCACCTTCAGGCTGCTCGTGGTGACGTTGCCCTTGAGGGGATAGATTTTGCCGGTCAGCTTGGTGTAGCCCTTGTTCCAGATGTTGTATTGCGCCTCGGCGGACGTGGGGGGGGTGGTGGCCGAGGCGGTGGCCTTGAAGCTGCCTGCGTGGGCGGCGTCCAGGTTGTCGGTGTAGGATGCGGGGCCCAGCCAGCCGATTGGGCTCTTCGCCGGCGTCAGGGTGTTCATTGCGACGGTCCGGGTGGCCGCGGAGGCCAGGGCATCGCCTGTGTCTGGGTCCGCCAGGGTGGCGGCGCTGATAAAGGGCAAGCATGCGACGAGGCAGCACAGGCACAGCGCGAGGGGGACCAGCCATTTGCCTCTGGCTTTCACTTTTAACATCTTTTTTTCTTCC
>Ga0268262_10006768_pt1 | contig 10886 bp, 6 predicted proteins | sample TergutNc150P3_FD_190354 | JGI IMG/M metagenome (GOLD analysis project Ga0268262, IMG submission 190354) | Nasutitermes corniger P3 segment gut microbial community from laboratory colony in Florida, USA - Nc150 P3 (SPAdes) (version 2) | ecosystem: Host-associated > Arthropoda: Insects > Digestive...
GTCATTAACGCCGGTAAGGTAAGTTGGATACAAAGTACCGTCAGGCGTCATAAATCCGGCTGTTTCACTTACTACCAGTATTTCAAGTTCAGGAATAAAAAAACTGAGCGAGTCCCTGGTGTGCCCCGGCGTTTCCAGCGTTTTAACCGATAAGCCGCCAAGCGAAATAATATCACCATCTTTAACAATAACATCCGCGTGAAACGTGTCATCACTGTAGGCGGTATCAATTTTGGAATTATTCTCTTTAATCGCCACGATTGAAAGTTCGCGTATAACCCTGCGTGGAGTGTCTTTCAACAGCACGTCCGCACCTGCCCGCGATGTTACAAGACGCAGTGACGGCCATTCCTTCCTTAAAAAAGGCAGCGAGCCGATATGGTCATAATGGGTATGCGTAATAAAGAGATAGTCCAACGGCCTGCCCTTTAAGGCGTTTTTGATATTTTGTATAGTACCATCCGCGCAATGAGCCATACCGCAGTCAAACAACGCGGTATATTCTTCCCCGATAAGAAGATTGCCTTCACTTGTTCTGTGCGCTATGCAGTTAATGTACCTTTCCATATATTTAATTATACATAGATCGCGCGGGAATGACTATACCGCGGAGGGGAACTTATTTCCTTGAAAACTCCACATCAGGCAAAATGATCTTTATTTCTTCTTCTTTGTCTTTATCTTGCCAAAAAACAATGTGCCTGACAATTGCTCTTACCGGCAAATAACCTTTCTTCTTTAACTCATTTATCTGATTACAAAATTTGGATGAGAATTTTAATACTTGTGTATCTCCCATAAAACAACCTTCTCCGCGAACTGATAGTTCTCCACCGCTCACAAGAGAATCTATTTCTCTTTTTCTGTGCGCGAAATAACCTAAATTAACATCTTTATGGGACAGTTGCAGTGTTATTTGTTCCGGCATAGGATAGCTGTTATTATCAGTTGTTTTCTCAATATTCTCAACATTAATTTTATCAAAATAGCTGCCATTATATAAAATGTACAGGCTTTGTTTTGCCCTCGTTATCGCGACATAAATCTCTCTTTTTCTCGCGTCATCCAGTTCAGATGAACGGCTAAGCGTCAAAAAGACATTGTCAAATTCCCTGCCCTTGGTTTGATGAATCGTGGAAACAAGAATAGAGCCTTCTGATGCCGATATAAAGTCCTCAAGTTTAGACTCTCGCGCGAATTGCATGAAATCGCTTTTATACTTTGTTTTACTATTTGTTTCTTCAAAATTTCCGATTAGTTTTTGCACACTGGCTAAATTATTGCTGCCACTATATCTTTTATTGAGATCATCATTAGCCTGCTGCCATATTTCATCAGTTATCACATAAGTATTATTATTGTTATTTATATCATCAATAAAATTTCTTATCTCCACAAGATTATATAAATTGAAATCATTGTTGGTTTGGAGTTTTCGGGCAGTAATATTATTTTTGTTTAACAAGCCAACAATATTTAACGCTTCTTCATTGGTCTTTACGATAATACAGGTTGAGCCTGATAATTTAATTTTTTTTATCATATTTACAACCGGAATCACGATATTTTCAGAAGATAATTTACAAATACTGATTTTACCATTTTCTTTTTTTATTGGCGCAATTGGAATTGTTTTAAATCTGTGATTAATGCTATCAGCGAATTGATTGGCGAATTCCACAATGTTTGCATTACTTCGGTAATTTTCAACCAATTCATATTTTTTAGAGTCGGGTTCGTTTAAAAGCGATTCAAAATGCGCGGAACTTGAACCCCTGAATTCATAAATATTTTGATCGTCATCACCAACGGCAATTACACGTAAATTATCGTTCTCTTTCATCAAAGCTCTAACCAGTGAGTATTCCGCCTCGCTCATATCCTGCGCCTCGTCTATAACCAACACGGTCTTTGTTAGTTTAGTAAGTTCCGCATCCCCATCGTTAATTTTTTCAACTGTGTGTTTGATAATATCATCTAATTTCTCTATACTGCCAACTTTTCCAAGAAGATCAAAACAGTAAGAATGAAAAGTCATAATTTGAATAAAATGCGCTGCATTGCCGATTAGCGTCATCAAGCGTTTTTTAAACTCCGTAGCGGCCGCTCGTGAAAATGTAAGCATTAGCATCTGTTCATGCTTAACATCTTCCATCATATAAAGCGACGCCAGTTTATGTGTAAGCAGCTTTGTCTTGCCGCTGCCGGGACCTGCCGCAACGACGATATATTTAGATTCTTGATCTTTAATAATATCCAATTGCGCTGGAGATAACTCACCGAATAATTGATTAAATTTTTTCGATGTAATATTCCTGTCGATTTCATTGTTTCTGCCTTTGAAATACTTATTCAAAAATTTTTCGTAGTCTGTTTCAAAATAATCACTCACAAAAGCCATGCCATCATCATAGTCATTGATCATGAGATTTGCGTATTCGCCTACGATATGAATTTGCTGCCGTTTGCTTTGATAGTACCCTTCAAGCTGTGCGTAATGCTCTTTTTTGTATTGTGCCCTGTTATCTGTCTCCAGCCGTTCAATTCGCATTGCGTTATAAATTACCAAAAAACCGCCTTCTATTTTCATCGCTCCAATTTTAAGTAAATAATATAATGCATCTTCAATTTCATCGTTTTTTGCTTTTTCATCAAACAGGTTATTGTTGCATTCCTTTTTCAATTCAAGTATTGAAAATTCAACTTTTACATCTTCTGTATCCTGTGATTCCGGTATATTTGATACCTTTGAATATAAATAATCAATGATAACCCCAGCTATTTTACAGCGTCTGTCGCTTTTAACCCGCATTTCCGCCGTCAGGAAATAAGGTTTAAGCGTTATATAATTTTTATTGTATTCTCGTGTTCTTTTAAGTAAACGTTTAATTGAATAATAGTTCAATATAGTGCCAAGCTGATTTATTGATGTACCCGGATATTTAATTGCAAGCGCTTCGTTCATTTCTTTTATATTATATGTTCTTTCTTCATTATCCAGATACAATAATAAGAAAATTTCTATATTTCTGTGCATAGAAAGAATATTTTTTGAACGATTGACTCTTTCATGTTTTTTGATATACGCAAAGAGGTCCTTTGCGTCAGCCAGAATATTATCCTCACGCAAAAGCCCGATGACTCTTATAACATCTTCTTTGACTATACCAAGTCTGTCTGATATGTAATCAACACGAGATTCAGCTTCTTCGTCTTTATCGCGTGTTTTGCTTCTTGCTGAAATAAGGCTTCGTATAATACGGATAGCCTGCTGTCGAGAATCATCATCAAATCTCGCTGATTTATCTATTTTCTCCCGCGCTTCTTTCATATTTTTGACTAAAATACTATCGGCATAAATTCTGGACATATTTTGTCCACGTTTAATAAATTTAGCCTGTTCCAGTGCGTTTATAGCAGTTTTAACCCTGGTTTCTATATCATGTACGGAATCATCCCAGCCTGATTGTCTTGCTATTTCAAGCGCGGATTGCGATATGGATTCTCTTGATTTGATTAATTCTTTTAACGCTTTCCAAACCTGTTGGATTTCTTTTTGCGACAATTTTGTTTGATTTAACATGGTAAAATGTTTGTTTAAATCTTCATCATTATATAGCACATAACAATCAGCTCTAATTTTATCATCGCGTCCCGCGCGCCCTGCTTCCTGCATATAATTTTCAAGCGAATCGGAAATATCGTAATGTATGACCATTCCGACATCTTTTTTATCTACTCCCATGCCAAACGCCGTAGTTGCGACGATAATTTTAACTTCTCCACGCATGAAAGCATCCTGATTAGCCACGCGAATCTGCTTGTCCATTTGTCCGTGATACGGCATTGCCGGATATCCATCCTCTGTAAGTTTATCCGCAAGCCACTCGGTTTGTCTTGTACGCGAGACATAGACAATAGTCGGACAATTGTTATCAGTAATAAGCTGGCGAAGTTTTAAATATTTCTCATCATCATTTTCTTCGCTAAGAATATGATAACTTAAATTTACGCGAGCCGCGCTTGCCTTATATACTTCAAGATCAAGCGACAGCTTTTCCTTAAAATAATCCCTAATGTCTGCTATTACTTTTTGCTTTGCTGTTGCTGTAAAGCATGAAACGGGAATATTTTGAGGCATATCCTTTTTTTCTTGCAAGTTTCGGATAAAATCGCCGATGTACAGATAATCAACCCGAAAATCCTGTCCCCATGAAGAAAAACAATGCGCCTCATCAATAACAAATCTGACGACATTTCTTTTTAACAAAAGTCTTTCGATTGAATTTGAGCGCAAGGATTCCGGGGATATATACAGGATGTTTGCCGAACCGTCCTCCACCCGTTCAAATGCTTTGGCTCTTTCAAGCGGATCGAGCGAACTATTTATTGTTACCGCTTCGGTGATATGATGTTGATTTTCAAGGTTATCGGTCTGGTCTTTCATAAGGGACTGAAGCGGCGAAATCACTACCGTCAAACCTTTCTCGTTTACGCCTGCCATAAGCGCTGGCAATTGAAACGTGATTGATTTGCCGCCACCTGTCGGAAAAATTACAAGTATAGATTTATTATTAACCGCGGCCTTTACCGCCTCTTTTTGCAGGGGTATTCCGTTATAACTTCTGAATTCATCAAAATGAAAAAACCGTTTTAATGCCTTGGTTTCATCTAATGATTCATCACAATACGCGCATGATGCGCATTTTCGGCTTCGTAAAAAATGCAAGATGTTTTCTACACGAGGATAATTTTTCAAAACCCAAGGCGGTGTTACAGAATCATATTTTATAACATTGATTTGACTAATCGCAAAACTGAGTTCTACCGGGTATTTCTCCGCCAGTCTCTCCACAGGCGCGTTATCACAGATTCTGCCGGTAAAAGTTTCACGTATTAACGAAGGAACATTTTGCTGAAATTCCCCGTAACCAGTATAATAAAGAAAACCTTTAAATTCGTCATGACCGTTCAATAATGCGTAATAAATCTTTTTTAGCGGCTCATCCAATCCTTCAAACTTTGCTACTTCGTCATAAAACAGATCTCTGGCTTTCTTGGCGTCGTTAAGCGGGTTATTAAGTTCGTCCGTAGTTAATTTATCGTCTTTTACTAAATAGTGGTACGGCTTTTTAGGAAACATAAGAGGTGATAAGTACAACGTGTCTATAAAATGTTCTGCTCCGCATCCCTCTATTTCATTTTTAAGATATTTCAAATCATGTTTGAAAATATTGTGACCGCAAACATATTTATTTCCACGCAGAAAGCCGGCAAAATCCTGCGGCGAATTTGAATGAAACTCTTGTCCGTTTCCTTTGACCGCCCCAATATCCAAAACTTTTTCGCCATTTAATTCAATTTCGGCGTCAATAAAAACGATTTCTTCTGCATTCAGGCTTAATTCTCCCTACGTTTATACCTTATCTGCCGGAGGAGGGACTTGAACCCTCACGAAGTTGCCCTCGGTAGATTTTGAGTCTACTGCGTCTGCCATTCCGCCACTCCGGCCAAAACCGCATGGTTTCAACCGTTTCAATTTACCTTACTATACCGCAAAACACGTTGTTAAATCAAGAGCCTCATTACCTTAGCTTTGTCAATACTGAGCCGCCCTGAACAAGGCGACAAAATCCTCAGGACTAATGTCCTGCGCGCCTAGAGCGGTTTTATATTCCAGGGGCATCCCAAGGTCAAAAAAAGCAAAATCGTGCTCCTCAAGCCAGCGGGTTGTTAAAACAAGCTGAACTGTGCCGGCGTTGCTTTCATCGTAGTACCCTGAATAAGAAGTATAAACCCTTCCAACCTTTACACCGAATTCCCCGGCAACCAATTTTTCATTTCTGTAAAGGGCGAATGACATGGGGTATGCCCCATGAAGCCTGTTTTGCCTGATGTTCCTGATGGCGGCAACCAAAGGTTCGGTCAGCCAGTCCTTGCCATGAATTTCCTGACAGCGGTTTACGATAAAATCAAAATCAGCGTCGGGGCGCAGTTCATAACGGTCAAAATAACGCTTAACGGATTTTTTTATATGCAAGTTGTCGAAGAACAGGGCGGAACGTGTTAGATGCAATTTTGGAAGCAGGATATATTGATCGTCAATTTTTGGCGCGGCGGTTTCCGGGCTTGCCGCGGCAGCCTCATGGGCTGCCGACTCGTCTTCATCAGCGGCATTGACAGCTTTCACTGACATCACCAAAAACCCTGCCGCCATTAACCGGGCGATAAAGTCCGGGCTGAAATCCAGTGATAAACAAAACTCCTCGTTATAGCCTGTTCCCAGCATGGCATCGACAATCCGGTGGGGATTGTCTCGCGGCATTATTACCAAAAAACCGGTTTCCGTATAATGAAGTATCATGGACCTTTCCCGAAATTATCATAGCAGAAATGCAAAATAGATTACAGCTCTGATAAATACTTCCAGTAACGCGTGGGCATGAATCGTTTTTGCAGATCAGGGTTATTTCTGCTTTCGTTGTTGATGGTCTTATGATAATGCTTCCACAGATTCTCCCATTCGCCTGTCTGCCCTTTTGCGAAAGAAAACGTGTTTTTTGCATTGGTTGATAATGCAAGGGTCCTGCCTGAGTCGCCCGCCTGCCCGGATTTACAGTCAAGGCTAAGGCGGCGTTTATTGTCAATTATAGCCCAGGGCGTTTCGCCAAAGCGTTCCATGAAGTGCGGTCCCAGGGCCGGCAGTACAAAATGATCCGGTTCGCACTGGGCAATATATACGCCTTTTTCATCGGGACAAAAGCGCAGAAGACCCATCAATCTGTGGATTTCATGCCAGACTTTATACGCCGCTTCACGCACGGTTTGCACATCGAAATCGCCGCGGTCGGCTGCGGCAACCTGCGCCTCTTTACGCTGCGCGGCTTCAAGTTTATCGCGCCTGGCCGGATCAAGGGTTTTTGTTACTGTATTTTGGGACGCAAGGATTTTTTTGCCAAACCTGATTATCTGCCCTGTGACAGGAAGCTCGCTCATCCAGGCATAGACAATCGCGCCAAAGGCATCCCTTGAAAGTTCAAAAAGACTGAGAATTTCAGACTTTAAAACTGAAAAATCAATTCCCGTTTCCGCGTGCATTCCCATGACAATCGCGATATCTGTTTCTTTAACATTGGAAATATATTCAATGCGATTATCATTATCAGGCCCGCCGAAGAGTTCACCCTGGCTGGCATCGCATACGTTAGAGTCCGCTTCTATGCTGAGCTGCAAGGCATCTGACGGCAAGCCGTCTGACGCTAAAGCTTCTTCGGTTTTTCCGATAATTGCCTCGAATAATTGAACAAGTCCCAAACGCATATTAATACTATACATTAGTTAAGTTAGTATTGCAAGCGGGTATTTGCGTACTTTTCAAATTACTTCAAATTAACTGTTATTAGCCGGGAACAATCAAAACAATAAATTTTAAAATTTCTATCCATAAAAACTTCCAATACTAAATCGGACTCATCAGACATACAGTATTGAACTTCAAAATAAATCTTTTCATCTCCGTAGCGTCTAAAAGGGTTTTCAGTAAAATACAAACTAGGATATTCCAATTTGCCTACTCCGTAACGTCTGAAAGAATTATCAACAAAATACAAACGTGGATATTTCAGTTTGTCTACAGCTTTATTTATATCAAATCCTTCAAATACCTCAATACCACAAAATTTTAACAGTTGTTCCGTCGGTTCCACTGAATCAGAAAGCTTAAGAAACATTCTTGTAGTTCCCTTATTACGTAATAACTCAAACAGTTTTTCTTCTTCCAATAAATTATATGGAAAAAAGAATCTTCTGATATTTTCATCATTATCAAAATTTTCAATAATTGCCTTTTTTGATATTTCATGTATTTTTCCATATTGATTTATTACGCTAATAAAAAAATCAAAATTTTCTTCAAATTTAGAGTTGACAAGTCCCAGGTTGGCTATTTGTATTTCTTCTGAATTGTATTTTCCGTATACATATTTAAATCCGTTATTTTTAACGGTTACTTCCCCCATATTTTCAGTAATATATTGTTTATCATTAGATTTTTCCTTTTTGGCTTCATTTTTCTGATCTTTTTTAAACAATTTCATTGGTATTTACCCCATTTATAATATAACATTATAGTATACTGGTCTATCACCTATTGCCAGACCAAAAAAAGTAAAAAAATTACTCCTCTAGCATCTCCTGATAGACCAATCTGTTATAAATAAAGTATAATTCTGGTATGCTATACCCACCAGCCGCCCAATAGCGGTATAATAAGTATGGAGGCTGAAAAATGCAGATAGTATTAATAACCTGTGAAAACAGTGAGAGGATAACCCATGTTTCGGTGTATCTTTGCAGCAAATACAGTGAGGCAGCAAATTTTTGTAATTTTGTAAACAATCTTTCACTCGCCGGCGAAGACAAACTTACTGCCAGAATAATATCAGCCAACGTTGAATATTCTCTGGAAAAGCGTCAGCCGTTTAACTTTGACGATTTTGTCAAAGTTGACGACAGAATGATACAGCGTCTTATGCGTGAAATAGATTCACAAATTCTTGCATTTGCGCTAAAAGAAGCTAAAAAGGAAGTGAAAGATGTTTTTTTAAAGAATATGTCAAAACGCGCCGGGGCTATGATTGAGGAAGATATGGAGTATATGGGACCGGTGGATGAATCTGATATAGAAAACGCCAGGAAACTTATGCTGAATATATATAATGGGTTACCGCCCAAAGAAAACAGGTTTGATGAAATGTGGTCAGGATTTAAAGACCATAAAGAAAACAACACAAAAGATCAAGCGGATTCTGATGACAGGGAACATATTGTTTTAGTATTTCACGGATCAGGAACTGCCGCTGACAATGTATCGGTATATATGTTTGATAAATACAATGACGCTGATAATTTCTGTGATTATTTGAACAATCTTAAATCGGAAAAAGAGTCTTTTTTCTATGCCAGGCATGCTGATCAAATGATTGAATATGAGATAACAAAACCATTGTTGGTATCTTTTGATAAGATATTTGAAATCAGCAGACTTCATAATGAGCATAGTGAAATTATGATAATCAGGGATGCCCTCAAAAAAATAAAACCGGATATTATTTTAACCGCGCTCAAGGGCATGGACAAACGTTCCAGGATGCTTATCATGCAAAGCCTTCCCACAAAAACAACAGACGAGATCAATGAAAAAATAGACCAATCTGTTAAATATAACACCGATCTTTACACTTTAAGAGATTCCCGTAAGGCACAGCAGCAAATAATTGACGCGGTAAATAAAACATTCGAAAAATACAAACGGGATAATGTTTCTGAATTTCAAGTTTTTAAAGCTTAATTTTTTCGGTTCAAATGGCTTATATTTTTGCCTGATACTACAGATGTTATCTATTAATATCAGAAGGCGGCTTTTACATATATGAATGATTATAAAATTCGTGAAGCGCTTTGCCATTACATGGATTATGTCTATTCTGATAAATTCAGGATTATTGATGAATTGGTAATTGGAAAAGCGCGGGCTGACATTGTTATTGTTAGAGACGGTCTGACAGGTTATGAAATCAAGGGCGATACTGACACATATAAGCGCTTACCGGGGCAGATTAAAGAATATGATATATACTTTCAAAAGAATTATCTTGTTGTCGGCGCGGCTAATATAAAGACAGCGGCAAAGCATATTCCCCCATATTGGGGAATTATGTATTTTTCAGAAACAGAAAAAGGTTTAATACATATAGAAACCGTTCGGAAAGCCGAGCCAAGTCCTAAATTTAACCTGAAAAAACAGCTTGGCTTACTGTGGCGAAAAGAATTAAACCATATTTTAAAAGTGAATAATCTGTCAAAATGTTCCGGTAAAAACAAGGCATATATAGCTAAATACTTATTAGGGAGTGTATCTCAAAATATTCTGCAGAAGCAAATCTGCGAGGAATTATTTGAACGGGATTGGACGGTTTATAAATTATAGGGAGCAGGATGGGGTTCTTTTTATTTTCTACCACGAACCAACACGAACCACACGAACAAACGACAATATAAGTACTTAAAGTTCGTGAGGTTAGTGAAGTTCGTGGTAAATTCTTCCTCTTCTCTTCTCCGCTAAATAAGGGTTTATCTTTAACAAAAAATTTTTACTCCTCTATCACCCCATGACAGACAAATATGATATAATTACAGTATGAAAACAGAGAAAAAACCGGCAAGGCAATCCTTGCCAAAAACGGCATTGCCGAGGATTTATAAAATTGACGCGGAAATAGCTTCCGGGAAGTTCCCCAACTCGGATGATTTGGCGCGGCTTTGCGAAACCAGCATTTCTACCATCAGCCGCGATATTGAGTTTTTGCGGGATCAGCTTTCAGCGCCTATTGAATATGACGCGTTTAACAGGGGGTATTATTACACCAAAAAGACATTCCGCCTGCCGGCGGGGTTCACAAGCGCCGATGATTTACTGGCACTTGGCATGGCAAGAAGCATCTTTTCGCTGTACAGGGAAACGCCGCTGTATGAGGCGGCCAGCCAGCTTTTGGAAAGTATCACTACTCCCATTGCTTCCGACGGCGGCAGGGACTGGCTGGATAACCGGATTGTGGTTCCCAAAATCGCCTCGGCAAAAATTAACCCCGATACCTGGAAAACTGTTATTTCAGGATTGAAAGAAAACCGCGTTATCGTTTTTGATTATAAGGGAACATGGGACGAAGAATACCAAAACAGGCGGGTGCGCCCCTATCAGCTTTTATTCGATTCCGGAGTGTGGTATCTGTACGGTTTCTCAGAGGAACGCAGGGCGGCGCGTATTTTCTCCCTGTCGCGGATAAAAGACGCCGTGCTCACCAAAAACAGTTTCGGCCTGCCGAATA
>Ga0268262_10006769_pt1 | contig 10885 bp, 19 predicted proteins | sample TergutNc150P3_FD_190354 | JGI IMG/M metagenome (GOLD analysis project Ga0268262, IMG submission 190354) | Nasutitermes corniger P3 segment gut microbial community from laboratory colony in Florida, USA - Nc150 P3 (SPAdes) (version 2) | ecosystem: Host-associated > Arthropoda: Insects >...
GTACCCGTCGTTGAAAAAAAGTTCCAGCTTCGCGTCCGGGATGTCGCGCCCCTTTATCCGTAACCTGCCCTCATTTTTGTCCACCCCGTCTTTTATGGTTCTGTCCAGCCTTATTAAAGTGTCCGCCGCGCCGATCCAGCCCTGGCTGCCCATTATGCCCGCGGCCCAGTCCTCGTTCTCATGCTCGTTCTTTTTTGTGTGGAATACCAAAATGATACAAACCTGATAATTGTCGGCGATGTCTTTAATTTGCCTTATTGTTCTGGTGGTCTCATAATAGTCGTTGCCGTCTTTAATGTCGGTTGAGAAAGCCCCGAAGGTGTCAATTATCACCACCCTCGCGCCGGTTTCCTTTATCCCCTTTACGATGTCCGAATTTCCCTTCGCTTTCTCGCAAAAATAAAAATTATCATTCCACGGCAAATTTCTGTCCTTCAATTTGCCCAACCTGTACTTGCACCTTTTTATGCTGTCTTCAAGCGTAAAATACATGACAGGCACTTTTTTTGTCTTCATGCCAAACACCGGGAACCCGGTCGTAATACTGTCAGCGACCGATAGCAATAGCCAGCTTTTGCCTTTTTTGGGCGCGCCCATTAAGATAGTAAGCCCAACTGGCAGCATATTATTGACGATGAATTCGGTGTTTTGAAACTCTTTTTTTTGCAATTCCTCGGTGTTGATAATTTCCATCCTTCCGGTTTCCCTCGCTATCCTGTCGAGTTCGGCTTTCAGGTCTGTTATCTGCTCTTCCGAAGGGCGGTTGTCCCTTATGTAAGTTTCAGCGACTTTTCTGATGTCCTGCTTTTTTTGCTCTTCCAAAATTTCGTTGTAATAATACTCGGCGTTTATAGGGTTTTCATCATAGCCGATGTTAACGGCGCCCAGCACCAGTTTTTTGGGTATTATGACAAACCCTTTTTCTTTCAGCCTTTTAATCTCAAGGTGTATGCTTTCATAGGCTTTGTCGCTTAATACTACGTCTTGCGCGTCCGCGCCGTTTAACAGGCATGAGATATAAGCCTTTTCAAGTTCATGTAACCTCATATCACCACGTCCCTCAAGTCTTTCATGCCGTCATCTTTTGGCGGCGGTTTTTGGGGTTTTAGCCTTTCCTGACATTTCGTAAGCCAGCTGTTTAATACAAACCGGTCTGGAAGCAAAGGGATGTATTTTCGCTCGATAATTCCCTCTCTCACGTCAAGAATAAAGTTGTCCATGGCGGTTTTTACCTGTGAACAGGTGAAGTGGGATTCTTTCCAGAATTTTTCCCAGTCTTTCCATTTTTCGATTCTCGCTTGAAAGTCAAATATATCAGGGTTATGTTGCCAGTAATACAAAAACAGGCTTTGAGGGTTGTCAGATTCTGCTTTGGTATTGTTTTGTTTTATTTTGTCTTGTTTAGTATTGTCTTGTATTGTCTTGTCTGTATCATTTTCCGCTGGTAAATCTTCATTTTCCACTTGTATTCCATCGGGAAAATCACTTTTTCCATCAGGAAAATCATCTTTTCCTTTTTTATCCCTTTTTCTGTTTCTTGACTCTTCCCTTTTTTCCATTGTTTGCGAAAACAGTTCGGTTATCCTGTCGGTGGTTATTATGTTGTTTTGAAGGTTAATTAAATCAATGTCAGGATCGGATAAAAAGGCAAGAAATTTATCCAGCCCATTGCCGTCAAGTCCCAAATCTTTGGCAAGGTCTAATCTATAGACCTTTCTCGATATGTCAATAAAAGCCCCTGCCGATTCAGCTATCTTCTCATTCAATGCCCAAAATCTGCCGTACCCCTCATAACCAAATTCAGCTATTAAGGCTTTCATTTTAGGGTGATTTCTCGCGTTGTTGTCATGGGAGAAGAATGGGAGATTATCTTTCATTTTTCCTCCCATGTTTTTTATGCCATTCTTTGTGACAATCTTTACAAAGCGTCAATCCATTTGATACCGCTAATCTTAATTCAGGATATTTTGCAAATGGTTTTATATGGTGTGCATGAAGTTTTCCGCCTCTTCGCCCACATATTTGACAAGTATAATTGTCTCTCGAAAAAACACTTTTGATCCATTTTTTATATTCTTTTGATTCTCTAATTCTATGGTTTTCTTGCGTTATACCACCTTTCCAATTCCAGTGCTCGTGTCCCTTTGATACCTTATTTCCATAACCTCTGTGGTCAATGGCATCTTTCATCTGAACCCATACCGCCAGCTCAACCCCTGTTAGTTCAGGTTCAATGCCGTGTAGACCGTAATTTTTTATCATTCGGTAAAATCGAAGTTGCATTTCATCAGGTAAAGCGTCTAATGCCTGTTCAAGTGTTTCGCCAAAAACAAATTTCTTAAATTCCATGTTAATTACCTCTCCCAAATTCCAAAAAATAAACCTCTTGACGAGAGGCGCGGTGGGAAACCGCACTTGCCGGACATAACAACGGCAATACCCCTCGTCAAGAGGTCGATCTTATTGTTATGTCCTGTCATCGCCGGATTCCCGATTCCAGCAGTTTAATAATCATGCCAACACTCCATTGCCGCAATTCGTTTGTTTGTACGTAGTAGGTTCATACGATGTTTTTGGTTTGTCATTTTTTACCTCCAGCTTTTTTGTCCAACCGTTTGGACGAGCGCTTAGGTTTAGTTTTTTCAGAAAGTAAAACCTGCCCGTTGAATTTCCTCCCGCATTTTCCGCATTTCACGCAAATCATTCCGTACGAGTCTGGGGTTTCACAATTTTCCGCGACTTCGTAATCAATATGTATCATCGTTTTACCTCCCACGGGTATTCCTGTATCAGCGGCTCTCCATATATCGAGGCAAGGCTGTTTTTCAAAAAGACAGGCACCTTGCTACGGCGGCACTCGTTGACGATGTTCTCGATCCATTCCCGCTTGGGGATTACTTTGCCTTTGCGGTTGCCGCTCTCACTTCCCACGATCACCCAATGCAGATACAACGGAGCGCCGCCTACATTTTCTTGAACCTCAGTACAAGAACCGGTAAACTCGCCCATTATCGGCTCAATGCTGACAAAAAAGTTATGCTCTTTACTCCACCAATATCTGCTCTCTTCTGTTACGGTAGATGTTCCAAACCAAAAATTAGGATAACTGGGCAAAAGACCTTTCTTGTTTAGTTCAATGTACCGCTCAGGGTTTTTCGTAAGGAACAAATACCTGTGATGCGGGGTTTTTTCGCAAGCCTTGAAAACAGTCTCTATCCATTCATCAGGCACGTCATTATGGAACAAGTCCCCCATGCTCTGCACAAAGATATTTTTCGGTTTCTTCCATGCCGTTAATTTGTCAAGCTGTTCAAAATGCGTATGAGGCACGTTAAATGACTGGCATTTCTCGCACCCGTTCATGCCGCGCCTTGCAATTCTCTTTGCGTAACAATATACGCAGGGCTTGGGGTCTTCCTTTGTCCCGCCGGGGCCGAAGCACCAATGGCCTAAAGGGTTAATCGTGGCATCGCACCATTCGATTTTAGTCATTTTTGTCCCTCCAGTGTTTACAGTAACCAGTCCATTTAACTGTTTTGATAAGAACGTATCCCCTTCTGCATTTAAGGGTAAAATTATTTTCGTCTAAATCATAATAAGAGGTGTGTTTGCAATTCCAGCAATCTTTATTTTGGCAGTAGTGGTATTTTTCTTTTAACCAACTAATAAGACGCTTAATCATATTTTACCTCATAACATTTTTGGCATAGGGTTGGGCTGTTCTTTGTGATTGATCCGTTGTTGCCGTCAACGTAAAAATAGGAATGTTTGCCGCAAAGAACCTTGCCGCAAATAGAACAGGTGTATTTTTGTTTAGTCAGTTTTTCGCCGCATACAAAACATCTTTTTACTTTAGTTGTCATTTAGAACACCCTCCGTTGTACGTTCAAAAGTCCAGTATCCGTTTTTCCCGTGATCACACATATCATCCAGTTGCCTTAATGCGGTATGACATAAATCCCAGTTTCCAAAGTTACATTGATCGCAATTCTTTTTCGAAGGTATGCTAACAATTTTGTGAAACATTACTTTCTCAAACCTTATTTCTACAGTCATCACTCCTCCTATACGACAATCGTTCTCGCTTTGTTGCTGTCGCTTATCAAAAAGCCCTTGCGCTTCAAAGCGGTAATGTGGTCATACGCCGCCTTGCCTGACATCTTAAAATACTCGCCAATTTCCCTTATTGTCGGGGCGTATGAATGCCGCTTTGTGAAGCTGTCAATGAAGCCTAACACATCGGCTTGGCGGGCTGTTAATCCGGTCATTGCGGCTCTTCTCCTTGTTTTTGTTCAATATCTTCATTATGTTTTTTGATTGGCAAGAAAAAATCAGAAAGCAGGCCGATCAATTTTGCAGCAGAATAACGGTCAAGAAGAATTGAATTATCATCATTACTGCCTATAACAATAAGACCGTTAAATTTACTGTCTTTTGTAATAAAAGTATGACTTTGCATTATCTCAACATCTTTTTCCAAAAAAGATATAAAACCTCCTCCAGCTTTGTAACCAGCAAGAAATGCATCAAGGACATTATCTTCTTTTTTATCAACCGTTAATTTCCCATATTTATCCATGAGAAATTTTTCAATAGCTTTATTGAAGCGTGTTTCCTGATATGATGTTTTCATAACCCCTCCATTAAAACGGAATGCTATCCGCAAAGCCGTCACCAGCTTTCGCGTCCGCGTTACGCGCCTGCGGCTCGCCGTGGCTCTGCTGCTGCCCGCCGCCGAGAAGCTGGACGTGGTTTGCGACGATTTCAACCTTCGAGCGGTTCTGCCCGTCCTGTTGCCAGCGGTCTTGGCGAAGCTCGCCGTCAACAGCGACCGCCTTGCCCTTTACCAGATACTGGTGCAGCGTCTCAGCCTGTTTGCCCCACAGAACGATGTCGAAAAAGCTGACTTCATCGACAAATTCATCTTCATCGCCCTGCCGCCGCTTGCGGTTTACCGCGACTGGAAACTTTGCTACCGCCTGCCCGTTTGGTGTGCTTTTCAGTTCTGCGTCTCTTGTAAGACGGCAAGTAATTACAACCCTGTTAATGTCCATCATTCACCTCCTAAAAAATTATTTTTACAAAGTTCCATTACAAAGAACTTCGTCATCAATCCTGACCGTTATGTCATGCCCGTAATATCCGTTATGGCTGTTATAGACCGCAAGCTGGAAAGTCCCCTTGTCCGTTACGAAATCGACAAATTGTATTGAGAGGCAGTCGCTGTCTAAATTTAACCCTATTTTTTTGCTTACGACGGTTTTGTTTAATGCCGTATCGGTCAAATTGACTTCCCTCAAATCCGCGCCGATAAAACTTTTCAAATCATCATCGCTTGAAATATAACCGGCCTGTTCGCAACACTGCTGACCGTCTTGAATAAGCACTAGGATTTTATTTTTTTCGGTTATTATCTCGTAACCTTCCATAGTGGAGCAATCGGACGGCTTTACCTTATAGCCGTACACCTCATCAATCCTTATTATTTTTCCGTACATCGCCTGAACCTCCTAAAAAATATCCAGCGCGTCGCTGGCTTCCGGTCCGTCCAATTCTGCGATTTCAAACATCGCAGGCACTTGCTCTTCCTGTCCGGGAATATCGTCAACGAAACCGTCATCTGCGGCTGCGGTTGGCATTGCGGTGGTTGTCTTCTGCGTCGCGGCGGAAGCCGGTTTAAGCCCAAGGTCTTTAGCGATACTGGCGGCAATTTGCGCCCGCTGCTCATCAGTTGCGATGGGAGAGGCTTCATCGTCAGAAAAAGGAATCGGCTGGTATTTTTCACGCAGTCTTTCAAGTTCTCTTTCACAAACAGCGGCAATTTCTTTCAGCTTTTCAATGTCGCCATTTGTTTCAAGAATTTTATTTTTCACATTTTGGCGTTCTTCATCGGTGAAGAAGTCGGTAAAATCGGGTGTTTTTGCCGTCATCACCGCTACAATGACGTCAACAATCTTTTTTGACTCTGGTTTCTGGACATCTGCCGGTGGAGGCGGCGGTGCGCCCTCGCTTGGCGGCTCCGCTGGCGGTGTCTGTGGCACAGAATTTGAACCATTTGTTTCGTCTGTTACATTGCGCGGCTCTTCTTGCGGTATCTCGACTTCCTCATACGGCATACCGCCCAAATCGTCCGGGAAACACAAACGAAAAGCCTGACCGATGGCAACCTTTTTTGTCATAAACCTCGGCTGTTTTGCCCATATCGCATTAACATTGCCTTCTTTGGTATATTGGACACATTCGGAATAATAGGCTTCATGCGTGAATGGGTATTTCATATCCCTGCGGTAAATCTCCACTACCGCCTTCATTGACTTCCCTTCGCCCTCAGTCCATACTTTCCAGCCGTCAAGTTTTCCTGTACGCTCAGCCCGTTTTATATAAACTTCATAGCCAGTTATAATCGAGCATTTTCTGTACTTGCCCTCGCCGTAAGCGGTGATATGGATTTCTCTCTTAAACGGATTAAGACTGAATTCACGGGCGATGTTAAGAAACATCTTTTTTTCATTCTCCAGCAGGGAATTGGTTATGCCAGCCGAATCCAGATACTCCATAATTTTTGCCTCAGTAATTTCTTCGCGTAAAGCTAATGAATTTGAAGCAACCACAAGTTCGTTACCCATCTTCTTACTCCTTTGCCGGGGATTACCCGGCTATTTATTTTCCGCGCCTGCAACGGACGCGGTTTCTTCACAATTAAGCGGCGCTAGGAACGTAGAGCAGGATGTGGGTATCCTCGGCAATGCCCTTGCTGCTGGCAATTTGTTTCGCGTCGTTGTAGCTGTCAAGAACGAGAGCTTTTCTGTATGGTATTCCCATTTCAGTCATTATCTGCCGTAACTTGAGAAGCTGTTCGGCGGTCCCTTCGAAAGTGCATGTAAAAATTATTACTTCCTCACGCTTTTCTGTTGCCGAGCTTCCCTCTGGGATGTCAAAAACCTCATCAATAAGGCTCAATACCCTCTCTTCCTTAAAGGCATTAACTTTTTCGTTGCGCTCAATTTTGTCATTGCGCTCGCATTGTTCTCTTGCAAGCCTTTCTTCACGGCTGGCTTGTTCACGCGCCAGCTTTTCGGCGTTTGCTTTTAGCGTCTCTATCTGCCTGAGACTTGCTCCGATGTCAAGGCAGTCAAGATAGAACGCTTTTGCCGCCATGCCGTGTTCAGGGATTTTCTCAAGGATTTCTACGTCCCTGTAAATTGCCGCTATTTTTTCGTCCAGCTCGTCGCGGACTTCTTTCATACTTTTTGTTTTATTGACCCATTTTGTATCAAAGATTTTTTCAAGCGGAACAAGCTCGAAATTCTTGCTATTAAAGTATGCCTGTATCCCCTCGCGCTTGGAGGCTTTCTGCTTCTCTTCGTAAGCCTTAATAGCGCTGTCAATAAAAGCTGCCCCTTCTTTGATAGCGGAACGGATCTGCTTGATATTTGATTCGATGTGGAACATCGGCTGTTCATAAGCGTTTTTTAATGTGTCGTACTGCTCTTTGATATTCGCCTCACACTTATTCAAAAATGCCCTATCCTTTTTGGCAATGTCTTCTATAGGTGTGTAAGCCGGGTCGCGGTATTTACGGTAAATTTCATCAGCGCTTTGCATACTTTGCTGAATACTTTTTATTGAGTCTTTATGCGCCACAATTACACGCTGGAAGGTAGCCTCCAGTTCCTTTTCTGAAATTGGAGAAATTTCCATTTCAGCGATTGCCAAATTCATCGGTACTGCTTCTGTATTCATGCTTTGCTCCTTTTGCCAATAATGGCATCTTCTGGTTTCCATCCCATAAAGAGACGATTATAAATAACGTTAGGTTTTAAACTTTTTATTCTTGCCCATTCTGCGACGGTATGTGTTTCTCCATCAAAAGTAATAATATGGTTTGTTCGCGTATTATTACTTTGTACTTCATCAGTTGCCCACCTGCAATTCGACGGCTCATAGTTTCCGTTGCTGTCTATGCGGTCTATTGATAGGTTTTCAGCATACCCGTTATTCAAAGCCCATGTTTCAAAGACAGTAAAATTCTTTTCCCACTCATCACAGACTTTTATCCCACGACCGCCGTACAACCGATAATTTTTTTGGTTTTTGTCTTTACACCTTTTACGCATTCCAATCCAGATACTATAAAGCCGAGTACGGGATTTTCCGTGTGCAGTTGATGCTTTTATACAAATATCACGCCTTAAACATCCGCAGGATTTGCTATGACCGCTTCTTAAATTACCGCCACTGACCTCGATTTTTTTTCCGCAATCACACCGACAAAGCCATTTTTTCGTGTAAGTTTTCTCGTCATAAGAAGCTATGCCGAGAACAACAAGCCTCCCAAACCTTTGCCCAGTCAAGTCAATTCTGGCGCCCGGTTTACTGCCGCTCACTTACTACCTCCGCTTACAGTTAAAATTGCTGGATTTACCACGCCAGCTCCTTCATGTCCATATTGCCTGTTATGCCACACTCTCAATTTCTCACCATGCGCCCAGCATGAAGAGAGAATGGCAACAGCCGCGCCGTACATAAACCCGGTTATTCCTTCGGTGTCAGCTTCATGGGAAGCGCGGTCGGCTATGTCGATAATGTCTTTACCGTCCGCCATTTCTTTTTCCATTAAGTCAGCCCAATTTTCGGCATACCTATAAATACCAGCGCCGTAAAAGTCTTTATTCTTGGCTTTTCCGTTTTGGTACTCAGTTTCTTTCCCTTCCAGAAGTTTCATTTTTTCCTCCTTGTTATCTGATCAAAAAGGGCGCAACGCGCCCTATACATATGCCCATCGCCAGCCCTCATGTTCCATGCGGCTTTTGCCTTTTCGATTGCTTCCATTACGTCATCACACTTAATGCGCGGGCCCTTTGCCTCGCACACTTCGCAGTACACAAACCGTGCGCCGTTTTTATCTTGTATGACAAACAACCCACTGTCGGTACTCCCATCATCTTTCTGTCCGCAAAACGGGCAGGACTTTAATTTAGTTTCCATTACGCCGCCTTTGCCGGTTCCCACTGGAAACTTACCGCATCGTAGACTTCAATGATTTTTTCGTAATTGATTAATCGAGTAGCGGTCTGAATCGCTGCGACAAGGTTCATGTAGAATGAGTATCCGCGGCTTGCATTGAGGGACCAGTTTTTCCGTCCACGTTCCGAATTAAGGTAGGCGACTGTTTTCTGGATTCTTTTTTCAAAGGCTTTTACTTCTGGCATACTATCCTCCTAAACATATATTTTCTGGCTTACTGCCTGATGAGCAACCAATTACATACGCGGTTATATCGTCCATCGTTTTGATATTATTGATTTTGCGAAATGCTTTAATGACTTCTATGATTTTTTTGCGTTTAACAAGACCAGTAGCTATTAATACGTTAGAATAGAGGTTCTGATAAGGTGAAAATCCATCGGCTTCGTTTAGCTTCCAGTTTTTCTTTCCGGCATCCGAATTAAGCCAAGCTATTGTTTCCTGAACTCTTAAATCTGTTTTGTTCAAGTTGCCCTCCTTTGCCTTGCGTTTCAGGAAGGCTTGATTTTCTTTTTTCCATCATCTTTCTCCTTTTATGTTAGGTGATATTTAATAACGCCTAACATTTTTTATAATTGTCTATATTATATTACTATCACAATCGCTAATATCTGTCAAGTGTTTTTTGTAAAAAAATAAAAGTTTTTTCAAAATTATTTTTCCTTTTTCTTAATAAGTTGGCATGGTATTTTTTACGTCTAACAGACGTGGTTTACCTTTTGTTACGTTTAACAGGCCATCTCTACCATTTATTACGTCTAACATGGTGTTATCTCCTTCCATCTGCTGAGAAACCAGTTAAGTAGTTCATGCGCTTACCGACTTTGGCGCTGCCCTGTTAAACAGATTGCTGTCTCGCTGTTTTCTGAGTATCAGGTTTTGCTTGTGCGTTACCGCCATAAGGTTTTCAATGTTGTTGTTTGCCCTGAATCCGTCCAGATGGTCTATCTCCATCTTCGGGGGAATAGCCCCGTTAAACGCCTCGTAAACCAGCCTGTTCACCCAAAACGATCTCCGCTTCTTTGAACCGTCGGGGTAAATCTTGATTTTGCGGTAGCCGTTTTTACCGTCATCGTAATCTGGGCATATTTTGCCGGTGTCTTTGTACCTGACAAGCCCGGTACTTGAAACCTCATAGCGGCTAAAGCCCTTCAAAACAGTCCACGTTACTTCATTTTGTTTGCTCATACCTTTTTCCAAAAAACACCGCGTGAAAACGGGAACCGACCCCGTACACGGTCATGCCTGACCGCCGCCTCACCATTAGCTTTCACACGCCTACTCGCACCAATTCTGCACCCGCACGTGCGCGGCTGGAGCCTGACCTTGCCTAGCCCCGCCCGGCAGCGTTACAAAAAGGGATTACTCCCATTTGCTTACTTCGAATTTCCCATACACCCCGCGGAATGTTCCCAATCCAATGGCTATGCCGCCCTCATTAAACAGGTTCATGATCTCCTGCTCTTTGATTTCTTTGTTTGGGAAAATAGCAAGGATAAACGACAACTCCCACGGAAGCGGCAACACCGGGCGCTCTTTGGGGTTCGGTATACCCTTGTCCAAACGCGCTACACGACGATCCAGATAAAGCCCTGAAAGCTCGTCCTTGCGGTCGCCAAACTTCCCAACCTGAATCTCTTTGCCGTCGCGGGTGAATGGGATATTATCCTTGTCTTTCCCTTCCGCCTTGATTGTCACGAATGACAGACAGGCGTTAGCAATCTTTTTGAACTGCCTCGCGTCCCGCAGCCGCTTCGGTGCGCTGTTCGTGTTATGGCTTGATAAGAACGAAACGATGTTCGTGGTCGGGAGGCATAAGACGCTGCTCCCTGGGACGAGATAGATTTTCTGCGTCCAG
>Ga0268262_10006770_pt1 | contig 10882 bp, 6 predicted proteins | sample TergutNc150P3_FD_190354 | JGI IMG/M metagenome (GOLD analysis project Ga0268262, IMG submission 190354) | Nasutitermes corniger P3 segment gut microbial community from laboratory colony in Florida, USA - Nc150 P3 (SPAdes) (version 2) | ecosystem: Host-associated > Arthropoda: Insects > Digestive...
ATGAAAGAAAGAGCAGTTCTGCTGATTAATCCCCAAAAAAGCCATGCGCTAAAACTGGGCAATGAAATATTAAAAGAATTGCTAGCTATGAATATTGAAGCTGATACCTACTCTATTAAACAAAGGCCCGTTATCTCCAAGGATAAAAAATACAGCATAGCAATAGTCCTTGGCGGAGACGGGACTGTTCTATCCGCAGCCAGAGCGGTGTCTCCCTTTGGCATCCCGATTTTCCCTATAAACCTGGGAACATTTGGCTTTATTGCCGAAGTACAGCCCCTTGAATGGCGGGATGTTTTCGACAGGTGGATGGCGGGGAAGGTACCCGTTTCCCGGCGTATCATGCTGGAAGTCTCGGTAGAAAGAGACGGCAGAAAGATCTTTCGGGAATCCTGCCTTAACGATGTGATTATTTCATCTTCCGTCATTGCCAAAATAATTAATCTGCGTCTTTTTAGCAGGGAAGATGAAATGGAAGAAGACTTAAAGCTAGGCTCATACCGCTCGGACGGCCTTATAATAGCCACTCCTACCGGTTCGACCGCTTACTCCGCTGCGGTAGGCGGTCCCATTGTCGATCCTGAGCTTGAAGCGATGATTTTGAGCCCCATTTGCCCTTTCATGCTCACAAACCGCCCCTTTGTATTGCCGGCAGCCGGAACGGTGATTGCGGAGGTGGCGGATGAACAGCAAAGTGGGGTAATATTGACACTGGACGGCCAGGTTAAGGAGAAATTAAAAAAGGGGGACAGGGTTCTTATTGAAAAGGCGCCTTATCAGTGCGTTTTAATAGCGTCAAGCAGAAGTGGTTTTTATACGGCCCTCAGGAAAAAGCTTTCCTGGGCGGGATAAGGAAAAACTTGGAGCTTTAACAAAGCTCAGGGTAGAGAATGATAGAAGAACTTAGCGTAAGAAATTTCGCGCTGATAGACAGCCTAAATCTCTCATTTGAAAGAGGCTTCACGGTTCTTTCGGGAGAAACAGGAGCCGGAAAATCCATAATCGTGGGAGCGCTTGGTTTTCTTTTTGGCGCTAAAGCCGATGCGGACGTAATACGCTCAGGTTCCGAAGAGGCAAGCGTTTCGGCAGTGGTTTACATTGGCGATGGAAACCGCGATGCCCTGCAATGGCTTAGCCAGCGGGAAATAGAGCGGGAAGATTCCAGGCTTATAATCCGGCGCAGCGTTAAAGCCTCGGGCAGAAATTCAATATACATACAAAACGTACCTGTAACAAGGAACGATCTTGCCGAATTTATGGGTTTTCTTTTTGATCTCCACGGCCAGCATACCCACGAATCCCTTTTAAGGAAGGAAACCCACCGTGTATACCTTGACCGCTTTTCCGGTCTGGAAGACGAAGTTACTGCCTTTAGCCGGGTTTTTGCGGAGCTGGCGGAAAAACGCAAGACCCTTGAAGCGCTGAACCGCTCCGAAAAAGAAAGGGAACAGAGGCTTGAGCTGCTAAATTACGCCATTGAGGAAATTACAAAGGCAGCTCCCAAAATCGGGGAGATAAAGGAACTGGAAGCCGAAACCCAGCGCCTTGCGGATTTTGAAAAACTAAGCCTTCATGTAAACTCTGTTTCTTCAGCGCTTTTTGAAGACTCGGAATCCAAGGATTCCGCTATTTCTTTCTTAAGCCTTGGGCGACGCCTGAGGGCTTCGCTGGAGAACGCCGCTTCCATTGACAGCACTCTTTCGCCGATGCTAAAACGCCTGGAAGATATTTACTACGAGGCCGAAGATCTGGCCGCCGAATTCAGAAATTACCGGGGCAGACTGACCTACGACCCGGCGAAGCTTGAAGAAGCGGAAGAGAGGCTTGCCCTGCTTTACAAACTAAAAAAGAAATATCGTCCGGCGGAAAAAACAGATGGAGGCGTTCAGGATGAAGGGGGGATCCTTGCCTACAAAACCGAGGCCGAGGCGGAGATAGAAGCGCTTTCGGGGGCGGGGGAAAACCAGGACAGATTAAGGGCCGAAATAAACCGCCTTGAAAAGGATCTTTCCGCAAAGGCTGCCGTTCTAAGCGCCAGGCGAAATGAAGGGGCAAAGCGTCTGGGCGAAGGAATAACGGGTATCCTTTCCCGGCTGGGAATGCCCAAGGCGGTCTTTGCAGCGAATGTGAAGCCAAAAACCAGGGAAGGGGGAACCGGTCTTGTCTGCGGGCCCTGGGGTTCCGATGAGGTGGAATTCATGATTTCCGCCAATAAAGGAGAGCCGTTAAAAGAGCTTGCCCGGATTGCCTCGGGAGGCGAACTGTCACGCGTTATGCTGGCAATAAAAACCATCTTGTTGGATTCCGCGTCCGCTTCAACGTCAGCTGATGTCGGCGCGGAAACCCTGATATTCGACGAAGTTGATACGGGAATAGGAGGGGAAGTGGCTCTTTCTGTCGGGGAATACCTTGCGCGGATTGGTACATCGCCTGCTGATAAATCGTCTACCGACAATAGAAAACAAATTTTCTGTGTTACGCATCTGGCCAGCATTGCCGTTCGTGCCGATAATCACTTGAAGGTGGAAAAAAAGGTTGTAGGGGAAAGAACCGTGACGGAAGTTTCCCTGTTGAAAGGTTTGGCCAGGCGGCAGGAAATAGCGCGGATGCTTGCCGGGGATTCGGGGGAAGCGGCTCTTGCCCACGCGGACGAATTACTGGCAAAATACAGTGGGGTGAAAAATGGCTAAGATCACCAATGAAGATCGATATCAGTATTCTGAAAAAGTAAAACCTTATAAGGCCATGATTCAATCCCTGCTAAAGATAGAAGATAATGTGCTTCAAAGTATAAAAAAGGACAGCCGGGGAGCCGCGTTAAAACGCCTGACTTTGGTGGAAGAGATGCTGTATTTAGTTGCCAATTACATGATAATCAACGGCATTTCACAGTCCATGCTGAAACTGCGCAGCGAGGAAGCTTTGAATGACGGCAGGAAGTCCCTTTACAAAGCGGTAATTTACTTTGAAGAGGTTGTAAGCCCTTATGTGGATGCGCCGTTTTCAGACTATGAGGAACGCCTCGCCGAAATTGACACGATAGACGCCAGAAAACGTTATTACATCATAAGAAAGACGGGGCTTGCTTTGCAGCTCCTTGAAAACGCCTACGGGGACAATACAAAGTGGAAGTGGTCATTTGTTGAGCTTGAAGGCCGGTATGCCGCTGTCGCTAAAAACATTATGAATTTAAAGACCGCCGTGGTAAATACGGATCCAAGTTCCCCGGACTATGAGCCCACGATGTACCACTTGAGGCTGATTAAAAAACTGCTTATGCAGGCCGCCGACCGTTACCGTGAAAAATACGAGTTGTCCACCAACCGGATTGATGATTTTAAAATGGGCATAAATTTTCTTAATGCTTTACGCAGAATTCATGCGCTTCTTGGAGAACGGTCCGAGGCCGAAACGCTCAAGAAAAAGGCGGAAATTTGGTCTTCAAAACTGGAAACGGATCATAAAAAGCACGAAGAAGCGCCTGCCAGGAAAAGTTAAATGGCCTCTGGCGACAGCAATTCGTCAAACAAATCGTCTTCGTCTATCGGAGAATTCCGTTCGCTGCTTCCGTATTTTCGTAAATACTCGCTAAATTACGTCGCGGGCTTTTTTTTTCTCATTGTCGTGGATGCCGCCCAGGTGATACTGCCCCAATTCATCCGTCAGGCTGTTGATATCGCTTCGTCCGGAACGTTTGAGATAAAAAAAGTCATAATCCCCTGCGCCGTGATGGTGGGCCTTATGGCGATAGTCTCACTTGGGCGTTTTTTTTGGCGTTACTTTATTCATGGCGCCTCTCGTCGAATAGAAACAGAACTTAGAGAAAATATGTTTAAGCATCTGATTTCCCTTTCTTATGATTTTTACCAGAAAAACAAAATCGGCGACCTGATGGCGCGGGCCACCAACGACCTGAACGCCGTAAGGGAGTCCATTGGCATGGGGCTTGTGGCCATGGTGGACGGCACGGTGATGGCCGCCGCGATTTTGGTCATCATATTTATTCAGGACACCCGTACCGCCGCCTTTGCTGTTATTCCTTTGCCGCTGGTAACCATTTTGATTCTCTGCTTTGGCAACCTCATTGGGAAACGCTTTCAGCGCGCCCAGGAGACATACTCGGCGCTGAGCGATGCCGTTCAGGAAACTTTTTCCGGCGTAAGGGTGGTAAAGTCCTTTGTAAAGGAATGGTGGTTCATCAAGAAATTCGCCGATACCAACGACGACTACCGCGACGCGAACATGGAATTAGTGAAGCTATTTGGAATATTCTTTCCTTTGATATCTTTCCTTTCAGGGCTCACCGTTCTAATCGTGCTTCTGGTGGGAGGAATAAGCGTAACCGAAGGGAGTATGAGCCCGGGAAGCCTGGTGGCCCTGTTCCGCTACCTTAACATGCTAATCTGGCCGCTCATGGGAGCGGGCTTTGTCGTGAACATGATTCAGCGTGGCGCGGTCTCCCTTGGAAGGGTGAACGAAGTTTTGAGGGCAACGCCTTTGATTTTCTCGCCGCCGGAAGCGGTAAAAGGCGCGCCCTCGTCCGAGCCGGGTGTGCCTCTCGTAGAGCTACGTGATTTATCCTTTGGGTTTTCGGAAACCCCGGTGCTTGAAGACATAAATCTTTCAATAAAAGAAGGAACCGTAACGGGAATTCTTGGCAGAACCGGCTCAGGAAAGTCAACGCTTATAAAGGCCATAACGCGGATGATTGCAGTGCCTCCGGGAACAGTTTTTATCAGGGGAGTGGAATCGTCGGCTTGGGATTTAACGGAGTTAAGGAAAATATTCGGCGTTACGCCGCAAGACAGCTATCTGTTTTCAGATTCAATAAAAAACAACATTGGTTACGCGGTCGAGATAGAAGGGGGAAATGAAGGAATCCTGACCGGGGCGGCTTCCCTTGCCGCTTTGGAAAGCGATTTTTTGGCCTTTCAGGACGGCTGGAACACGCTAATCGGCGAAAGGGGCCTTACGCTTTCAGGCGGCCAAAAACAGCGCACTGCCATCGCGCGTTCGGTTGCCGCCGACAGGGAAATAACCATCCTGGACGATTCCCTTTCGGCTGTGGACGCGGAAACCGAGAAAAAAATACTCGACGCCTTGTTTGAGCTGGGCAGGGAAAAGCGCCGCTCCGGTCTCCCCTGGGCAATGATCATTGTCTCTCACCGGGTCTCGGCCCTGAGCCGTGCGGATGAGGTTATTGTTTTGGAGAAGGGCAGGATCATTGAAAAAGGGACACCGGCGGAGCTTGTGTCGGGAAACGGTTTTTATGCCCGTACAGCGGCCCTTCAGAGCCTTGGAGCCAAAGGCTCCGTGGGCGGGGAGAGTCCCAATGGCTGACTTTTTTGAAACCGACGAAGTGGTCAAAGGCTACGACAGTAAAACCACAGCGAGAATTCTTTCCTATATGAAGCCTTACAAGCTTCTTATTGCCCTAACGGCTTTAGCCCTTTTGCTTTCCACAGCCGGAGAACTGTTCGTTCCCTTAATCCAGCAGAAAGTCATCGACGATGCCATTATGATCCGTTTCTACGTCGTGAATTGCGGCTATTCCGCGGATTCAATATCCACGGATATTTTATCCACGGATTTTATATCCGCTGAAAGCAAAAAGGCCCTGGAACTGTTCAATGCAAGCAAGCGCTCAATTGAAGCTGGAGGACTGCTTTTTGTCCCGATCGAAAGGGACACGCGGATCTCAAGCGCAGCCGAGAAGGAGCTGGAGCAAAAGGGAATTCTGGATATGGGAGATTGGTACGCTTTCAGAATGAAGGAAGGCTCGACTGCTGAGGAAATAGTTAAAAGCCGCCCTGACATTTTTTCCCAAAACGGCGATTCAGTCGCTGTTTTAAAAAAGGATCTCTATTCCTTGCAGGTCGGGGAAATTGCAGTAATCCGCGCCAATGATATTTCTTTCATAATCCGTTCCGTGCTGATACTGCTTGCGATACTCTGTCTGGTTTTTTTCTTTACTTTTTTTCAGACCTGGGGGACTACCCTTATAGGACAGAGGGTTATGAAGGATTTAAGGCTTGAGCTTTTTAAAAGGACCTGTTCCCAATCCACGGCTTTTCTTTCCCGCCATCCTGTGGGACGGCTTGTAACCCGCCTGACAGGAGACGTGGAAACAATAAACGAATTTTTTTCATCCGTTTTGGTTTCTTTCCTTAAAGACCTCGCGGTTATCGTTGGGGTTTTAATCACGCTGTTTTTGCTTTCGCCCCGCCTGGCTTTGGCGGCGCTTGTAACCATGCCGCCGGTTCTTGCGATAACAGCCGTAAGCCGCGTCAAGGCCAGGGACGCCTTTAGAAGGCAAAGGACGGCATCCTCGCGCCTTAATTCTTACCTTTCGGAAAGGCTTTCCGGCGTGCAGGTGGTACAGCTCTTCCAGGCTGAAAAAAGGAGCCTGCGGGAATTCGCCGAAAGGAACATAGAGCTATTAAAGGCAAAACTGGGCGAGATGTATGTCTTCGCGACCTTCCGCCCGGTGGTGGAGTGGTTTTCCACACTCACAACGGCTGTAATTATTGTTGTTGGGGCAATGATGATCCTTGACCTTTCGATTTCCCTTGGGGTGCTAATTGCTTTTATCAACCTTGTCGGGATGTTTTATTCGCCCGTGATGGACATTGCCGAGAAGTACACGCTTTTGCAGTCGGCAATGGCCGGAGGAGAGAGGGTATTCAAGCTTCTGGATACCGACGAGAGGATAAGCGACAAGGGAACGCGCAGTGTCGAAGGCATGGTGCGTGGGCACATTGAATTCAGGGATGTCCGTTTTGCGTACAACAAGGGAGAAGAAATTCTTAAGGGCTTGAATTTTTCTGTCAGTCCGGGAGAAATGGCCGCGATTGTGGGCTACACGGGAGCGGGAAAAACTACCATAACAAACGTGATGGCCCGGCTTTGGGATGTCCAGTCGGGAGAAATACTTCTGGACGGCATACCTGTCAAAGATATTCCCCTGGAAGAGCTAAGGCGCTCCTGCCTGCCCGTGCTGCAAGATGTGTTTTTATTTTCCGGTACCGTTTCGGATAACATCAGGCTTGGGCTCCCGCTTTCGGACGCGGAAGTGGAAGAGGCCGCCAAATCAGTGCACGCCCATGAATTTATTTCCCGGCTGGCGGAGGGGTACAATACGGTTCTTTCCGAGGGGGCGGCCAATATTTCGTCCGGCCAGCGGCAGTTGATTAGTTTTGCCAGGGTCATTGCGCATAACCCTGCGATTGTGATTCTGGACGAGGCGACAAGCTCGGTGGATACCGAAACCGAGCGCCTGATTCAGCTGGGAATGCAAAGGGTACTGGCGGGCCGCACATCCATCGTTATCGCCCACCGGCTTTCCACCATCCGCCACGCCGACCGCATCCTGGTTTTGTCCTCTGGCCGCCTGGTCGAGCAGGGAAAGCACGATGAGCTTATCGCGAAGAACGGGCTTTACGCTGGCTTGTATCGCTTGCAGTATTCGGAGAGCTAAGAGAAGACAGGAATTTATTTTTCTACCACGAACCACACAAACCAACACGAACAACGATAAGAAAATCCATCTCGCAAAGAACACAAAGGCACGAAGGAAGACATGAATAAATTAGCCATTGTCATTTACGCTGTTTTTGCCTTATACGCTCTTGTTCAAAGGCTTCACCAACTGATTCCTTAACAATATCCTTTAAGCTGGAAATAATCGTTCCGTGGTACTTTTCTATTTCCATAGCAGGAGAAAACGGCACGATAAAAAGCTCATATACATCAACTTTTAGGGCTTTTGCAAGTCGTTCTATGGTCTCAACTTTGGGTATATTACGAGCCAATTCAATAAGGGCTATATAATGGGTGGAAACTTGTGCTTTTTCTGCCAGTTGAGCCTGTGTTAAGCCGCATTTACGGCGGTTTTCCCTTAGATTCTTGGCAAAAATCTCCCGGATATTGGTCATTTTCCCCCTAATTACCTGCCAGGTAATGATAATGCTTGAAAACAGCTTGACAAATTGATTGACATTTACTTATTATTTAACAGCAGTTACTTTTTATAGGATAATTATTAAACCAGGGGTAAAATAATTCAAAAAAGACACAGCAGGAAAAACCCGGGTGTGCCTTTATGGGCGTATACCGGCTTTATTTATCTTAACGCGGCATAGCCGCAAAGGAGTTTTTTGTGAAAAAGGTACGTGCTCTTTCGGCAATTATCGGAATTGTTTTGATAATTGGAACAGGCGGAGAAGTGTTAGCTCAAACTGCTTCTAATCCGAGTATCACTGGTTATTATGTTACTATTAATGGAAATGCGACTGGCCCATATGATACATCGGGCCTAAGACAGTTAATAAGTGCTGGACAGCTAACCAGGAATTCTTTTGTGTGGAAAGCAGGGATGCAAAATTGGGTGGTTGCTTCAACAGTCAGAGAACTGGAGTCGCTGTTTTCAGCAACACCGCCACCGCCACCACAGACGACTCCTCCTCCGCCTCCACAGACAACACAGCCACCGGTTTCGCAGCAGCAGGCATCATACGATGGAGGATCTTTTGAACTTGGTGTCACTTATTATATGAATAACTACGAAGGAAGATCAGTATCAGGCGTAGGAATTAATATTGCTGATGTAATTTACTTTAATAATACTATTGGCTTAGGGTCATACGCTAACCTAATATATTGTACTGCAGATAATGTTAATGCGGTTAGCGGTAATGCACTGATTGGTCCTTCATTCAGATTGCTTAGAACAGATCAATTCAGTATACCAATTGCAATTGGAGTTTTTCTGGAATATAGCTATGCATTTTCGTCTTATGCATCAGGATCAGGCTTTAATATGGGAGCAGGCGGAAACCTAACAGCAGAAATTAAGTTAACACAAAAAGTACATTTATATGGCCGAATACAATTCGCATACGGGTTTTTTGATGGATCAGTATACATAATTCCAAGCTTTGGCGTTGGGTTTTAACCTGGATGGGCATGGGTACTAGTCACCTTTCGGATTGCCCCAAAAAAGCCTGGGGTTGCTCCCAAAGGTTTTGGGATATGTCCCCATGCCGAGGAATTGCCAGAAAATTCTCACGCAAAGGTGCAGAGGACTTGAAGTGATTTGCATACTAAACGCCCTTTTCTTGCTTGTTTTAATTATAAATATATGAAAAAGCATGAAGGGTGCGCAAAATTTGGTAATAACGCATAGCTCTTTGTGTCCTCCGCGCCTCTACCTCAACGTTAAACGAACCTAATTCAGCAGTGCCGCCGCTTCCTGGTTTTTCCAGCGCAGGGCGATGTCCGCCGGGCTTTCGGAGGCTATGTTTTTGACTGCCTTGTCTGCGCCCATTGAAATTAAAAGGGAAACAAGCGACGCGTCCCCCTGCTTTGCGGCGTAATGAAGCACCGTGTTTTCCGATGAATCTTTGGAGTTAATCGCTGTTCCTGAAAATAGGGCCTTTACCGCGTCAGCGCCTTTGGAGAGGGCAGCTTCTGCCGGTGTTTTTTCGTCCCGTGCGACGGCAAATACATCGCTTCTTGAATTGGCAAGCAGTCGCGCCGTTTCAAGCTGGTCAAGATCCACGGCGAGGCGTAAGGCGGTTTTGCCGTCGGCGTTTACCATGGATTGACTCGCGCCCATTCCAAGGAGGGTTTTGATAATAGAAGGCGAAGCTTTTTCCTGAACCGCAATGTGCAAGGGAGTGGAGCCAAAGTCATCGGAGGAATTCAGCCTGCCCATAGCAAGGAAAATCCCGACAAGGCTTGGAGATGCATTAATGGCATTTTGAAGGGGTGTTCTGTCCTGTGCATTTTGGGCGTGAATGGAAGCTCCCCATGCCAACAGCAGAGTTGAAAGGTCCGTTCTATCCATGTTTGCGGTAATATGCAGGGCAGTGTCGCCCTTGAAGTTTCTGGTTTTTATATCGGCTCCTCTTTTGGCAAGCCGTTCCATGCTGGACGAATTACCCGCGAGGACGGCCTCCATAAAAGGCGTGTTGCCTTCCGCGTCCCGTATCTCAATATCAGCCCCGCGCATTAAAAGAAGAACCTCCATATCGGACATCGACCAGCGGATGGAGTCGTGCAGGGGAGTTTTTCCGTTTAAAGCATGGCAGTTGATGCCCAGTCCCTGATCCAAAAGCATTTTCGCTCCCTGAATGGCGTGCCAGCGTACTGCCGCGTGAAGAAGGGAATTGCCAAGGGTGTCCCTTGCAAAAAGCGATGCCCCGTTATCAATGAGCGCTTTGATCGTAGAAGGCGAGTCATGCTTGACAGCAGAAAACAGGGGAGTTTCGCCCGTAGCGTTTGCCGCTTCTACATCTGCTCCCATATTAACAAGGGCGGGAATCCAGCCATCAAGACGCCACTGGGCAGTGTAGTGGAGGGCCGTATTGCCCAGGCCGTCGCGGGCGCTGAGGGTCTTCGGACTGAGCATCCACTGCCTAAGCGTCGTTCTTCCACTGGAGGATAAGGCCAGGTAAAGCGGGCTTTCGCCTTTGGCGTTGGCGGCAAAAATATCCGCCCCTCGGCCTAACAAAATAGCCCCGGCACCTTCCTCGTTTCGGCGTACTGCTATCGTAAGGCTTGTGTCCCCGGCCTTGTTCCGCGCATCAATCGAAGCGCCAAGATCCAGGATTCTGGTTATTATAAAGATATTTCCATCGTATTCTGTTGCAAGGTGAAGTATGGTGTTCCCGTTGCTGTCGTTTTGATATACCGTTTCGTTGGTTATCATTGAAAAAATTATTTTTTCTGCTTTCTCATTGTACGCTCTTTTGAAAGGCGTAATGCCCTTATTGTCAACGGCAAAAATATCCGACTTGTATTCAAGCAAAATGGGAATGTAATTGATTCGATCCCTTTCAACGGCCAGAAAAAGCGGTGTTTTGCCGTCAATGTCGCGAAT
>Ga0268262_10006771_pt1 | contig 10882 bp, 17 predicted proteins | sample TergutNc150P3_FD_190354 | JGI IMG/M metagenome (GOLD analysis project Ga0268262, IMG submission 190354) | Nasutitermes corniger P3 segment gut microbial community from laboratory colony in Florida, USA - Nc150 P3 (SPAdes) (version 2) | ecosystem: Host-associated > Arthropoda: Insects >...
GGGGGCGCCCGCCGCTTTCTCATTAAAGGGCCTTCGGCGATCGGCATCGGACCCCGAAGGACCGATCGTGTTTTTTTATCCCGTTTGGCATTTTTGACGTTCCGCCCGCGTAGATCAAGGCTTTTCGTCCGATCATCCCAATGGGAATCGCGCATACGCTCGGAAAGCTTTTTATCAACGTACCCCAATGGGTACTTTATGGCGTACGAAGCCGACCAGTGGGCGAAGGATTGGCTGGAGGAACAGAGGGCTGCGGGGAAGACCGGGCTGACCGTCGAGAAGCGGGGAGGCTCCCATATCGTAAAGACGCAGAGGATCGTCAGGGACGGTTCCGGAAAACGGCGCAAGGAATCGGAATACCTCGGCGTGCTTTCGCAGGACGGCAGGATCACGCCGCCGAAGCCGAGGATCGACGTGGTGACGGTGGGCGAGATAAGGAACCTCGGCACCGCCAGGCTGCTGGCGAAAGCGTCGGAGGGGATCCTTCCCAGCCTGATGAAGGCGTTCCCCCGCGACTACAAAGAGGCGATCGAGCTCGCGTTCGCCAGGTGTCTGGGCAGGGGGGAGCTGAAGGACGCCGGGAAGTGCTGGAAACGCATGGAGGACGTCCTGTCCCTGAAGCCGAGCACGTCGCCGAGGAGCCTTTCCGAGACCCTCGCCCGCATAGGATTGTCCAGAGAATCCAGGGACGCGTTCTTCGGGGCCGTGTGCGGCGGGGATGCGGAGATGGCCGCCGACATGTCGGCGATATTCTCTAAAGCGAGGGGGGTAAAGCTTTCGAAAAAAACGTACGACCGGCCTGCGGACGAGATATTGGACAAATTCGGCCTTGAGAAGGGGGCGGTGCTGGTCATGGAAAAGGCATACTGCAGGAGCGGGTTCCTGAAGATGGCGGGGGATCTCGATGCCCTCCCCCCGGCGGACCCGGATGCGGAGAACGCGCGCAGAGCGTACAGGATAAGATGCATACTCGACGAACATTTCGCCGCCGCCAACAGCTGCCTGTACGCGGACAGGGTGTACATGCGCAACAACGAGCACATGCTGGGGCATCTGTTCGTCACCTTCGTATCGCTGCAGATATGGATGGGGATCGCGGACATCATCGACAAGGCGCACATGTCCGGGAAGTATTCGGCCAGGGATGTCCTGGACGCGTATTCGGCGATGAAGAGCATAGACGCGAACGGAGTGAGAGTGGAGCAGACCGTTCCGAAGGACGTCAGGGAACTTGACGAGGAGCTCGGGCTGTATCTGTTCACCGAACCGGGAGCAAAGGAGAAGAAGGGCGGGCCGCAAGCGGACCCCGGCCCTTCGTGAGACCGCGCCCCGAAGGCGGACAGATTGAAGTACGCTTTATTTTGATGCGCAGATCCGGTAGAATTCAAAGGATGTTTTATTTCAGCACGATCTTCCGACTGAATTCAAAGCATATTCCAAACTCCGGTGCGTCTGAACATCCCGGCGGCTCTGTCCGCGACCGTGTGCGGATACGGCGGACGGTCAGTTATACACAATATAGATAAATACCAAAACGCCGGTCGTAAAACAGAGACGGAACATGCCGATCGAATCCTTCTATGAGATGCTGGAGATAGACACCCCAGAAAAGGCGGCGAATCTGGTGAAAGCCTTCGAGGCCGCGGAGCGGAGAGGCCCGTACGTGCCAAAACACGACGTGATGAAAATACTCGAAGAGAGTAAAAAGAATGCGGTGAAATTTGCAGAGGAATGCAAAGAACAAAGGGGCAATTCTCAGTGAACCAATCACCACTCAGACTTTGCGATCTGATGTCGACAACGAATGAGAAGGATCTGCAGTCCCTGTTAACATCGTTCAGGTTCTCGGCAGAACCAGCGGCCGAAGACTTCCTGAGAAGAATTGCAATAAGACACGAAAAGAACGGCATATCCAGAACATATCTGTATCTGGGGCGGGACGATTCTGGCTCGCATATCGTCCGTGGTTTCTTCACGCTGGCCGTTAAATGCCTTTCCCTTAATGAACGCCACAGCATTCCCGAAGGGGTGTTCGAGCAGATGAATGTCGACCGCGGGGTCGCTCAGGCCTTTCTTTTGGGCCAGCTTGCGAAAGCCGACGGTGCGGAGAAGGGATTCGGTAGAGAGATGGTAGAGCTTGCCTTTGATTTATTCTACAAGGGCAATGGGATATTCGGGTGCAGAGTTGTCCGTCTCGATTCAAAAGACCGGCTGCTGAATTACTACAGGTCCTTCGGATTCGAACCTATCGGCAAGAACCACAACGGGACCCTGAACCAAATGGTCGCGATCATCTGACCTCGGCGGACGGTCTCCGAGCCTTCGGGTCTGCTACGGAAACTCCATGAAATATTCATGACACAGCGTCCTGTCGCTCTAAAGCTCATATACCTTCAGACCGATTACGGGTCGTATGATGCTCAAAGGTTTCTCGATATACGGACTGTTCGGCGAATACGATTACGACGTCAGCCTCAGCGGCGGATACGTCACGTTCATCCACTCGCTCAACGGGTACGGGAAATCCACCATCATGAGGCTCATCTCCGACATACTCAAAGGGAACGTCGACGAAGTGAAGGACATCAATTTCCAGAGGATGGACCTGAGGTTCAGCGACGGCACCTCGCTCATTGCGGAGAACGACGGAGAGGTTCCGCTCATACAGATGCAGAAGAACGAGATCGAGGAAGAGATATCGATAGAGGACCTGAGGCGCGTCCTGTCGGTCCTTTACATACCGCCGGACAGGTCCGTGGTCTCCGTCGGCGGCGAACTCAGGCCGGCGCTTGGCGAATACGTCAAAAGGCTGGCCGAGAGGCTGAAGGACGCCAAGGAGAACGACCGCCTCGCGGACATCCCGAAAAAAGGACGAAAAGCATACACGGACGCCGAGCTGGAATTCTGGAGCAAGGACCTCAAGGCGAAGCTCGACTTCATAAAACGCGCCGGGATCGAACCCGACATACCGTCCGGATACAGGTTCCCCCCTTCGAGATTCGAGATCATGAGGTACAGGCAGGATTACGAGGACCTTGCGTTCTCCATCGACGAGTACGTGAAGAGGAACTACGAGCTTTCGGAATCGGCGATCGTTTACGTCGATATAGTCAACGACCTCCTCGTGAACAAGAGCGTCTACATCAACGAAGGCAACATCCTGAGCGTCAGGATGGATAACGGCACGGCCCTGCCGCTCGACAGACTGTCGTCGGGGGAGAAGCAGATACTGGTGATATTCTACCTCCTTCTTTTCGAGGCCGAGGACGGATCGCTCGTGATCATAGACGAGCCGGAGATATCCCTGCACGTGGCGTGGCAGCAGCGTTTGGGAAAGACGTTCTCGGACGTCGCCAGGCTCCGCGGGCTTCACGCGGTGATAGCTACCCACTCCCCTCAGGTGATACACGACAACTGGGACCTGTCTGTTGAGCTGAGGATGGAAAATGATAAGTGAGCTTACATCCTCGGACATCGCCAACACCGTCTCGATGCTCAGGTCTTCCCATAAAGGCCCGATAATCGTGGTCGAAGGCGTGACCGACGGCAGGCTGTACGGCAAATTCATAGACAAAGACGAAGTGAGGATCGTCGCCGCCTTCTCCAAGGACAACGTCAGAAGGTCCGTCTCCGAGATCTGGGGGAGAAGAGGGGACAAGAAGGTCATAGGGATCCTCGACGCGGACCTCGACAGGCTTTGCGGCAAGGCCTACAGCCCGCCGCTGTTCCTTTCCGACAAGAGGGATCTGGAATCGATGATCATGAGCACCGGCGCGCTGGAGGACGTGCTCACGGAATACGCCGACCCGGAACTGCTGGAGGGATTCGAAGAAAAGCACGGCAGGGTAAGGGATGTCCTGGCGAGTTCCGCCTGTCCCGTCGGCCTGCTAATGTTCGTCTCCTCCAGGGAAAGGATAGGCCTCAGTTTCAAGAACATAGACCATTCAGCCTTCGTCGACAGAAGGACGCTTGCAATAGACGTGCGGGCGATGATCGGCGAGGTGTTCTCCCAGTCTTTGAACAAAGGGATCGGCAGGAAAGAGCTTGCGGACATGATCGCGGAGGAGGGATCGAAGCTGGACGACCCGTGGAACGCCGTCAGGGGCCACGACGCGGTGGCCGTGCTCGCTATCGGACTTACAGAGACGTTCGGCTCATACAACAGCGCCGGCATCAAAGAAGGCCAGGTGAGCGGCGCGCTGAGGCTTGCGTTCGGCTTCGATTATTTCGCCGGCACCGATTTGTATCGAGATACGACGAGATGGTCCGAAAGGAACAACTTCGCCCTGTGGGTCACTCGACGGTGAGGTCCTCCCTCTTCATGCCCTCGGACGTCTCTATCAGCTTCTGGACCCTGCGGTCGCACTCGTCCAGTATCTTCCTGCAGCGGTCCCTCAGCACCACCGCCCTTTCGTATATCTCCAGCGCCTTGTCCAGGTCCAGATTGCCGTTCTCCAGCTCGTTCACTAATTGTTCTAGAGTTTTCAGACTCTCTTCGAATGTCATTTCTTCCGCGTTCATCGACTCATCTCCACTTTCTTTACCTCTGCCTCTGCCTTTCCGTCCTTCATCATTATGCTGACGTCCGTTCCCGCCTTCAGCTGCCCCGAAGAGGTCAGCGCCCTGCCGCCCTCGTCGGTGACCAGGGCGTACCCCCTGTCCAGAACCTTCATCGGATTGATGCTCTCCAGCCTCTCGGAGAATCTCTGGAGGTCCTTCCTGTCGCTTTCTATCATAGTCCGGACCCGCGCATCCATGCCTGAGTCCGCCTTGATGAACCTTCTGCGCATGGTCCCGGCCTTATCCTTCAGGGCGGAGCTCATCCGCGAATGCAGTTCGTCCAGCCTCATGCCGTACATCGATATCCTCTGCTCCGCGCGTTTCGGGGCAAGCTTGGAATCCGTTATCCTGAAACGGTAGTGCATACGGTCCAATACTCCGGAGAGGGACCTGTTCACTCTTATCATATCGGTATCGAGGTGCTTCATCACTTCCTTGCGGTCCCTCAGCGCGAGTTCCGCCGCCCCCGTGGGCGTCGGGGCCCTGACGTCCGCGGCGAGATCGGCGATGGTGAAATCCGTCTCGTGTCCGACGGCGGATATCACCGGCGCCTCCGACGCGGCTATCGCCCTTGCGACGATCTCCTCGTTGAATGCCCACAGGTCCTCGATGGACCCGCCTCCCCTTCCCACTATGAGGACGTCGACGCCCTCTTTGTTGAGGGCTTTGATCCCTTTGACGATGGATTCCGCCGCGCCTTCACCCTGCACCTGCGCCGGATACAGCAGGATGTCCGCCGGGAAAAGCCGGCCGGACGTCGTGATGATGTCGTGTATCACCGCGCCGGTGGGGGAGGTCACCACCCCGATCACCTTGGGGTACGGCGGGAGCGGCCTCTTCCTCGCGCGGTCGAACAGCCCTTCCGCCTCGAGCTTCTTCTTCAGCGCTTCGTACTCGAGATAAAGGTCTCCGACCCCCGACCGCTGCATGGTCTCCACAACGAATTGGTAGGATCCCCGTTCCACGTACAGGTCAACTCTCCCGAAGGCGGTCACTTTCATGTTGTCCTGAGGTTCGAAGTCTATCCTTCCGCGGGAATGCTTGAACATCACGCCGCGGATCTCGCTCGTGCTGTCCTTGAGCGTGAAGTAGTAATGGCCAGACGAATATTTCTTGAGATTTGACAGCTCCCCTATCACCCAGATATCGTTGACCGGGGGAGACTCCGACAGGATGGACCTCACTCTCGTATTGAGTTGGGTCACCGTCATCGTCTCTGCCATGCTTTCCCGATGCGCGTCCGGTTTAATCTATTTGCCGTTCGGACAGTTCTGTATGAACAAATTTTTTGTACATAATATGTACAGTTTTTGTATAAATTATGTACATGATATTAAGTACAAAAAACACCATAGACAATCATGAAAGAGATCGATGAACTGACATTCGCAACGAACGTCAAGATCAACGGAACAAGCAGATATATTACAATCCCAAGCAACATCATTAAATCAATGAAGATAGAGACCGGCGAAATGATCAAAGTGACAGTCGAAAAAATAGAGGGATAAAATGCCGATATCGATCAACATAACAGAAAACCAGATGAGAATCATGCTGGAATATGCAGAAACGAACGGCATGACCATTGATGATCTAATTGACGAACTGACAGAAAGGATTGAAGATGAAATGGACGCAAAGATTGCGGATGAAGGAGTGAAAAGATACCTCAAGAACAAGGATACGGTGACTTTCGAAGAAGCGGTGAGGGAGCTGGGACTCGAATGAAATACTCCGTGATCATCGAAAGAGAAGCACTCAAACAACTCCAGAAAATGGAGAAAGAGACGCAAAGAAGAATAATAAGCTGGATAAAAGAAAACCTCGTAGACTGCGAAGACCCGAGAAAATACGGCAAACCATTGAAGGGAACCATAAAGACGAGTGGAGATACAGAGTGGGAGATTACAGAATAATTGCCAAAATCGAAGACAGAGAGTTGCTGATCATCGTCATCGATGCGGGACCTAGAAAAAATATTTACAAATAATCAGACCTTAACAGTTTGAGATCTGGGCGAACAATCCAAGTGACAGGGGAGCGATGGGAATGAGCGATCTGAAACCAAAAGAATATAAGAGTTTTGAGGACATAAAACACCGCGACGAGAACGGTACCGAATACGGGTTGGCAAGGTAACTCGCGCCTGTATTGGAATACACAGAATGGCGAAATTTTTCAAAAGTGATCGGCAGAGCTATGTTAGCCTGCAGGAACAGCGGGTTTGAAGTAGAGAATCAATTTGTTGAGACCGACAAATCGATCGAGCATGGCAAAGGGGGAAAGAGAGACATAATCGACTATAGGATGTCGCGCTATGCCTGTTATCTTGTTGTACAGAACGGTGATCCGCGGAAAGAAGCCATTGCGCTAGGACAGACATACTTTGCGATACAGACGCGCAGGAAGGAGACGCAGGATTATTTCGAACGGCTCGACGAGGACAACAAGCGGCTTGTTATACGCGGCGACATAAAACAGTGGAATCAGATGCTTGCGGAGACAGCGCACAGAGCAGGCGTCATTACGGAGAAGGAATATGCTCAATTCCAAAACGCAGGATACATGGGGCTCTACGGGGGTGAAACGGTCGATGACATCCATGAGCGGAAGGACTGAAGCCAGGAGAGAAGATTCTGGACTACATGAACAGCAACGAGCTTGCGGCCAATCTTTTCCGAATAACGCTTGCTGATGAAAAGATAAAGAAAGAAAAGATATCGGCTCGGTGCGACGCAGACTATGCACATAACGTTGTTGGCCAAGAGGTGCGAGGCGCGATCAAACGCGCGGGCGGCACTCTGCCGGAAGATCAGCCGACCCCCGAGAAGAGCGTGGACCAGATAGCCTCGGAACAAATGAAACGTCTAAAAAAGAAAAAGAAGCTGATGCTTGACGAATGAACGACAATAAGATAAATCATCCATTTAGCGATAACTATGAATCTATATAAAATAACTTATATGTTAGTTTAATATCAATATTTCAATATTAAATAACATATTTGTTATTTTATAAGAAAATTATTATATCACATAATGCCATCTTTCCGCCATGTATTCCCCTTCGGACATATACGAGCTGTCGGACACCGAGATCATCGGGCTGATCGGAGAGAAGGTGCGCACGATCAGACTGAACGGCAACGTGACCCGCAGCCAGCTGCAGGAGGCGTCCGGAGTGCACGCGAAGACCATAGGCGATCTGGAGGACGGAAAGAACGTCACTCTGGCAACTCTGATATCGGTGCTGAGAGGCCTCAGAAAGCTGAACCTGCTGGACCGCCTTCTGGAGGATGAGCCGGTGAGCCCCGTGCTTCTCTACAAAGCCGGGGGAAATGCTCCGAAACGCGCGACGGGGCGTTCTTCCGAGGCGCGGAAGAAGAGGATGACGATATGAGGGTAACGGTCAAGGTGAACATCTGGGGGATGACCGCCGGAGCGGCGTACTGGGACGAGAAGGCAAGGTGCGCCAGATTCCAATATACTCCGGAATTCGCCGAAAAGAGGATCGAACTCGCCCCGATAATGATGCCGATCTCCGATGCCATATACTCGTTCGAGGATCTGGACCGCTATGCCTTCCGGGGGCTCCCCGGAATGCTGGCCGATTCCCTTCCCGACAAATACGGCAATGCGCTGATAGACATGTGGGTCCGCCGCAATAAGATCGATCCGAACAGATTCACCCCCCTGGACAGGCTGTGCTATGTGGGCCGGAGGGGCATGGGCGCTCTCGAGTACGAGCCGGCTGTCAGGCAGAACACCAAGGCCGGAAGGATCGACGTCGACCTCCTGTCCGCCTTGGCCGCGGAAGCGGTCAGGGATAAAGAGGACATATGCGCCGGCCTGTCGGGAGAAGGGATCGATGACCTGATTTTCACCGGCGCCTCCGCCGGAGGGGCGAGGGCGAAGGCCGTCGTCGCGCTTGACGGATCCTCGGGAGAGATCGTCTCGGGACAGCTGCCCCATTCCGAAAGGTATACGGATTGGCTTATCAAGTTCGACACCGAAGGCGAGAACAAACGCGGCTTCTGCCGGGTGGAGCACGCCTACCACAAAATGGCCTCGGACTGCGGCATAGATATGAGCGAGTGCCGCCTCCTTGAAACGAAAAGGGGCGTCCATTTCATGACCAAGCGGTTCGACCGCATAGGCAACGAGAAAGTTCACACTCAGACGCTCAACGCGATGGCCCACTACGATTTCACGGTCCCCGCTAGGCACTCCTACGAACAATTGTTCTCGGTCATGAGAAGGATCGGGCTTCCTCCCGCCGACGCAGAGGAGATGTTCCGAAGAACAGCGTTCAACGTAATCATGAGGAACAACGACGACCACACCAAGAACACGTCGTTCATGCTCCGCAGGGGCGGAGAGTGGAGGCTTGCCCCGGCGTACGACATGACCTTTGCATACAAGCCGGGGAACATATGGATCCAAGCCCACCAGATGACGGTGAACGGCAGGACCGAGGGCATAACGAAGGACGATCTGCTTGCCCTTGCGCATAACGCCGGCATCAAAGGCGCGGAGGACAAGATGGAAGCGGTCCTGGCCGCATCGGACGGATGGAAAGTGTACGCAAAGGAGAGTTCGGTCCCCGCGGCGACCGCGGAAAGGATCGGCGCGTCCCTCGAAGAGAGCGCGGCGTCTTTCCTTGGAAGACGATGAAACCAGAGTCCCGGCCGATGTTTCGATTAAATATGACCCCGCGCATACTCCACCCATGGACATGGAGAGGCTCAAAGGACTCGTGGATCCGGAGATGCACGGCTGGCTGGACAACATCCTGGAGATGTGCAACGCCCCGTACGCCGCCAACAACGGCATAGAGCTTGTCAGCGCATGCAAGAAAAGAGTGGTCATGAAGAAGGAGGTCCGCCCGCACGACCTCAACAGCAACGGCGTGGTGCACGGCGCGACCTCGTTCGGCCTCATCGATCACACGTTCGCGGTCATATGCAACATGGACGACCGCACGGTTGGCCTCTCCTGCAGCATCGTCTACCACCGCCCCTGCTTCGGAGGCGTTCTGGAAGCGGAAGCGAATCTCATCAACGAATCCAAGTCGCTCGTTACCGTCGACGTGTCCCTGCGCTGCGAAGACAGACTCATCGCATCGGCGACCGCCGTGGGGTTCAAAGCAGAGAGGCCTAAGAAATGAATCAGAAGAAGTGCCCTCACTGCGGGGAGTACGTTCAAAGCAGCAGCCTGACCTGCCCCAGATGCTTCAGGGAGGTCCCCAGGGAACCGCCCGCCGTACGCCGGGAGCATACCGACGGCGGCAAGAGGGAAAGATCGGGAAAGGTCCCGGTGGCCGCCCTGCTGCTTGCCGTCATCCCGCCTTTGGTCGGCCTGCTGGGGCTCGGGCTGATATATCTTCGCCCGAAGGACCGCGAAGGCTATTGGTTCCTTGCGGGCGGACTTGTGCTGTTCCTGCCTTTCCTGGCGCTGTTCTTCCTAATGCGGGATTCGGGGTTCTTCTCGGCGATACTGCTGTTCATGGCGCTGCTCATAATATTTCTGATCTACGTCTCGGCGGCAGCGGCGGCTTTCATAGAGACCGTCTTCGGCTCCGTCCTCAAATTCCTCAGATTTTAATATTTGCCCTTGGCCCGCATGTGGATCATCAGCTCGGAGGCCATCTGCGCCAGGTGCACCGCCCTTCTCCCGGCCCCCACGCATGCCGGATCGCCTTTCAGAAGCCTTCTGTAGGCCTTCCTTATCGTGATAGGCTCGTCCGAAGGGAATCTGCACTTGAGGCTCACCGGCATCTTGGACGACACCGACGGCATGACCGCCGACCTGTACGTGATATCCCACGGGTCGAAGGTCATGTACCTTCCGAACTCCTGCTTCCCGTCGAAGGCCGCTATGCTCTTCCCGTCGATGATCCGCCTGACGTCCTCGGCCACCTTCTTCTCGGGTTCCCCGGCGTATATCTCCTCCGCGGACAGCCCGCCTATACCAGTAAGATAATCAAGTTTCTTCTTCCCGAGGACCTTCGGATCGTAATAGATGACGTTGCGGTAGACAAGCGTGTACGAACTATCTTCGAGGTCCACTTTGCAGACGGCGATGTCCACGATCTCATCGTAAGGAAAGCCGTCCGGACCCGTCGGAATCGCCTGTATCACGAATATTTCCTCTGACACGGCATCGGTTATGCGGACGGGATAATTGTACTTTCGCCATTGCCCTAGGAGTCAACAGAATCCCGGATCTCTTCCGACCTCTTAGTGGGTGTGGACTTATAAGCATGAACGGTCCTGATCGTGAGTTGCCGGTCGCACTTTCGGACACCCCCGTCCTAACTA
>Ga0268262_10006772_pt1 | contig 10880 bp, 9 predicted proteins | sample TergutNc150P3_FD_190354 | JGI IMG/M metagenome (GOLD analysis project Ga0268262, IMG submission 190354) | Nasutitermes corniger P3 segment gut microbial community from laboratory colony in Florida, USA - Nc150 P3 (SPAdes) (version 2) | ecosystem: Host-associated > Arthropoda: Insects > Digestive...
GCTGGTTGTTCCCAACCGGGGGGCAGATTGTTCACGCGTTACTCACCCGTCCGCCGCTCGCCTAGTGTTGCCACCGACTCGCTCGACTTGCATGCATCAGACACGCCACCAGCGTTCGTTCTGAGCCAGGATCAAACTCTTCATATGTTTGCTGACTATAAAATCAATTTGTTCTCTATTGACAGAGAACTTTCTCTGAATTAACAGAGCATGGCATTTAATTCTCTTACCTACCAAGTTTTTCTCTCTACTTTCCAAACAGCAAGATGCCTCTAAGGACAACTTTCCCTCTAAAAAAATTAGAATGGCTTAGAAATATAGTAATTTTTTTAAATTATGTCAAGGGAAAAGCCTATTTTTTTAATTAATTCTTCACACAACGCACGGAATACAGATACTCGCCCTTTTTTTCCGTTTTTTGAGCCATAACCTTTGCAACATTGGTTATGTTGTTCTTGTAAGCCTTTGTTGCATCGTTTGGGGTTACATTTTTATTTACATACTCAGTGGCAGTCCACCAGTGAGCTTCTACTTCTGCGCTGGAGTAAAAACCTGCAGCACTGGTTAGGCTATTGTCGTCACAAGAAACGCAATATCCACTGCCAATAGCACCAAAGCCGTAACTATCTACGCCCTTGTCTGAAGTAGAAGTTTCTTTCCAGCCTGTAATGGCTTTTAATTTTGTGCCAACATCCCAGCCAAAATCTACGTCTTCCCACTTCTCAAAAATTTCGTCTTCAATGAATTTCCTCAACGCATTCCATTCCAAAGTATCTGGCAAATGCCAGCCACTTGGGCAAACACCTTGGTGCGGTTTTTTTACTTGGCTTGCGCAAGAAGAATTATTGCAGCTTGCAGGCAAATTCATCGCCGCTGACCAATCATATAGCCTGCCATATTTATCGCAATTGGCTTTGACTTTTGGATCGTTGGGTGCAAGCCATGGAGGTTCGGGCTGTGGTTTGTGCTCTGCATAACATCTGCTTTGCCCACTACTGGGTTTATAGTTCAAATTGGCGGCCATCCAAGTTTGTTTGTTTATCACAACAGTCTTGTATTCTTGACCCTCATAACTAACAACACCATATTCCTTCATAACACCGCCAGAACAATACTTAGTTTGCGTATTGTCTTTTGCCGTGCAAACACTTGAACTTGATAATAATGCAATGCTAGAAGATGAAGGTATGTTACTTGAAGATGATGAAACCCTGCTTGAAGACGATGAAACCCTACTTGAAGATGATGGAATATCACTTGAAGATAAGAGTGCATTGTCAGAAGAACTATTGCCATCAAAATCCGAGCTACTTGAATACTGATTTTCTTCCGAGCTTGAACTAGAAGATTCATTTTGTTTGCTAGACGAGGATATACTGCCTTCTATATTTGAGGATGATGAATTTTCTTCCGAGCTTGAGCTGGCAGCTCCAGCTACAATTTCTTCTGGAAAGTGCAAAGTACAAGAAACGAATGTAAATGTCTGAACCCCGATACCCAGAGTTAATAGGATTAACAGGAATTTATGGATTGAAATAGACATATTATTTTAAATATAGTAAAAAATTTTTTCTATATTACAATTATGCGCTTATTTTTGCTTACCATAGCCTTGGTGCTTGCTGTTTTAGGATGCAGCGATGGCAAACTTAATTTACAACTCGTTTTTTGGGGAGAACACGAAGAATCCAGCTCTAGCGTAGAAAGACCGAAACCCTCTAGTTCAAGCTCTAGCATTACTGTCGTTGTTGTAATACCAAGCAGTTCAAGTATATATGTGCTTTCATCATCGTTATCGTTATCATCTTCTTCTATTGAGCAAGAATTACCCTCCAGTAGCAGTTCATCCGAAGAAATTTATAGCTCTAGCTCCAGTTCCAGAGGGCCTAGGTATAGCTCTGCAAAAATGGATGGTGAATATACTTATGAGGATTATCCTCACCTTGAGGAAGGAGCAAGGGGTGTTAAAAAAGGCGTAACCACGCGCTATTGGGACGGTTGCAGGCCTTCTTGCTCTTTTATAGGAAATATTGGAAAACCAAACCCTTGGGCTATTGGCAGAGCTTGTGCTAAAGACGGTACTAGTGAAATTCCGCTCTTATATCTCAATCCTCGTTCCAACCAGTGGGGAACCTATTACACAGCGGTGCCATGTGCCAAGGAAACAGATCAAGCTTGGCCCAGAAGTCAAACTTACAAAGATTGGGTAAGCGACCATCCAAATTTTCCAAAAGAAAGCCACGCTTATACCTGTTTTGATATGGCTCCACACGCAGTAAACGATACCTTAGCTTACGCATTTGCAGCCACGCTAGAAACAACTCTCCCTTGTGGCAAATGTGCTCAATTGCAATTCAATAACGAATGGACTTTTGATAGCAAACCAAGAGTAACTCATAGAGCACTTAAAGGCAAAACCTTAATTGTGATGGCCAACAATACCGGCACTGTTGCTGAAAACCATTTTGATATTATGATTCCGGGCGGTGGCTTGGGCGCATTTGATTGTTTCTCACAGCAAATTGGTTCCTCTGATTTAGGGCATAGAATGGGTGGTTTGTTAAGCGAATGCTCATACAACGAAGATAAATCTTATGGTGTGCCAAGCGATAGATACACTTTGGAAATGTGGCAAGACTGCCTTGAAAAAAGATGTCACAGAGCATTTGATGGTAAACCAAAAGTCCTTTTGGAAGGCTGCCTATGGCACGTAAATTGGTTTATGGCAGCAGATAATCCTGAAGTTGAATGGACTGAAGTTCCTTGCCCAAAATATTTTGCGGATAAATACAACTCAAAAGCTACAACTAAACTTCCAGATTGCTACACATCAAACCCAAAAACATGTCAAATTGATGGACTGCAAAACTAGATTAAATCACAGTTCCAAATGATCTATCAATCTAGTTTTGCCAAAATAGCAAGCTAATAAAATAACCGTGTTTTTTGGAATTATTGTTTTAACTGGCATTAAATCGCTTTTGTTTGCTATTTCAATGTATTGGACTTTTCCACCAGCTTGCTGTATTTTTTTTTGAATTATGGTTTTTAATTTTGCAACCGTGGGGGGCAAACACGTAGGTCTGCCCCTACTACGGTTGCAAAATTTTTTTGCGGTTATCATTCCTGCATATATTGAATTTGCGGCCGCTTTTTCTTTTTGGGTCATGTATTCGTTTCTGCTGGATATTGCGAGGCCGCTTTTTTCTCTTATTGTTTTTGCACCTATGATTTTAATTGGAAAATTTAAATCGTGAACCATTTTTTTTATTAAATGAAGTTGCTGAAAATCTTTTTCTCCAAAATATGCTTTATTTGGCAGGGATATATTGAACAGTTTTGCCACTATGCTCAAAACGCCTGCGAAATGCACGGGGCGGTATTTGCCACAATAAAGGTGTTCAAGATCTGGGTTGTGCACAAAGGTTTGGAGCGGCAAAGGGTACATGGCTTGCGGAATTGGCGCAAAAATAATGTTTGCACCTGCCTCGGCGCATAGCTTGGCATCTGCCTTAAGCCTGCGCGGATATATCGCAAAATCTTCGTTTGCGCCGAATTGCGTGGGATTCACAAAAATACTCACAATGGTAATATCGTTGTTTTTTGCAGACATTTCTATAAGAGAAGTATGCCCCTTGTGCAAGGCCCCCATAGTTGGAACCAAACCGATGCTTTTCCCCTGAGCTTGCATTTTTTTTGAAAATTTTTGCAAAGCCACTGGGTTTTTGATTATTTTGATTTTTGTTGCATTTTTTCGCATGTACTTTCCAGAGGACAAAAAGATAATATGGCCGCAGTGAAAAATGGCATCCATAAAGCATAGCAGATATATATGATTATTGAATTCAATAAATTTACAGAAGCGAGCAATGGCAATTTCATGAAGTAATAAATTATATCTAAAATAATTAGCAGAATAATGGAAAGCAAGCTCACTGGAATGGTTTTGCGAACGCTATGCACTATTGCACCCTTTAAAGTTTTTTTGTATTCTATGCGGCGAATTTGATAACTAAGTGTAGAGATAAAATGAAAGGCATCAGCAAAAAACAGTGAAATAAATCCAAACCAAGCCAAATTTGAAACATTCAAAAATAATAGCCAAGCCGAAAACGAATATGCTAAAAGAATAAAAGGCAACATAGATTTTGCAACAAATCCACGTATAAAAAAGAAATTCGTTATGGCAATTATAAAGATGCAGGCTAAGAGAATTGGCATATAATCTTTGCATGTTTCTACTACAACGAGCAGCAAGCAATTGAAAATCAAAAAGAAAAACCAAAGCAAAGAGCATTTGAAACCAAAAAATTTCCATCTGAAAAGAAATAGGGCAAAAACGGCAAAAATAACTCCGTAGTTATGGGTTAAGAAGTGAAAATCACATAACACAAATTTATGTGTAACCCCCAAGGCTTGCATTGCTAGAATCACAAGCGAATCTAAAACCCCACCTATACGCACTAAGGCTACTGAGCAAAGCAAAACGGCAATGAAAATCCATATAAGTCTAAAACGAATAGAATATTCCGATATTCTCTGCACAGGCGACAATTTCTCTCTCAAATCCATACGTGCATGAATATAGTAAAATATTTTACTATATTTGCAAAATGTTTCTGATTCCTTTTGTTTCATTCATAGTTTACTACCCCTTTGAACCGCAACCAACGGTATTTCAAAGTCCTGCAATAGCAATTATATTACTCGTAAGTTTAATTGTCGCTACACTCAAAAAACACCTTAACCAAGATTTATCCATAGAAAACCTACCTTATCTAGCAATGCCTATAATACTATTCGCAAGCATAAACAGAAATCTGGAACACTCCACAAGCAACGCTATAATGTGCTTCTCAATGTTTGTCGCAACCCTAATAATATTCTCACAAAAAGAGAACTACGGCAAATGGCTCCCCAGAAGTATGGTAGTATGCGCAAATATACATTTCTTGCTGCAAATATTTGGAATGATTACCCACAATGGAAAAATGGCAATAAGCACTGTTTTTCCATTGGCAAACGAAATAGCATTCTTTTATATGGTCACTATATTCAGTTCAATCTTTATTTATTTCAAAGACCCTAGCACTTTTTGGAAAAAATATTCTGCAATTATAGCAATGGAGATATTCATATCAATTATCGTAGGGGAAAGCATTCACACAAAAAAACTTGAAATAGGTTCCGAGCACGCCCTTGGAATTTGGCTTGGCTTCGTATGCGGAACTTTGTTCACCATTGCATTGCTCCTGTGGAAAAAATTCAACTTACCAAAAAAACTCATGCTCTCTCTCTCCGCATTGATTTTCTTAGCAATAATGTCTTCCCCTATAATAGTAGTCAACTCCAGTATATCTACAATCTCTAGAGGTGAAGTATCAACACGCATTGATAATTGGCAGGCAGGGTTGAATATAGTCAAAGATAAACCCTTTGGCATAGGCTTTGGGTCTTATGGTGCCAATGTCATGCAACGCTGGCCTGCTCTGAAAGATACTCATTTTCGGATTGGATCAACAATTTTTTCAGATGCCCACAACCAATATTTGCAAATTTTGGCGGAAATAGGCTGGCTAGGCTGGCTCTATTACTGCGCTCTATTTGCAATTCCTTGGTTTGTATCCATTTTTCGTTACCTCAAAACCGGAGAACTTCGTTTTCTATGTATAGCGGGAACGCTCGCCGCTATGCTTTCCACAATGATTGTTGCAGAAGCAATATCCATATTCGCCTTTATCCAAATAATCCACTGGATGTTTTTGATTTACTGCGTAAAAGCCCTATTGCCTTTACGCAACAAGGATGTTCGCGTGAAAATACCATTGTTGAACAATCTGCTTTTAATAATTTTAATTCCACTGCTGTCTTTTTTGTTATACGACAGAGGCAAGCAGGTTTATTCCACATACTTGACTAAGGACTATCCTCTTTCAAAAGCACTTGAAATTTATCCGAAAAATACGGCAGCTTTGGGATTTGCATGGAATTATCATTTGAATCAAAGAAATTACCAAAGAGCTCTAAAAACCATAGACACAATAGAAAAAATTGCTGGATATTCTTGGCCCGTTTGTCAAGCACGCGCACAAACCTACTATTTAATGGAAGATTTGGAAAAAGCCTGCGAAGCGGCGAAATACCCACTAAATCACTACACCGATGAATGGACATTAGACTTGAAAGAATTACTAAAATGCGAGAGTAGGTATGGACCTAAAATGCGAGAGTAGGTAATGAAAATGGAAGAAGTTGTTATAATAGGTTCTGGGCCTGCGGGTCATACCGCAGCTATTTATTTGGGCAGAGCAAAAAGAGAGCCTCTTATGTTTGAAGGTTTTATGGCCGGTGGCATTGCCGCTGGCGGGCAGCTCACAACCACCGAAACAATTGAGAATTTCCCAGGTTTTGCAGATGGAATTTTAGGTTCCGAACTTATGGAGCAAATGCGCAAGCAATCTTTGAAAAACTCTGTTCGCATAGTTACAGAAACAGTTGCTTCTGTTGATTTTGCAAAAAAGCCTTTTGTGCTTACTCTGGAAAGCGGTGAGCAAATAGAGACAAAAAGCGTTATAGTTGCAACAGGGGCAACTGCAAAAGTTTTGAACATTCCGGGTAGTAAGCAGTACTGGCAAAAGGGAATTTCTGCCTGCGCTGTGTGCGATGGGGCGCTTCCCATTTTCAGGAATAAAATCATAGCTGTTGTTGGAGGCGGAGATACCGCAATGGGCGAGGCAGAGCATCTTGCAAAATTCGCAAGCGAAGTGGTGATTATTCACCGCAGAGATGAATTTAGAGCAAGCCTTGTTTTACAAGAGAGAATAAAGAACAATCCAAAAATCAAAATTATGTGGAATAGCATTCCAGTTGAATTTAAGGGAAGTAAATTTCTGGAATCTGTGACTCTGCAAAACACTTTGACAAAAGAAAAAACAGAACTTGGAATATCTGGATTTTTTTATGCCATTGGGCATAACCCTAACACGGAATTCTTGGGTGGGCAGCTAAAGCTAGATGAGCAGGGATTCATAATAACAAAGCCCAGTAGCACAAAAACAAGTGTAGAGGGAGTTTTTGCAGCAGGTGATGTTCAAAACCCACACCACAGGCAAGCCATAATAGCCGCAGGCTCAGGATGCTTGGCCGCACTTGAATGCGAAGAGTTCATCAATCTTTATTGAGTACCTTTTTCAATTCCTTGCTGGGTTCAAATACGGGTTTTTTGCCGGCTTCTATCTCTATTGGTTCTCCGGTACGAGGATTGCGAGCTTTGTAGCCATTTCGGTTGCGAATTTTGAAACGCCCAAAACCGCGAATCTCAATATTATTGCCATCTATCAAAGAGCGAGCAACTGAGTCTAAAAAACATTCCACTATTTTTTTTGTTTCTATTTGTGGCAAACCCGTTCTAGACGAAATATCATTCACCAAATCTCTTTTTGTTACATTGCCTATTCCTTTCATATTTATTTTTATTTCTCCTTGTTCAACCTCTTATATTCGCTTCCCGCCACTCTGTCAAAGGGGTCTAATTGCAAAATATTATTCAAATAACCAATATACTTGGCAGTATCACCAAGCTGCATATAAGCAGAACCCAGTTGCATCATAACAGAAGTATTTTTGGGCATTTTTTCCGAAGCTATTGTTAAATGCCGTATAGCCTCTTTGTACCCACCGTTTACGTTTAATATAACACCTATGCGATAATGCGCATTTGCGTGCGAAGAATCCAGTTCTATGGCTTTTAAATACGATTCCAAAGCATCTTTTGTTTTTTTGCGGATTTCTGATGGACTGCCACTTTCATTTGCCCTGCTGAGGTATAGTTCGCCAAGGTTGAACCAAGTGTGGTAATCATAAGGGTTTATTTTCAGAGCTTTTTTGTAAAGATCTTCCGCATTTGAATCGTGTTTCAGATAAAATTCTGCCATTCCCAAGCGAGCTATATAGCGTGAATTATATGGCTCACTCTTAAATGCTTTTTCTAAATATTCGTGCGATTTTTTAAAATCTCCTTTTTGCATTATATAACGCCCATACTGATAATTTGCTTCTGCAAATTCGGGATTTTTTTTCAGTATGGCTTTGAATATACTCTCTGCACCGCTCCTTTGGCTTGTATCTGGATTTTGCCCCGATATTGCGGCTTTTGCAGTTAGTAACTCTGTATTGTTAGGATATTTACTTAGTGCAGTTTCCAGTCCATTTAACGCAGTTTCAAATCTTTTTGAGTAAAAATACCCATAAGCCAAATCCACTAAAACCGATATAGGCGCCGAGCTCATCGTGATTCCATTTTGGAAAATATAAACCGCCTCTGCTGGATAGCCAGCTTCCAAAAGCAAATGCCCAACTCGCGCAGCAAGTTTTGGATTTTCCAAAAACATTCTAGATATTCCTTGTATGGAAATTGGAATCTCTGGTTCGGCTGTTTTGAAATCCACATTAGATTCATCGGTTTCATCTAGTTCAGTCATTTCAGTTGTTTTAGTAAACTCAGTTGTATCAGAAGTTTTGGTAGTGTCAGTACCAGTTAGGTTTTCCGATTTTTCGTCTATATCTTCTGGAATATCTGGCGGAGGAGGCAGCTCAAAAGTCGTAGAATCTTTTTTGTCAATTAGTTGCAGTCCCGTAATTTCTTGAATTTTTTCTTGAACTTTCTCAACTGTCTCTTTCCCAAAAGTTGAATAAATAACATTTGAATTAAAATATAACAAAGCTCCGCTTGCAATGAGCAAAAGAACCAAAAAGACACCTATTTTCTTTATGAAACGTTTGTCTTCCGGCGCAAGCCGTGAAAAAAATATGCCTAATGGATTTAACACAATCTAGAATATATAAAAAATACAATTTTTTACATTTCTATTATGGAAAAAAAATTCATAGCAGGGTTAATTGCCCCCGATGTTTTGCAAAATGCTATTGAAAATGGCTCAGGAATGGAATATACTTCAATAAAAAAGTGCGGAATTTTAGAAATACGATATGATTTATTTGAAAATATGGAAGACTGGCCAAATCTTTCGCAAAAAGTTTATGAGCTTAATCCAAAAGCTCTAAGACTTGGCACAATTAGGCTAGAAAAAGACGGCGGAAAATGGAAAAATATCAGAGCAGGAGAGAGAATTGGTTTATTTGACAAATCCTTAGACTGGATAGATTTGGAAAGAGGAATGATAACCGAAAAAAACAGCCATAAAGTAATTTGCTCTTGGCACTTATTTGACAGAGTTCCAAGCGAGAGAGAATTAAGCGAATTTGCCGAGGAATGTTTAGAACTTGGGGTTCAAGGGTGCAAAGTAGCTGCTATGGCTCATTCAAAGCGCGATGCAGAACCCTTATACGATTTTGCAAAAAAATACGGAAAAAAATTTGAATTGTTTTCTGCCTTTGCAATGGGCGAGCAAGGAAAGGAAAGCCGTGTTCGTTCTTTGAGAGAGGGTGCGAATTTAACTTATGCCTCAATTGGAAAAGCTTTAGCCCCAGGGCAATTAAGCGTAGAGGAGATAAATTATTAAACCAACGGAAGCCAGTAGTGCTATTGCTATTTGTGCAATCCAAATGATGCGTGAAATTTTATAGGCTTTTTGCCTTTTTATGCTCCAGAATGGTTCATCTGAGTTTTGCATTATGCCTTCTTTTTTGTTTTGCCAGCAGACACATTTTTGCCACCTTCAATTTCAAAAAATTCTGGAGTTAGAGTTGTGCCTTTGCAAAATACCATAGCCCTCGCAACTGCATTTTCCAACTGGCGAATATTGCCAGGCCACATCTGCTCTTGAAGCATAGATATGGTTTCTTCGCTTGCCTCTTCTACGGCGCGACCGTTTTCTTCGTTGAATTTGCCAATAAAATAATTCAGCAAATCTGGAATATCATCTGTGCGTTCCCTGAGTGGCGGAATATGCACAGGCACAACGCTAAGGCGGTAATATAAATCTTCTCTGAAATTTCCGTTTTCCACTTCTTTTTTCAAATCCCTATTGGTGGTGCAAATTATGCGGACATCAACTTTTATCTCATCGTCTCCGCCAATGCGTACAACTGTGCGTTCTTGCAAAACACGCAAGAGTTTGCTTTGTGCTGCAAGCGGCATTTCGCCTATTTCGTCTAGCAAAAGGGTACCGCCGTCTGCAAGCTCAAATTTGCCGCGCCTAGTTTTCAAAGCTCCTGTGAAGGCTCCCTTCTCGTGCCCAAAAAGTTCGCTTTCTATTAAAGACTCCGGCAATGCAGCGCAATTTATTTTTACAAATGGATTGCCAGCCCTCAAACTTTGGTAATGCAGGGCGCGAGCTAAAACCTCTTTTCCAACCCCAGATTCTCCAGTTATTAAAACAGAAGCGTTTGTGGGCGCAACGGTTTCTACAAATTTATTGAGTGCAACAAATTTTTCGCTATGCCCGATGAAATTTTTTTCGCAGAGGCGTTTTTTCAAAACGGAATTTTCCATTCTGTACTTGTATTTTTCAAGTACCATAGCAACGGCGTGTTCTATTATTTCTGCGTGCTCAAAATCTTTTTTTTCTATAAAATGGTCTGCGCCATTTTGCAAAGCCTCTACTGCCATTTCAATGGAGCCAAATGCGGTCATCATCAAAAAGGGCTGCGAAGGGCGGTCTTTTTTCACGGCTTTCAGCAAATCCAAACCTGTCATTCCTGGCATTTTGTAGTCTGAAATTATTAAATCTGGATTCACAACCGAAATTTGCTCCAAAGCTATTTGCGGATTTGCCGCAACCGTGCAACGATGCCCACCAAGTTCAAGGCTATCTGCCACCATATCACGCATAATTTCTTCGTCATCAACTACAAGTATTTTTGCCATTGGGGGTAATATAGAAAATTTCTTACCATACACTTTGGCAATCTTGGCAATA
>Ga0268262_10006773_pt1 | contig 10877 bp, 9 predicted proteins | sample TergutNc150P3_FD_190354 | JGI IMG/M metagenome (GOLD analysis project Ga0268262, IMG submission 190354) | Nasutitermes corniger P3 segment gut microbial community from laboratory colony in Florida, USA - Nc150 P3 (SPAdes) (version 2) | ecosystem: Host-associated > Arthropoda: Insects > Digestive...
CGCGGCAGTCGCGTTCTGTTACGGCGGTTACTCAGGACTGTATCCGGTTCTTACTTCGGGAAATTTCGGCATTAAAAATATCGGCTCTAACTACGGCGCGGTCATGGTGGGCTTTATGCTCTCGGCGTTGTTGTTCCCAATCGTGATCAAAAAAATCAACGGCCAACAATTACAATTTATCACGCTTGGCGCACTGGCGGTTGTCGGCGTGGTACTGGTCATCATCTTAAAATTGATGAATTTAAAGGCAAAAGAAGATTAGCCGCGGAATGACAGCCGCCCAAATTTTAAGCGTACCCACTTGAGGTGAGTACGCTATAGGCAAATGGTGCATAAGCTTTGACAGTTTGTATATTATGTCGTATACTGCATTACGGAGGTGCTGTGCATGGCATCTGACGGTAAATTTATTTTTTTAATTCACGACGATGAAATATTGTTTAATGACTGTTCGGCTTTTTTATGCCACAAAGACTGGGCAAAAAGTTTGGGTATTGTCGGTGATGAGTTTAGTAATATGGTACGCGGGAAATGTGTAAAAGCAGACGGAAAATGGCACGCTGATTTTTATTATGACTATGACCGGGAAGACGGCCGGTGCGCCGCAGCCGCGCGCAAATTCGCGCCTGAAATTATGAAACTTTGCAAAACCAGCTCTTTGGAAATTTTGTCAGATGAGGAACCGTTCACTATCCAAAAAAAGGATTACCACCACAACCATTCAAAATAAACGCCTGAATACGCGCCGGTCTGCGCGTAGTGCCTTATTCACCTTCCGGCGCATTGTAACTTCCTTCAATATAAGGTAACTTAAATCAGATGAAGTGGGAAAAAAAAGAAATCTCTCCCGAAACTGTAAAGGAAATTTCCGCAAAATACGGCTGTGATCTGTTAACCGCGTCGATTCTTGTACGACGGGGGTTCTGCACAGGCGACGCTATACGTTTCTTTCTGGAAGACGATCTTGCGTCCCTGCGAAACCCGTTTGCGCTGGACGGCATGGAAGACGCGGTAGAGCGTATTCTCGCCGCAAAAGACGAAGGCGAGAAAGTGCTGGTTTTCGGAGACGGCGACGTGGACGGCATTACCGGAACCGCGCTTTTAACGAATTACCTTGAAAGCTTAAGTATGGACGTAACATGGCGCATTCCCACAGGAGACGAGTCTTATGGGCTTTCTCTGGAGGCGGTCGAAGAATTTGCGGCAAAAGACGGAACGCTTATAATTACCGTAGACTGCGGCATATCCCGCTTTGGAGAAATTAAAAGGGCGGCGGAACTTTCCGTAGATGTGATAGTGACCGACCACCATGAGCCGCAGGACGAACTGCCCGAAGCCCTTGTTATAATTAATCCTAAACTTAAGGATTCAACTTACCCTTTCCGCGATCTTTCCGGCTGCGGGGTCGCTTTTAAACTTGTCTGCGCCCTGCGTTTTGCGCAAAAGAGCGAACTTTACGGCCAGCAAATTTGCCTGTTAAACACAAGACCTGTAAATGACGCTTGGATTATCGAAGCCGCAAAAACGCGAAATCTTATGGTCACCGGCACTCTGATAGAAACCATAGTGCCTGGCATGGTTTCAATTTCAGATACGCGCCTGCCTTCATTTTTGGAAGGGCAGCAGATTCTTGTCTGGGACGCGCCTTTGCAAAAGCAGACTTTTACGAAACTTTTTGGCAAAGGTGTCGAGGTGGGAATGTTCGACATTGCGCCGCAGATTGGCAGCGAGATAAAACAGGTCGCGGGGCTTAGCCTTCTGCGTATCAAGGAACTTTCAAAGATAGCGAAGTACTCGGATAAGGAACTAAGCGAACTTGATGTTTTTGTCAACCTGTTTACTTCCTACGCGCGGTTAAAAGAAAAAAACACACTGGACGCCGCCGGAGAAAACGCCGACATTCAGCTTGCAGCTCTTGGGACAATCGCGGACGTTATGCCGCTGTTGGATGAGAACAGAATAATTGTGCGAAGGGGAATTGAGGCTCTTGGGAAAAAAGCAAGAGAGGGGCTTTCGGAACTTCTTTACAAACTGGAACTTGCCGGCAGAAGTTTTGACACAAAGGATATCTCATGGAGACTCTGCCCCGTTATTAACGCCGCAAGGCGGATGGGGTGCGCGAAAACCGCGGCGGATCTGTTCTTTGAAAAAGATTCCGGTAAAAGAGAAAAAATTGCCGGGGAACTTACGGCGATGAACGAAAGCCGCAAGACGCTGGAAGAGGAGACATGGACGCTTGTCGATCCGATGGCTTACAAAAATTTCAGCGCGTACGGAGAAAATCTTACCCTTGTTTACAGCGATAAAATTAACAAGGGCGTTACCGGTTTGATGGCGCAAAGAGCAGCCAAACAATTCAATGTTCCGGCAATAGCAATTTCCATGGGCGAGCAAATCCACACAGGTTCTATCCGTTCCGCAAGAGGGTACAATGTCTGCTCTTTGCTGGAACAGTGCAGCGATCTGTTTATAGATTCAGGAGGCCATCGGGCGGCCGGAGGATTCAGTATGGTAATTAAAAATTGGGAGCTGTTTTTAGAAAGGTTAAAATCGGTATCAAGTACAATTGATTTTGAGGAAAAAGAAGGCGAAGAGATTATTCAAATTGACGCGGAACTTCCGCATGATTATCTTTCACCGGATGTATTAAAACTGGTCGACAGATTTGACCCTTACGGCAAAGGGAATGAGCAGCTTGTCTTTATGTCGAACAAACTTACCGTTAAGGAAATAAATTTTATCGGCAAGCCCGAACAAAAGCATATAAAGATGACGCTGGACGCGGGTAAACACAAATGGCCCGCTCTTTACTGGGAAAGCGCGGATCGCGTCCTGAACAAGGAATTCGGCATTAACGAAAAAATAGACATTGTTTTTAACCTTAACCGCAATTATTACCGCGGAAACGAAACGCCGCAGATGATAATTTTAGATTTGAAAAAAAGCAATGACGGGTAAAAGGAGCGCCGGAGTTAAATGAAAAAACACGCAGGTCTTTTTCTTTGTGTAAGTTTTTTCCTTTTTTTATCCGCGCGCCTTTACGCTCAAATAAATTACGCGGTAATACCGGACAACCCGCGCCCCGGAGAACCTGTTACAATAGCAATAACAACCACGGCAAAACACGCGCTGTTAATCAGGGACGAAAAGCAGCTGACCAAAGCCGTTTTTTTTCCCATACCCGAATATATGGCGGCGGTGCTGGCAATTCCAAGTACGGTTAACCCGGGAAACGCGGTAATCAGAATTGAAAACGAAATCGGTATTCTTTGTGAAATCCCAATTGCAATAGCGGACAGAAAATTCGCATCCGAAACTATCGCGCTTAACCAAACTCTTACAGGGATAAGAACAGACCCAAGTCCTAAAAGAGTTGAAGAGGCCAACCTTCTTTGGGCAATAATAAATACGTTCGGGGATCAAATTTACCATACCGGATCATTTGTCCCGCCGGTTACCTCAACAAGAAGAACAAGCTTCTTCGGCGACCGCCGCGTCTTTCAATACTCAACAGGCGCAAACGACACATCAATTCACGCGGGGGTGGATTACGGCGTACCGACTGGGACAAAGGTCACAGCGTGCGGGGCGGGCAAGGTGATTCTTGCCAGATCAAGGATTGTCACCGGAAATTCGGTAATATTGGAACACGCGCCGGGCATTTATTCCATATATTACCATCTGGACAAAATTGAGGTTGAAGAAGGTTCTATGGTAAATACCGGAGCGCTTTTGGGGCTTTCCGGCTCAACAGGGCTTGCGACAGGCCCCCATCTGCATTGGGAAATACGGGTAAATACGGAAAATACCGATCCCGACGCTTTTGTCGCCCGCCCCATTATTGACAAAGAAGCGATAATCAGTAAAATAAACAGGTAACTTCTAAAAACCTAAGACTAACCAATGAGGAAAGGAGGTGATTAATTTTGGCGCACATTACCGTTGATGACAACGAGATTCTTGAAAAAGCCATCAAACGCTTTAAACGCATGGTAGAAAAAGAAGGCATCATTCGCGAATTTAAAAAGCGGGAATACTATGAAAAGCCCTCCACCATCCTCAACAGAAAGAAAAAGGCAAACGCCCGCAAACTGTTGAAAAGAAACCGCAGGGGCAAGGGCGAGTTTTAATCGAAGACTGAAAGGCATAAAGAACGCGAAAATTTCACGCAGATGCGCAGGGGCGCAAAGTTGTTGTTTGTAATATTGTCGTATTACTTTCAAAATTTTTGTTTTAAGATAATATAACTTATATAAAGAAGATTTATCGGACAAAAACTTTGCGTCCTCCGCGCCCCTGTGCCTCTGCGAGATAAAACTGGGTAACAATTAATAAGTATTATTATGGAGAAAATATATAAAACAAGACGTTACAATCTAATAGGTTTTTTATCTTTATCAATACTTTTTTTCTCATGCGCCGCGCTTCCCCCCTCAGACCCGGCGCGGGCGCAGCCTGAGTCCTTTGCGGCAGCCGAGGCGGTACTTCCGCATTGGCAGCCGTTTGAGCAGGGCGTTGGTTTCTTCCACGGGAAAACCGCAAAACCGGAACTTGAGTTTTGGGCGCTGCGGATCGAGCTTGCCGCGCCGAATCTGCAAATTGTCGTGAAGGGCGGGGCGGAGGACGCGGCAGGCGGAACAGATCGCACATTAAGCGCAAAGGTTTCAAGTTTTGTAAGCGCAAACGGTTTAACCGCCGGCATCAATGCCGCGCCTTTTGACATCGCCTCTTCCAAAGAGAACCAACCGATTAAAAATGTGGGTATCGTTATTTCGGACGGCAAACAGATTGCGCCTGCCAATCCCCGTTATGACGCGCTTGTTTTTTACAAAGACGGAAAAGCGGCGATTGTAAACCAATCGGAAATTAAGTCAACGGAGAACATCGTAAACGCGGTGGGCGGTTTTCATCACATACTTGTAAACGGCGAACCCGCGGAACGGACGCTAAAGAGGGAAAGCCGCGAGCCGCGAAGCGCCGCGGGAATTTCCGCTAACGGAGAATATCTTTATCTGCTTGTAATTGACGGCAGACGCGCGGGAAGCGGCGGCAGTACGGAAAAAGAGACCGCCATGCTCCTGCTCGCACTTGGTTCATGGAACGGTCTTAACCTTGACGGCGGCGGCTCAACCGCGCTTGCCCTGCGCGGCGCGGACGGCAAGGTAAGAGTTGTTAATACTCCTGTTCACGGCGGTATTCCGGGCAGGGAACGCGCGGTAGCCGGCTGCATTGGAATAGCGGCAGGCGGGTTGAAATAACCGGATTTACATATATTTCACACAAAGAAAACAAAAAGGAATCAAAAAAAGCGCGCCGGACAACCAAAGGATGTACATTATTTCACTTATTCTGTTGACATTTGTTCCAAGTTTCTTTTTTGGATCAAATAATTAAGTTTGCTTAAATTTTTGTAGAGGTCATTAAGGTTGTCAAGTAACAAAAGAAAAAGACTCAAGTTATCTTCTTTTTCCGGTTTTTGTTTTTGCAAGTCATTGTCTGTTTCATATAATCCGATTTTCCATGTACGGGGTTGTGTTGTTTTGGTCATAATGACACCCTCCTTATATGTATAATTACCTGATGCCTGATCTTTTTAACTTATACTAAAAAATATAAATTTGGGGCTATGGAGGCAAGTGAGAATTTGGTCTTTTAACGGAAATATAGGCGTATTATTTTACGTTATTTATTTTTCTTCTTCTTTCTAATCCTTCCATGGAAAGATAAGATTTTTAAGGGTGCGCACTCCGGTTTTTTCGCGCTCTTCGATAAGGAGCGCATCCCACGGGATTTTCTTGCGGTCGGCGCCGGGATTTGCCTCCAGCCAGTCGTATTTTAACAGACGCAGACGCAGGGCCTCATCCAGATACAGAAGAGCGCCGGCAGGACCCGGGAAAATAAACGCAAGAAAAACTGAAAGAAGCAGCGCTATAAAATTATGCAGAAGCACAAAAATAGCCAGGCCGGAATTATCCAAAGAGATTAACATGCACTTTTTAAAAACTTTTATCAGGTTTGTACTTAATCTTGAGCAGACCGTAAAATAAAATTGGAACGAAAGCAGGGCAAAAACCACCGCCCAGAATACAAACATTCCAAGGAAAAGACCGACAGGAGATTCGATACTCATATAAAACGGAATGACGACAGAGACCACAATGAAAAGTACAAATACAAAAACGCCCATCACAAGACCGGCAGGCCAGGCATCTTTGAATCCTTTAAAAAAATCAACAAATCCGAAAGTACCGTAATCCGAAATTAATTTAAGAGAATACGCCGCCGCGGATAAATATATCGAACAGATTATAATACCAACAGCGACAAGTCCCGCGTCCAGCGCCGCAGATTCTATAAATTTCGCCGCTAATTTGGGAAGAAAAACAGGAATTGCGGTAACCGCCAGAAAACCTATATTAATTAATACAATTCTGAATAAATTGTCCCAAAGATCATAAAAAGTTTTTCGTATTAAAAAGCCTATCATTTCAAAATAATAGCAAATTACGCCGTTACAGTCTATTGAGCGAATAAAGAACAATATTGTATAATACAGGAATGAAATACCATATTTTTATCGGATCAACTCTTGATGACCTGAAAAACGAACGCAAAGAAATCCCGCGTATTATTATGGAATTGGGTCACCTTCCCGTAACCGCCGAATATCTGGACAGCACGGCAAAAAATTACGATAAATTGCTTGAAAAAATAATTGAAGAGTGTGATTACTTTATCGCCGTTATCGCGCACAAATACGCTCCAAAAGACGTAAAGATATCCCCGCTTGAATCAGAATGCAATATCGCCCACAGAAAAAATGTTCCGATAATTTCACTTATCATAGACGAAAAGGCACGCTGGAAAGCGACAAAGAAAGAAAAGGAACCCGGCCTTGTAAAAAAAGTTGAAGATTTAAAAAAGAGGCTTCGCCCGGGCATAAGCGACACATGGCTTAACTCGACAGACCTCTGCCAGAAACTGCAAAGCCTGCTTATCCAGCAAATTAATCTTGCGCCGCGGAACGGATGGGTAAGGGCGGATCAGGCAATCGCGCCTTCGGTAGCCAATGAATTGTCGCGGCTTTCGACAGAGAACGAACAACTCAGGCATCAGATAAAAATTGAAAGCGGCGAAATTATTACAAAACTGCGCGCGCAGATGAAAAACGCGTTTAAGGTGCTTGCTCTGAATAAAGTCATGCTGAGCTTTTACTATGCGTCGGGAGACAACTGGGAGAACAGCCGCAGATTCCGTTATTTGCGAATTTTTAAACTGCTGGTTCCCGAATTGGCGGTTGTAAAAACAACGGCGGAAATTTCCCGTTTTCTTGGCACGGTGCTTAATCCCGATCTGGATAAGCCTCTCCGCAAGGACTACCCTACCCCCTCTAACACTATCAAAAAAATCATGGCGGATTTATCCATGTTAAAACTTGTCAGGTGCGTCAAAAAGAACGAAGGTTCTAGTGATGACGAAATATGGGAAACAACCGAATATGGGAAAGAACTCTACTCTGCTTACCGCATGAGGCAGTTGAAGAAAGCCTTTATAAAACCCGGCAGTTAAAACAATGAAAATTCCGCGCCTTGCGCTAGTACTCGCACTTTTTTTTCTTTCCGCAATTATTTTCGCAAGAGACATAGAAGTTACCGTTGAAGACGAAGACCTTGCCATGCCTCTTGAAGGGGCGACGGTAGTCCTGCGGGGCGGGCGGCAATTTATCTGTAACGAAAAAGGAATCGCGCATGTTACCCTGCCCGATGACAGACCGGTAATTATTTCAATTACATACCCTGGCTACGAGACATTCAAGCTCTCAATCCCGGGCGCGGACGCGGCAAAAAGCGGACAAGTCGAAAAGTTTAAAGCGGCCATGCGTCTTGGCGGTATTATGCAGGGTCAGGAACTGGTGCTGGAAGCCTCCCGTCCCGAAACAAGCGAGACAAGGAGCGGACGCAGCGTGGCGATTTCCGACCGTGAGCTTACACGCACCGCCGAAATCGGAATTGTCGAAGACGTGATGAACTCGGTAAAACTGCTGCCGGGCGTAGGCTATACGGGAATGTTCAGCGCAATGCCCTCGATACGCGGCGGCGATCCCGGCGACCTTATGGCCGTGCTGGACGGTTTTTACGTTGAGCGTCCCTATTACTGGATGGGCAGCATTTCGATCTTCGATCCAAAGATGGTTTCCAGCGCGCGGCTTTCCCACGGCGTTTTTTCCGCCCGTTACGGGCACACAATTTCCGGCTTGCTGGAAATAACATCCAAATCGCCGTCTTCGACAGAAACGGAAATTGAGGCGGCAATTGGCACAAGCGCCACAAGCCTTAACCTTTCCGTTCCGCTTTCCGGCAAGGGCGGCATATTGTTCATGGGTAAGGTAACATACTGGGACACTTTAATTTGGGCGGCTCAAGGGTTAAGTCACGTAACAGAAAACAAAACTCTTGACGCGGTCAATTCGGTATCTACCGCTCCATATATCAGAAGCGCCGCCATATCAATGAATTACCGTTTTACTCCCGATTTTGAGTGGCGGTTAAACGCTTTTTTCGGCAGCGACGGCGTCGGCGCGGAATATAAAACCGACTATACCAGCAACACCGATGACAATGTTGAAGGAGTAATGGAAATGAAAGCCGATTACAATAATTATCAGGGCTTTCTTATCACAGGCTTCAGCGCAAGCCCTACGCCAAAAGTAGCGCTCAGGTTTTCAAGCGGCATCGGTTTTTTGGAAACCTTAACAGAGGATTATGTCGACAACAGAATTACAGCCGCGTACAATAATGATTTTCTGGATTTATTTTCCCATGTTCCTCAGCCTATATTACATCAATTCGGGCTGGAACAAGGCAATACATACTCCGCCCCAAATGTAAACGCGGGAGTAGATATGGAAAATACCATATTTAACGCGCAGGGGCGCTTTGATACAGATGTTGATTTAGGCAAAGGATTTATCGCCGCGGTTGGCGTACAGGAACTCTATTCAATATGGATGTTAAAAGAAGATGTTAGTCTTGACTTTTTGGAGATAAAGGTTGAAAGATTAACGCCGGAAAGAGTAAACGCATTGTTTCCGCAAATTACGCCCTATCTTCCATTATTACAAACTATTCCCAATCTGGCGATTGTTATACCCCAGAAATACAACAGCGATGTACGGAATCAGGGTTTTACCACATCGGTTTACGGATTAATCGAATACACAAGCCCTAACCAGCGCTTTGGAACAGAGCTTGGCTTGCGCGTAGATCATTTGTATTTTAAGGGAAAGGATTTCGATTTTCAAACAATGCCGGCGCTGAACCCGCGTTTTAACGTTGATTTTGGCATACTAAAAAATCTCGGAATAATTGATTCGTTAACGGTAACGGCGGGTACCGGTCTTTTTTCCTCAATAAACTCTTTGCTTTGTTTTTTTGATCCGGGCAATTTTGACATTGGAGACAGCGTTAATGATGTAGAGGTAAAATTCAACCGCGCGTGGACTTCGGTAATCGGGACAAAGATCGATTTTGCCCAAAAGTACAGCATTAACATTGAAGGTTACTATAAATATGTTTACGATCGCGGTTATATCACCGCAGATACATCGACAGGCGTCATAACTCCTTCATTCAATTTTGACGGCATTGGCAATGTCTGGGGTTTTGACGTCCAGCTTCAGAAATTGGAATCGCGTTATTGGGACGGCTGGATATCCTATACATATACTTGGGCAAAGTACCGTGATCCGTCCGCCGGCGGCGAGGGTATAAGCATGGGAAGCACCAATACAATCGGCGATTCCTGGTACTATCCGTCATTTCACCGTTTCCATAATTTTAATCTTGTGCTTAACATCAAACCTTTGCTCTGGTTCAATATTGCCCTACGTTTTGGTTTTGCGTCCGGGCAACCAAGAAGAAAGGTCAGCAGTGAAATTGAACCTTATCCCGTGATCTATATAGATGACGAGGGCAAACCAATGATCCTTCAAAAATACCGTCGTAAAACTCTTGCGCCGGAGGATCAGGGAATTGAGCGTATGCCGTGGTCTTTTCCGCTTGATATAAAATTTTCTTTCTTCCCTGTCAACAAAAACGGCAGGGCAAGCATGGAAATATACGCGGCCGGAGAAAATATGATGTCGCTTTTTTACAGTCCGCCGGGACGCACTACTTTTAACCAGTACACGGGCAGGGAAGATCAGGGCGGCAGTTCAGGTTCGTTCGACCTGCCTATACCAATGGTTTCTTTTGGCGTTAAATGGAGGTATTAAATGATAGTAATGAAATTCGGAGGAAGTTCCGTAGCGGACGCAACAAGGCTTCGTCATGTTGCGGAAATAGTCAAACTTTACGTTAAGAACAAACCCGCTCTGATTTTATCGGCAATGGGAGATACAACTGACCATCTTCTTGAAGCGGGAGACATGGCCCTTACGCAGGGAAAGGTAGACATAAAAAATGTTGAAAAACTGCACCTTGCGACAATCAAAACCTTAAAACTGCCGATTCAAAAAGAAATTAACAGCCTGTTTGACGAGCTTACGCGTCTTTTATCGGGCATTGCCCTGATTCGGGAACTTACTCCGCGCACAAAGGATTACCTTGTATCATTTGGCGAAAGGCTTTCCGTGCGGATTGCGGCCGCTTACTTTCAGTCGCTTAAAATGAACACGAAAGCCTTTGACGCGTTTGACCTTGGATTCGTTTCCAACTCAAATTACACTCAGGCCGAGCTTGTAAAGGAATCCTGGGATTTAATTCCGCAAAAAATTCTGCCGCTTATAAAGGGCAATGTTATCCCCGTCATAACCGGATTTATCGCAAAGGATGAAAAGGGCAATATAACAACTCTTGGGCGCGGCGGCTCAGATCTTA
>Ga0268262_10006774_pt1 | contig 10877 bp, 5 predicted proteins | sample TergutNc150P3_FD_190354 | JGI IMG/M metagenome (GOLD analysis project Ga0268262, IMG submission 190354) | Nasutitermes corniger P3 segment gut microbial community from laboratory colony in Florida, USA - Nc150 P3 (SPAdes) (version 2) | ecosystem: Host-associated > Arthropoda: Insects > Digestive...
CCCGTTTTACCGTAGTTCCCGCAAGGCGCACGGGATCGACAACGCCGATTGGCGTATATGTCGCCCCAGACTCGCTCCATATCACTTCGCGCAAAACACTGAAAGCGGTCTCCAATTCAAACTTGAAAGCGATTTGCTTTTCAGGACGGGCCTTGCGTAGGTCTGACATATCGGTCTCTATGTCCTTTACCACAAGACCGTCTATATCAAAGGGAAGTTTTTCTCTTTCGCCTGCAATTTTTTCACGGTAGGCGATAATTTCCACAGCCGTGGTAAAGGTCTTTGTTTCCGTGGTTTTAAACCCGCGTTCTTTCAACCATTTGAGTTTTTGCAGTTCGTCCTTAAAAAAACGGTCGTCATCCGAAGCCGCCGCGTCATAAACAATTACTTGCAAGTCTTCACAGCCTTCACCGTCTTTTCTGCGCATCAGCCCATTGGCGGCGTTGCGGCAATTTGCCTTGGACGGATATTTACTGTTCCAGACATCGTGGGTCATGACAACCTCACCCCTTACGCCGCCAGTAAAGGATACGTCCATTTTATGAACCACGCCTTTCATACGCAGAGCATTGTCTGTAATTTCATCGCCTATAAGACCATCACCCCTAGTGACGGCGCGAATGAGTTTCCCTTTTTCGTACTGTAATTCAAGGCTTGCGCCGTCCAATTTATACTGAACTATGAATTTTTTTGTTAACGTGTTTTTTTTATTGGTTAACGAAGTATCTTTTTGGGTTTCCAGTCCCATTTTTTCAGCCCATTCAATGAATTCCTGTGGATTGGAAGCCTTGTCCTGACTGCCCATTGGGATAAGATGACGCGCTTTTGGGAAACCATCAGTATCACTACCCGACCCTACTTTTTTTAATACTTCACTTTCAGGAGCAAGATTTTTTAACTCATCCCAAAGAAGGTCAAATTCCCCATCAGAAATTTCCGCCTCTCCATTGTAGTAAGAAGCCTGATACCTCTGTATCAAAGTCTCTAATTCATTAATCCTGTCCTTCTTCAAGTGCATGGCTAATTATACATTATTTTATATTTTTTATCTTATATTTTATATTTTATAAAGACCGTGCTACCCGAAAGCCGTTATAAAAGAACTTAAAATTTACATGCTGCCTGAATCTATACGCGCTGCGGCAGTTTAGTTCTTCAAAGTCCCAGCAGCCGCCCCGATAGACGCGCCTGTCGCCCTTTGCGGGGCCTGTTGGGTCAATCTGGGCTTCCGCAGTATATGGGGCAAAAAAATCCCAGCACCATTCAAGCACGTTTCCGTGCATGTCATAAAGACCGAAGGCGTTAGGCTTTTTTTGTCCTACCGGAAATGGGGAACGTTGCAGGGTAACCATATCGCGCGTATTGCCCCTGTACCAACCTGCGTCTTCAATTGAGTCCCCCGTGTAAAACGGCGTTTGAGTTCCGGCTCTGCAGGCGTATTCCCATTCGGCTTCCGTGGGAAGACGGTATCCGTTTGCTTCACGGTCCCATGTCACATTGTTTCCATTAACCGTATATACTGGAGTCAATCCCTCTTTTACGCTTCTCTTATTACAATAATCAACCGCGTTTAACCATGTCACTTTTTCAACGGGATTATCCGGTCCTATATGATGGCTTGGATTCTCTCCCATTATCGCTTCATATTCGGGTTGCGTTACGGAATATTTCCCAATATAAAACGAACTTACGGTAACCTTATGTTGGGGTCCTTCATCCGTAAAGTTTCTTCCTTTCTCAGTTTCAGGGCTTCCCATCATAAACGTACCCCCGTTTATGCGTATCATTTCATTTTTTACCTGTGAAAATGCGCCCTGAAGCGTAAAGAGTCCTATTACAAACAGAAAAATTATTTTAAAAATTGCTTTTTTCAATATCAACTCCCATCAGATCCTTATTTTACAATATTTTACATACTATAACAACTGATTTTTATAATGGTTACCGATCTTCCGTATTTTTTTAATAATAAGTATAATGTAAAAAGGAGAAAAATGTGGGAGTTTACGTCATTTATGTTGAAAAAAAAGATAATTTTGCTCAAGAAGCGGCTTCCGTCGCTTCGGATTTGCACCTTGGGCTTCAAATTGACGGAATATCAAAAGTCAGGGTCATAAACCGCTATTTTGCTGAAGGCATTTCCGCGCAGGATTTCCAATCCGCAAAAAACACGATTTTTTCAGAGCCGCCCGTTGATACCGTTTATGAAAAACTCCCCGATTTTGAAACTGCGCGTGTTTTCGCCATAGAGTACCTGCCCGGCCAGTTTGACCAACGGGCCGATTCTTGCGCCCAGTGTATTTCCCTTGCGACGGGCAAAGAAAGACCGGATATTCAATCGGCAAAAATATACGCCATATACGGTAATATTTGCGATGAAGATTTTGAACGAATAAAGTCATGGCTGATAAATCCCGTTGAAAGCAGACAGGCCGCATTGGATATACCGTTAACGCTTAAACAAAATTTATCCGCTCCTTGCGATGTTCCCATTATTGAAGGTTTTATATCCCTTGAGATTTCAGAACTTAAAAAGTTATGCGCGAATTTAAATCTTGCCATGGATTTGCAGGATCTTTTATTCTGCCAGAAATATTTTCGTGATGAGGAAAAACGTAATCCAAGCATGACGGAAATACGTGTTCTTGACACATATTGGTCGGATCACTGCCGTCACACGACATTTTTAACGGAACTTGACGAAATACAAATTGACGATGAATCATTGAATGAAAGTTATAAAAATTATCTTACCCTTCGCTATTCTTGCGGAAGAGCGGACAGGCCCGTTACTTTGATGGACATGGCTACAATCGGGGCAAAGGCGCTTAAACAAAAAGGCCTTCTTCCCGATTTGGACGAGTCTGAGGAAATAAACGCCTGTTCCGTAAAGATTAAAGTTGACATTGACGGCAAAGATCAAGACTGGCTTTTAATGTTCAAAAACGAAACCCATAATCACCCCACTGAAATTGAGCCGTTCGGGGGAGCCGCCACCTGTCTTGGAGGCGCGATACGCGATCCGCTGTCAGGACGCGCCTTCGTTTATCAGGCAATGCGCGTAACGGGGGCCGCCAATCCGTTAAAAAACGCGGGTGAGACCCTGCCCGGTAAATTACCTCAACGAAAAATTTGCCGAACGGCCGCGGCAGGTTACAGTTCTTACGGAAACCAGATTGGGCTTGCGACAGGTCATGTTCACGAAATATACCATCCCGGTTATGAGGCGAAACGCATGGAAATAGGGGCGGTTATTGGCGCGGCTCCTTTAGAGAATGTGGTAAGGACTACGCCATCACAGGGGGACGTTGTAATATTGTTAGGAGGCAGAACGGGACGGGACGGTATTGGAGGGGCTACAGGTTCATCTAAGTCGCATACTTCATCTTCATTGGAGACCTGCGGCGCGGACGTGCAGAAAGGTAACGCGCCGGAAGAGCGGAAATTGCAGCGTCTTTTCCGTAATCCAAAAGCTTCGCGTCTTATCAAACGTTGTAATGATTTCGGCGCGGGTGGGGTAAGCGTCTCAGTAGGGGAACTTGCCGACGGGCTCTCGGTTGACTTAAACAAGATATTAAAAAAATACGAAGGTCTTGACGGTACGGAACTCGCGATTAGCGAAAGTCAGGAGAGAATGTCCGTAGTTGTTTCAAAAAAAGACGCTAAGACGTTTATTGAACTTGCTGAAGGTGAAAATCTTGAAGCTGTGATAATTGCGGAAGTTACAAAAAGTCCGCGTCTTGTAATGAACTGGAACGGGAAAACAATTGTAAATATTTCAAGAGATTTTTTAAATTCAAATGGGGCGAAGAAAAACGCAAAAGTACACATAAAAAAAATTGAGCTAACAAAAACAGAAAACCGTGAAGTGGACGCGAAAGAGCTTGAAACATTTTTAAGCGGCCTTGACATCTGTTCCCAAAAAGGTCTTGTTGACCGTTTTGATTCATGTATAGGGGCGGCTACGGTCATCGCCCCGTTTGGCGGAAAATACTTTAACACTCCCGCGCAGGTAATGGCCGCAAAGATACCCGTTTTAAACGGCGGAACAAAAACCTGCTCACTTATGTCATGGGGATTTGATCCATTTATCTCTTCTTTAAGTCCGTATCATGGGGCGATTTTCGCCGTTGTTCATTCGGTAGCGAAGATAATAGCGGCGGGCGGAAGCAGAAAAAAATGTTGGCTGACATTTCAGGAATATTTTGAAAAGTTACGCGATGACCCTGTCCGCTGGGGAAAACCTACTTCCGCCCTGTTAGGCGCTCTTGACGCGCAAATCGGTCTTGAGGCGGCGGCAATCGGGGGAAAAGATTCCATGTCGGGAAGTTTTTCCCTTACGGACAGCGGTCATGCCGATGGCGGTCATGCCAATGGCAGGCAAATCGACGTGCCACCTACCTTAGTCTCTTTTGCCGTTTCCACCGCCAAAATAGAAAACATTATCACTGCGGAATTTAAAAATACGGACAGTTATGTCTATTTGTTAAAACCGCCCTTCTCTATTTATGAAAAACGTGATTTTACCGCCCTTCGCGAATATTTTGACTCCTTAGAAAATTTAATTAAAGAAGGAAAAATACTTTCCGCTTGGGCTTGCGGTCGCGGCGGTACCGCTGAGGCTGTCGTGAAAATGTGCATGGGCAATAAGATTGGTTTTACTGCGGAGAATGGGCTTTTTACAGGAGACGGTTTTTGCGGTTTTGTAATTGAAACGGAAGCTCCATTACTGACAGACGCCATACTTTTAGGACGCACAACACCGAATTACACGCTTATCACAAAAACTTATAAAATCCAACTTGATAAATTACAGGATGCTTGGGAAAAAACTCTTGAGCCCGTTTATCCGTATCTGATTAAACAGGAAGGTAAAATTGAAAATTTCATTTATGATAAAGGAGTAATAATAAAGCCCAAAGGCCGACAATCAAAACCAAAGTTTTTAATACCCGTATTTCCCGGCACAAACAGCGAATATGACAGCGTGATGGCTGTTGAAAGAGCGGGAGGAGAAGCGCAAGTTTTTGTTATACGAAACTTAAATTCCGCCGCAATTGCCGGGAGCGTAAAAGAATTTGAAAAATCCGCGCGTAAAGCGAATGTAATATTTATTCCCGGAGGATTTTCAGGCGGGGATGAACCTGACGGATCGGGGAAATTTATTACCGCATTTATGCGAAATCCCGCGATTTCTGACGCGGTTACCGAATTGTTACAAAAGAGAGGCGGACTTATTTGCGGAATATGCAACGGTTTTCAAGCGCTTATTAAACTGGGACTTGTCCCTTATGGTGAAATTCGCGATTTAACTGAAAATTCCCCAACTCTCACTTTTAATACGATAGGAAGGCATCAGTCCACGCTTGTTAATACAAAGATTGTTTCAAATAAATCGCCGTGGCTTTCACATCTTAAACTCACGGAGCGGTACATTGTACCAATTTCGCACGGCGAAGGACGTTTCATCGCGCAGGAAAGCCTTATCCGCTCTTTAGCGGCAAATGGTCAAATCGCCACCCAATACGTTGATTTTAACGGCAACGCCTCTCAGGACATACGTTTTAATCCCAACAATTCCGATTTTGCGATAGAGGGAATAACTTCCCCCGATGGCAGAGTCTTCGGACGCATGGCTCATAACGAGCGCTTCGAGGAGGGTCTTTACAAGAATATCCCCGGTATTAAAAAAATGGACATATTCGCAGGGGCCGTTAAATACTTTAAATAATTCGAGAAGACCTCACGCAGAGGCGCAGAGGCGCAAAGGACGCGAAGCTCCTGTCCGATAGATTTTCGTTATATAAGATATATTATCTACAAAACAAGGATCATGAATGTATAACGATAATATTTCGAACAATAACTTTGCGTCCTTTGCGCCTTCGCGCCTTTGCGTGATAAAAATTTCAAAAAAATTATTGACTCTTAATGTTTAAAATGGCGAATACCAGTAAAGACCATCGCTATTCCATACTTATCACACGCTTCTATTGAAAGTTTGTCGTTTATGGAGCCGCCGGGCTGTATTATCGCTTTAATTCCAGCCTGCGCCGCAGCTTCTACAACGTCCGCGAATGGGATGTAGGCGTCGGAGGCTAGAACTCTTGCGGGAAGACTGTCTTTCCAGGGAGTGCCGCCTGTGTCTGCCGTTTCTTCAGATTCAGCTTTTAAGATGGCGGCGCTTCTTTCCAAGGACTGTTTTGTAGGCCAGATGCGGTTTACCTGCCCGCAGCCTATACCGGTAGCGGCTTGATCTTTAACTATTATAATAGCGTTTGATTTTACAAATGATACCGCCCTCATTCCAAAAATCATGTCTTTAATATCACTTTCATTTGGGACGGCCTTTGTTACCACTTCCCATTTTTCAAGTAGGGTGCGGTCGCTCTGCTGAACTAAAACGCCGCCGTCAACCGCGATATATTCATGCTTTTCTTTTGGCGCGTTTTTCAGTTTTATGATACGCAGATTTTTTTTCTTTTTTAAAATCTCAAGCGCTTCTTTGTCATAATCAGGAGCTATGACAATTTCCAAAAATAATCGACCAAGCCTTAAAGCGATCCCGGCGTTTATTTTCACGTTACAGGCTACTATTCCGCCAAATATTGAAACGGGATCGCAGGCGAATACTTTATTGTAAGCGTCAAGCAATGTTTCACCAAGCGCGATACCGCATGGAGTGTTGTGTTTAATCGCGGCGCAACAGATTTTTTTTCCGCCTGCCGCGGAAGGAATAAGGCGTTTAACGTCTGATTCCCCAAAAGGTTCAGTACCGTCGCTTTCAAGTCCAAAAGCGCAGACGGCTTTCCACGCAAGATCAAAGTCCCTCATGTTATTGTAGCCAAGTTCCTTGCCGTGCAGTTGTTCAAAGTCCGTAAAAACTCCGGGACGGTCGGTATTTAAATACAGAGCCGCCTGTTGGTGGCTGTTTTCACCGTAACGCAAGGACTGTCCTTTTTTCAAAGACATGGGCAAATATTTGGGATATTCTTCATCAAGCAGGTAACGCGCGATAGCCGCGTCATAAGCCGACGTTAAATCGAAGACCTTGCCCGCAAGTCGTTTTCTTAATTCAAGCGGGATATTTCCGGCTTTAAGACCCACGGTAACCTCGGCATAATCAGACGGATCGGTCAGGACGATTACATCGTTAAAATTTTTGGCCGCGGAGCGAAGCATGCTCGGACCGCCAATATCGATAAATTCGATTGTCTCTTCAAGGGAAAGCCCCGCCTGTACTTTCTCGAAAAACGGATAAAGGTTAACGCATACAAGATCAATTGTTTCAATATTCAATTTTTTAAGGGTATCAATATGGCTTTGCTCTCCGCGCCGCGCAAGAATACCCGCATGAATCGCGGGGTGCAGGGTTTTTACGCGCCCGTCCAGACATTCCGGAAATCCCGTAACCGTGGAAACGTCGGTAACGGGGATATTATTCTCCTGTAAAAATTTGGACGTTCCACCCGTAGAAATTATTTCCCAGCCGCTGCCGTTTAAAAATGACGCTAAATCAAGCAGACCTTCCTTATTAAATACGCTTAAAAGAGCTCTTTTTTTCATTTTTTCTCCGTAGGTAATTTTAGTATCTTAACGGTAATCTGTCTATTATGGCATTGACAAAATCACTTGTTTTTGATAAAAAAACAGTATATATCTTGAAAAGGTATTATATCTTGCGGCCTTGGTGGAACTGGTAGACACGCTAGCTTGAGGTGCTAGTGGCGAGAGCCATGGAAGTTCAAGTCTTCTAGGCCGCAAAAGTTGCTAATAAAACGCCGCAAACTACATCTGTTTTTAAGACGCGGTCTGCGGCGAAGCCGTTTTATTTCTTTGCTATAAATATTTAGCTATTATTCAAAAAATTGCCATTGGTCAAATTCAAAGCCTTTTGTGTGCCTTGAGTCCGGGTTAACGGTTTCAGGGTGTATGCCAAGGCTGCTGTAGAAGACAAAGACTAAATCGTGTACTCCGGTAACGGTCTTATACAATTTTATTTCCGTCGTGGCATATTGATCTGTCCCCTTTTCAAACTTGACGCGGCCAATTACTTCGCCCCCTTTTATTCGCGCGGTTTTTGTCGCAGAAAGATTGACGGCAGATGAAGTTTCTCCGTCGCCTTTGGGATCAAGGCGAATTTCTATAGCGCCAACATAATCCGCCGGAGTATCGGGCATCCGAACTTTGGCTTTAAATTTTTTGGCTCCGTTGCTGCCAAAATCAACACCGTATAGGGCAACCCAGTCTCCGGTATCAATCGAAGTTACCACCATGCCGTTACCCGCATCGGATACCGCTCTTGTGTAAATGCCGCCCTGTATGCCGATAGTCTCGGCTTCGTTCAAAACGTATGGATTAAGATTCCCCTTCTGCGGAACTCCTATTCTGCTCATGGTTATATTGGAGATTGTACCGTTACCGTTAACAGTTACTTTGTTTATAAGAGGGCTTCGGTTTTTAACGCCAGAAACGGACATTGCCGGAGACACTAATGACGCGTGATACGCGATATATGTATCGCCTTTAAACTGGAAAATACAGTGATGGTTGTTTTCATTCGGCGTATTAAGCTGTTGTTGCGGGGCTCTCATTATTTCAACCGGAGCGCTGTATGTTCCTAATGGCTCATTACTGGTCATATAGGCAATTGTTTTGCTCGAATTATTGCAATAAGAATAATAATATTTGCCGTTGATTTTAACAATTTCGTTGTCTTCAAATAAATCCGGCACATCCCATACCAGAGGATCACCGTCAAGGCTTATCATGTCGGCGCCCAGCTTAACGCGACGGCCATTAGGGCCTTTGCTGACATCATTACCGCCGCCAAAAACCATATAGCCGGTACCGTCATCGTCTACCATAACGCCGGGGTCAAACAAATATTGAATATTGGCGCAGGTGGGGGTATTGCGGTCAATCAGGAGTTTGTTAAGGGGCGATGTCCACGGGCCGGTGGGACTGTCCGCGCTGATTACGCCGATGCCGTCTCCGCTGTTCGCAAAGTAAATAAAAAATTTATCCTTGCCGTCAATTTTTTTCCATACAGCCGACGGCGCCCATGCCCTGGTATCATAAGGCGTTACGCGATTATTCTCGCCGTAAGGATCGATCGGGTTAGTTGAAGTAGGGGTATTTCCTACATTAATAAGCCCATGATCGGTCCAGTTTGACAAATCCGCGGAACTTATGGCGCGCAGACCCTGAATACCTTCGCCGTAGGACGTTTCTCTTAATTTCCCATCAGCGTCATACAGCAAAGCGTCGTTGCTGGCAAACAAATAGGCGCGGCCATTGTACTCGAAGACCGTGGGGTCAGCGCCGAATCCCTGGGTAATTAGCGCGTTACGATTGTTCCATACTTTCCAAGAATTGGACAGATCGGCTGGAAAACCTTTTTCCGTATCAAATAATTCGCCGAATTCTTCCTTAACAGTATCATCCTGTTTTGTGTTTGAATTGTCATTTTGACAGGCGGTAATAATAAGCCCTACTGCCAGTACAATACCTATCAGCATTTTTAAAATTAATTTTCCATTTTTCATATAAATCTCCTTACTTAATAAAATTATATATATGACAAGATTACACTGCAATTATTTATTTTGATGCATTAATTGTCAAGCTTTATTTTCACATAACCTCAAAAATATACAAAAAACTAATAAATATACAAAAAAAATATCAAGTAAAGAAACAACTGAGCATAACATCAATTCTGGGAATCCGGCCGCCTACTGGAACGACTCGACGTGGAACTACGTGTGGCTGTTCCTGAACGACGTGGACGTGAGCATAAGGCAGAACGACGAGAGCGCGTTCGTCTGGTGGTACATAAGGCGCTTCTACAGCGCGATAGGCGACGGCACCTACGGCACGGTCGAGGGCGTGGTGTACCCGCGCGGCTACGGGCTGTCCCATTACGCGAAATACGCCAAGGAGATGTGGAGGGTCGGCGTCAACGTCACAGGCACCACCGCGGACGGCAAGCCGATCAGCACGGGCAACGTGAACCCGGCCGTCCTGAGCAGGACCACCACCCACGCGAGGATTACGGCCTTCGCCTCCGAGGACGGCAACGTGATTAGCTTCGTGATGTACACGCCCACGAACACGAGCGGCAGGGAGGGCGTGGACATGGGGACGGTTAAGATACAGCTGCCCCAGGGCTTCACGGTGGGCAAGGCGGACGCGATGAGGTCGACGGCGACGGCCAAGGCCAAGAAGGAGTCCGTGATGATAGGCTCCGACAAGAATTCGGCGCTCGTGATGCTGCCGCCCAGCACGATACTGTCGGTCAGGTTCACCAGGGCCGAATAGCGGGAAAAACGATGAAAAAAACGATAACGCGGCTTCTTATTGCCGCCCTGATTTTGGCGCCCCTCGCCCCGGCCTTCGGGCAGGACAGGGACGGGATAACGGTTAACGGCTACGGCAAGAGCGGCATCCTGTGGACCCAGTCCCAGAACCAGGGCTTCGACGAGGTGAGCGAGGAGGTCAAGCTCGGCAGCAAGGACGACGCCGGCAACGGCCAGGGGCGCTTCCGCCTGGACTTGGACTACATGAAGGGGAACATGGGGATAAAGACGAGGGTGCAGTGGGACCAGTGGATAGACACCGCCCCCGCGTGGCCCTACGCGTTCGCCTACGGTAATTTTTTTGAAGACCAGCTTACGGTTTCGGTCGGGAAGCTGGGCTCCTCCCCGTGGGGCACCGGCGGCCCGGAAATGTGGAAGGAGCTTGAGACTGCCAGCGGCGGCGGCATGAGGGCTGAGATAAAGCCGAAAGAAATCGAGGGCCTGAACGCGGGCTTCATATTGAATTTTTACGACAAGAGCAGGGACCAGGGCTGGCCCCAGGACAAGCCGATGACG
>Ga0268262_10006775_pt1 | contig 10874 bp, 10 predicted proteins | sample TergutNc150P3_FD_190354 | JGI IMG/M metagenome (GOLD analysis project Ga0268262, IMG submission 190354) | Nasutitermes corniger P3 segment gut microbial community from laboratory colony in Florida, USA - Nc150 P3 (SPAdes) (version 2) | ecosystem: Host-associated > Arthropoda: Insects >...
ATATCTTTTTTGGAGATCATAGTCCGACCTTCCATCACAGCCATTTGCATAGCCCTTACAAGCATGGACTCTATTTCCGCCCCGGAAACTTCGTGATCGTATTTCCTGAAAAGATCGGGAACCGAAAAAGTGTGAACCCCGAACTTGAGCTTTTCCACCAGAGTTTCAAAAAGCGCTACTTTTTCTGCCAGGGTTTCCGGGTAAAAAAGGGCAAAGTGTTCTTCCGCCCGACCCGCGCGTTTTAAGTCAATTGGGAGAAGATCGGGGCGGCAAGTGATAAGAAACCAGATGATCTTTCCACGGTAAACGGTGTCCCCCATAAAGCTCGCTATTTGCGCAAACACGCGGTTACTGGTGCCTGAATCTCCCTCCTGATCGCGGTCGCCTAAATACGCGTCCGCTTCGTCGATCATTACCGCTACCGGTGCCATGGATTTCAGGATGTTGAGAACCTTTTCCAGATTGGATTCGGTCTCGCCCTGCCATTTGGTACGGAAGTTTCCGAACTTAACCATGGGGATTCCGATTTCGCCGGCGAAGGCGCTCACCATAAAACTCTTTCCGGTTCCTATGGGCCCTGCTATCAGGTAACCCATCGGCACCACCTCGCTCTGGCCGCGCTTAATTGCTTTGGCGTGGTTTCGGAGCTGCCTCTTGACAAAATCATGGCCGGAAACCGCGTCCAGGTTATATTGGGTTTCCATAAATTGCAAAAGCCCGCACGCTTCCTGTTCAATCATTTTCTTTTTCTGCTTGCTAAGGTACTCCATGGTAAGGGCTTTATTTTCTTCGTAACGTTCCTGAATCAGGCTGTCAATGTTCATTAGATTAAGGCCGCTGGTAACTGAAGCGACTCCTTCGGCGGTAATGCCCCGATCCAGCATCAAAAGGCCTTCTCGTTCCCTGGAACGCAAAAAACTTGCGCGCACAGCTTCATCGGGAAAAGGCACCTCTATCGTTACGGTGGAAGAGGAAGCGGCAAGCCGCGGCGAAACATCCATAAGGTTTTCCGCAAGCAGGATTATTGAAACATCCCCTTCTTTAAATTCTGTGCTGTTGGCCCAGCGGTTCAGGGTAACAAGGCAAAAGCGGTCAGAATCCGAGATTCGCAGCAAATCCCCTCCCGGTATGATGTACTCCGCATAATCAATGATAAGCACCATGCGGGGACAAGGGCTCCTGCGATCTTTGGGAATACGCATCAAAAAATATTTTTCAAGATAATAAAAACTCTTCTCAGGTTCTCTGGAAACAAAATCGCTTGCGTCGGTACCCGGAAAGCTCCTGGACAAAACTGTTTCGTATTCCCTCGCCATTCCCTCCGCGCAAAAAGAAACGCCCTCGGAAGGGTTGTAATAGGCAATGATGTCCTGGTTCCCAAAAATAATTTCAGCGATATACTGGTGGATTTCCGCAAAAATAAATTCTCCTTCCTTTGTTTCCTTGGGAAGAAAATCCCTTATGTTCCCGTGTACGATGTACAGATTAGCTGTCTTTGAACGGTATTTAACCGCGAATTCCTGAACCCATTCAGGCCAATTCTTGAAGCGGTCAGATTTCTCAGGATTATATTTTGACACCTTACCCCCAATCCGTTAGCCGGCAACTACCACCCGGTTTCTTCCCTGCGTTTTCGCCTGGCGCAGAGCGCCGTCAGCAGCCAAAACCAGGCTTTCCCAGCTATCCGCGTGAATCGGGGCAGTAGCGACGCCAATGCTCGTACAAATGCTTATCTCTGTATTTTTTGTGCTGTTGGGCCTGACCGGAACCGAGATTTTCCGGGAAGCAATTTTTTCCCTTGCCTTTTCGGCAATAGAAACCGCTTCTTCCGTGCCGGCATCCGGCAGGAGAACGGCAAATTCATCGCCGGAAAGCCTTGCGCATATATCCCCCGCGCGGGTAACGAAACGCAGAACTTCCGCCATTGAAATGAACATCAGATCGCCAACTTTTGTGCCATGAGCGTCATTGATCTCGTGTATTTTATCCAGATCCATCATCATCAGGGAAACGCTGCGGAGGCCAAGAGTCCCCCGCGAAAAACGCTCGCCTGCGGACTCTTCAAGAAAGCGGCGGTTGTATAAGCCGGTAAGCTCATCAGTGACAGCCCGACGGCGCGCAGACTCGCCCCAGCGCATGATATCGCTCAAGTGTTTTGAAATCTGTTCAAACCATATGTTCTGTACTTTTCGGATAGAGTTAAGCAGTTTTGCCCCAATCATGGGATATTGAAAAACTATGTGGTAAAAATCAACTCCGTACAGGGTTAGCAGCTTTAAATCTTCCTGGGCCACTATGGTTGCCGATCTGGTTTCATTCGCGATTATTGACATTTCCCCGAAGAAATCACCGGCTTTTAGCTCAAAACTCCAGCGCTGGGTGCCGTCGACCTGGGCTACCCAGGCTCCGATCTTGCCGGAAACAATAATGAACATTTCCTCCCCTCTTGCGCCCTCGTTAAAGACGACCTCCCCTTTCTTTAATCTTCGCGGTTCAAGAAAAGAAACAACCGCGTCAAGCTCCAGCCTGCTCAGGCTCGAGAAAATGGGAGATTTTTTCAGCACCGGATAAATATCCACTTTAGCCGCCCGGGCGCTCATAATGCCTTTTCCTTCCTGTAGCGGACAATTTTATTTCCGCCCTCTTTCCAGGCATCCATCAAAAGCTTATAGGTTCCCTTAAAAAGGGAATCCCAGGATTTATTGTCAGTGGGCCAGATTCCCCAGGCAATTGTCCCGGTGAAATAAAAGTCTTCCTCGCCCATTGTAACATGCGGAAGGGCGGCAATAGCTTCGGCAAGGACGCTGGCCAGGGATTTTGCTTCGGTAATATCGCACTTATTGACAAGGATCCCCGTTTCATTGCTTTTAAACCTTAACGCCCAGCCTTTGTTTAGCTTGCGGGTAATTCCTTTAAGAACCGCCGCGATTTTTATCATCGCTTCGTCCCCGGCGCCATGCCCCAAAGAATCAACCAGCACCTTAAAACGATCCGGCTTTAGCATTATAAGGGCGGTCGGCCTTTCTAGTATCCTGTTAATTTCATCGCTGAGAAAAGTTTGTTTCCATAAGCCGGTGCTTGGATCCTCATGAATTTTGCGGTGCAGCTCCTGAACCCAATAAGCGCTTTCAAATATGAGTTTCCTTGTGGCTTTTATGCGGGCGGTAACCATAGCCGCAGAGTTAAGAAGTATCCTTGAAATCATATGAGGTTCTTGCAGGGCAAACTTTTCCATCGTAATGCCATACTCGGGGAACATAAGCAGCTTCGAATCCTCAAGGGCTTCAGCGTAAGCGTCGTAGTCGGCAGACCTGGCAAAATCAAAATCGCCAATTATATCCCCGGGGGCAAACCTGGCGATTTCATCTTCCCTCATCAGACCTGCCGCGCCCCCTTCGTTCTGCTTAAAAACGCGGACAGCCCCTTCCAAAAGCAAATAGAAGTGTTCCGCGTCTTCACCCGGAGAAAATAAAAGCTTGCCTTTTCGTATCAATAAAATCTCGGTTCTTTTTACAATAATTTTTTCTTCTTCCGGAAGGAGATCGGAAAATAAATCAGATTTTAAAATGGCGGAAATGTCCTCTGCGTCATTCACTCTGCTTTTTTGAATTTGATCCGTCATAAAATTTTTATAAGAGCTGATAAGCTCCTGGACTCCCCTCCTATCCCCGTTTTCACCGAAATTATAATGTTTTTAGATTTGAATGGCAATGTCAATGGCTCCGCCATTGGCTCTTTTAAGGAATGGATTTACTGCCCGCTAACGCGGGCTGCGGGTCACGTGTTAAAGGGTTTAACAGTACTTCCCATCAACGCTTTTTCCGGGTATAAGTTGAAAATGGAAAAGTCCTCATTTGGCAAGGGTGTTTTTTTTGCAATTTTTGCATATCTTTTGTGGGGATTTTTACCAATTTACTGGAAGATCCTGTCCGAGATAAATTCCATGCACATCCTGGGTTTCAGGATCATCTTTTCCCTTCTTCTGGTTGGCTGCATTTTATTGGCAAGCAAAAACACTTCCTGGCTAAAATTTTTTAAAGACAGGCGAAAAGGGTTAACATTTATTTTAACCAGCTTAACGATCACTTTTAACTGGGGCCTTTATATATGGGCGGTAAACGGCGGGCATACCATTGAATCGGCGATTGGCTATTACATAAATCCTCTGCTCTCGATAGTTTTGGGGATGATTTTTTTCAAGGAAAAGCTAAAAATCCTGCAATTGCTGGCTTTTATTATCGCCATTGTGGGGGTATTAATTTTAACTGTCCTGACAGGCCGCCCCCCATGGATTCCTTTAGGGCTGGCTTTCAGCTTTGCGCTTTACGGCCTCCTAAAAAAGAAAGTCCACCTTACAGCCCTGGAATCCCTGGGCGTTGAAACCTTGGTGGCGTCCCCTATCGGGATTATATTGCTATTAATCCCTTTCGGAACTAACCGCTCCTTTCCTGATCCGCATAGCCTTGCTTATATTTTTGAACTGCCCCTGAGACCTTTGCTATTTCTGCTCTTATGCGGGCTGGTAACCAGCTTCCCGTTGTACCTATTCGCGAAAGGCGCGAAAATGCTTCCCCTTTCGACCTTGGGTTTTGTTCAGTTTTTGTCACCAACCCTGTCATTCATTACAGGCTTCTTCATTTTTGGCGAATCTTTCCCTATTCAAAATTTCCTGGCTTTGGGATGCATCTGGATCGCGGTGATCCTTTATACGATCTCCTTAAAGGGATTCAACGGGACAAGGCCGCATGAATAGGCATATCGAACCATTTGCGAGCGGTTATTCATGCCTGTCTTGTGCATAACAGAAGAAATATAATTCCTTACAGTCCCCACCGCAAGGCCGAGATTTTTGGCAATATCGGTACTTGCATGCCCCTCGCCTATCTGAACAAGAATTTTCAGCTCTGTTCTGGAAAGGTATGCGGTCGGATCTTCTCCTGAAAGAAGCATCACATATTCTGCTTCCAATGATCTGACCTGGTTTTTGTTTTCCCCCAAGGCATTTAAACCGGCTTTTTCGGTCAACGAGCAAATAAGGCGCAAAACCCTGCTGGCAAGAGCAGGGCTGATAAAGCACTTGCCTTCGGATACATTTTCCAAAATTATTGGGAGCCAATCTATGTCTGTCTCTTTATTGACGATCCCCGATATCTCATAGGTCGCGGCTTTGTAAAGCTGATAATCGTTTATCTTTGAAACAACAATAACAACTGCTGTCGAGGGGGAACGGATCTTCAGTAAAGGAAGGATTTCGTCGCCGCCAATGAACTCCAGGTTATTATCCAGTATAGCAATGTCAGGCTTATGACTTCCTATAAGCTGTAACGCGTCATAGCCATCTTTTCCAGTTGCTAATATTTTAACATTCTTTTCTGCCGACAAACGGGAGACAATTTTCTCACGCTCATGCTTTTGGGGACAAATAATTATTGTACCAATCAAAACAATATCCTCCACAAGATATATTAGCCATTCCAAAAAACGAAATTCTGGAAAGACCCCTTAAGATTAATTGATTAATACAATATGGATAATTGATTAATACAATATTTTTAAATAAGGTAAGTACGCAAAAATTTTATATACTATTTTATTAAGAACTAATCAAGTCCTCTGTTTGAACCCTAATTTATTTATCTATGGACATATTGGAGATAAATTAATTTTAACTATTTTCATTGACGGCGGCTGGGCGCTATGCTATAATTTATCTATATCCAGTTTGGAAGATAAAAATCACGCCGTAATGGAATAATGTATGCAATATTTTGATACTCATGCCCATATAGGGCTTATATGTGAAGACCCTATTGAGCAACTTATGGTAATTAAGGAAGCAAAGCAGGCCTCGGTAACCAGGCTTGTTTCGATATGCAACAGCCTTGCTGATTTTGGCAGGGTATACGACAACCTGAAATCTGCGTCCAATGTCTATCATGCTGTAGGTGTATCGCCTTCGGAAGTTCAGAACCCTGGCAAGGACTGGGTTCAAACTATTGAACAGCACACTAAGCAACCGCGGGTGGTGGCGATAGGAGAAATTGGCCTTGATTATTACCGGAAGTTCGGCGACAAAAAATCCCAAATCGAGCTTTTTATCACCCAGCTGGATCTGGCGGGGAAACTTGGCCTGCCGGTAATTATCCACAACCGCGATGCAGGCAAAGACGTGCTGGACATACTCAGGGACAGGCTTCCGCCCAGAGGCGGGGTACTTCACTGCTACTCTGAAAACGCCGAATACGCGAAGAAAGCCCTCGACCTCAATTTATACTTTTCTTTTGCCGGAAACCTGACCTACCGTAACGCCAAAAACCTGCATGAAACCGTTGAAGTGCTTCCGCTTGACAGGATTTTAATAGAATCCGAAAGCCCTTTCATGGTTCCGGCTGATCACCGCGGCAAACGAAATATGCCAAAGTACCTCCCCCTTACCTCACGTTTCCTTGCCGAAATGCTGGAAATGGACGAAGAGGAGCTAAGCGCGGCCCTTTGGGACAACGCAAACCGCTTCTTCGGCCTGCCCAACGAATAAGGGAATTGTTCAAAATCATGAATTTAAGAAAAAATCATTTCTAAAAATCTCTCACGGAGGCACAGAGTACACGAAGAACACGGAGTTTTGGGCTCAATTTGTAAATTCCGATGTATCTTTCGGTCTATTTATGATTCAAAGGTTGGAAATAATTAAATTTTTTTTATTTTCCTCTGTGTCCTCTGTGAGCTTTGTGCCTTTGTGAGAAATATTTGGAGTTAAGTTATTGCCTATGTTGTCTTCAGACCTTTACCGTCCTGTAAAAATCGGCTCCCTTGAACTGCCTGGCAACCTTTTTCTTGCGCCTGTGGCTGGATACACGGATCGGGCTTTTCGTTCCATTTGCGCAGAGCACGGCGCGGATTTTTCTTTTACAGAGCTTGCTTCCGCTGAAGCCCTGGCGCGGGGCGGGAAGGCGACAAACAGCCTGATTCGCCGGGGGGAAAACGAAAAGCGTTACGCCATCCAGCTCTTCGGCCATGACCCGCAAGTGATGTACCGCGCGGCCCTGTCCCTGGCGGCGCTTCGCCCCGAGGCGGTGGACATAAACTGCGGCTGTCCTGTCCCCAAGGTAGTAAAGACCGGCGCTGGCTCCGCGCTGATGAAGGAACCTGCCCTGCTGGGCCGCATTGTCGAAGCGGTCGTCCGCGCCTCCAACGAAGCGTTAGGGGGCGTGCCGGTTACAGTGAAAATGCGCTCCGGCTGGGATTCACAGCGCTTGAATTACGCTGAATGTGCCCGCATAGCCGCCGAAGCAGGGGCTGCCATGGTAACCCTTCATCCCAGGACAAAGGCGCAAGGCTACGGCGGCAAAAGCGACTGGCTGCACCTGGCAGACCTTGCCTCCCGCCTGAGCATACCGGTTACCGGCTCCGGGGATCTTTATACGCCAGAAGACGCGGGGCGCATGCTGCGGGAAACCGGCTGTGCTGCTATTATGTTCGCAAGAGGCGCGGAGGGGAATCCCTTTATCTTTTCGGAAACCCGCTCTTTCCTTGCAACCGGCTCATGGTCACCAGCGAGCTTTGAAGAGCGCATCGCCGCGGCTATGCGCCACATGACCATGCTTTCCGCGGACATCGGCGAGAGGGCGGCCTGCAAGGAAATGCGAAAACAATTCTGCGCCTATACAAAAGCGCCGCCCGGCCAAAAAGGGGAAGCCGGCTCTGCCGCCCTTCGGAATCGGCTTGTCTATGCGGAAACTATCGAAAATTACAGGGCTATTTTGAGTGAGTTTGTCACATTCTATTAAAAGCATACCTTTTATTGTCAGTGAAGCTATTCAAGACCAGTGTGTTTCCTGAAATAGTTGCTGTACTGAGAATATCATCATCACGGTATAACGTTGCAGTATTGCCGATGTAGGTGTATCCACCTCTTGCACTACCCCATACTGAAAATCGGTATTACCGTATTTTCATGCTAATATGCGATTGATTTGTTGTCAAGCTAATAGCAGGATTTTTCGGTATAAGGTGATTTTCCATGGACGAAGGGGAACTCAGAGGCATTTTGAGCAGCAATATTAAGCGCTGCCGGGCAAAAAATGATCTGTCGCAACTGGCTCTAGCTGAAAAATTGGACATATCCGCCAACTTTTTAAGCGATATTGAACGGTGTAAAGCATGGATTTCCCCAAATACCCTGGTAAAATTAGCTTCTGTCCTAAAAATAGAGCCTTACGAACTCTTCAAAGCAGACTCTTTCCTGTCGGATACTGAAAAAGATATTTTAAAGCATTATGCAGATGAAAATTTAAAGATGGTTTTGAGCATCGTGAATCAAATTAAGGAGTATTAGGAAACCGCCAAAGCGCACAGGCTATGCAGGCTTCCAGTGGCTTTTATTCGCTTTTTTTAATACACTATAAAAAGCGGAGGAATTGAATGGGACTTGTGTACACGGATATTACACTGAAAAACGCGACAGACGTAGGTAATGTGCGGCGCGGAATTATGAAAGAACCTGATATTCATCAAACAACGGTTAAGGCCATGGTTGACACAGACTGTTTTACGCTTGTTATCCCCGAATCAGTCAGGCAGGAATTGGGCCTTGATGTGATTGAAGAGTATGATGTTACATTGGCGAATGAAACCACTGAAACATGCAAAGTAACAGAGCCAGTGGAGATCCACTGGAAAAACCGTTCTACCGCTGCACAGGCCAAAGTTATGCCAAACGCAAAAGAAGTCATTTTGGGTAGTATCTCACTTTTAGGTATGGACTTGATTGTAGACCCCGCGTGGCAGACAGTAATGGGCGCTCACGGTGAAAAAGCGGTGTATCCGGTCAAATGAGTATCATTAGACGGCCTTTCCGATACAGAAACGACAATGTTGTGTTCATACTCATCGGGATAAACATACTGGTTTACATTGCCGAGCTTTTTTTCAGAAACACGCAGATTATTACCCGCCTTTCCATGATCCCACTGGCGGTGGTGCAAAGATACTGGGTTTGGCAGTTTGTTACATACATGTTCGTCCATGACCCAAATTCCATTGCCCATATCCTGTTTAATATGTTTGCCCTTTTTATGTTCGGGCGTCAGGTGGAATGGAAGATGGGAAGCAGCGAATTCCTGCTTTATTATCTGCTTACAGGAACCCTGGCAGGGGTTTTTTCATTCTTTGTTTACATCTTTACCGGCAATCCCATAGTTTTCCTGATGGGCGCTTCGGGGGCCATCTTTGCGGTTCAACTGGCGTTCGCCGCTTTTTTCCCGGATTCTATAATGTACCTTTGGGGCATACTTCCCCTCAGGGCTCCGGTGATGGTTTTGGGTTTTACGGCCGTGGAAGTCTTCCTCATGATCAGCGGCTTTGGCGGCAACGTAGCCCACGCTACCCACCTGGCAGGCTTTGGCTTTGGCTGGCTTTATTTTATCGTCCGCTTCGGCATAAACCCCTGGCGTGCAATGCGCCGATAATCAAAAAGTGAACGGAAAAGTACGCTTATTTCTCTTTTTTTTCTTCTTTCTCCCCCTCTTGCTTCCTGCCCAGGATGTGCTTAGGGGCGAAGTAAGAATACAGCTTGAGCCAGTCTTTGGTTTTTATGTTGATGAAGAATACCCGCTGGATATTCAAGCTGCCTACAGCAGGGCATTGCAGGAAGCAGCCATGTTTTTTTCCGCGCAGATTTACGGATGGTCATTTCATTACGACGTGGGAGAGCGCGCCCGAGGTATTGAAGAGTTATTTGAGCTTAGTCCCCTTGGGGAGATCCGCTGGGGCGATCCCGGGCTCTATGTTACTCACGCCGATTTCATTAATTGGGAATTTCTACCTACAACCTACCGGTTAGCCACTTATCTTTCGGCATGGATGGATTACCGCCCCACAGACGCCCAACGCCGCAGGCTTGAAATGTGGAAAAAGGGAGGCATCAGGCCTGCCCAGGCAGTTGGCTACAGTTTCCTCGGAGGTTCCGGAGAGAATCCCTCCTGGCTCGCGATAAAAAAAAACGCGCTTGAGGATTCCGCACGGGCAGCTGTGCGGGCTATGCTTCAGGGCAGCGAGAGAAACAGGCCAAAGGAAGTAACCGGCTTTATCAGCCTTGAAAGTTTCCCATTGTTTTATATGGAATCCGGCCGCCAAGCAGCCCACGCGCGTTTTAGGGTAGAGATAACTGAAATTATTCCATTTGCGGCCTATTAAATATACAAAATCCAAATTTATCGCTGAGTTAATTAACCAATATGTTGTAAACAATCATATAAAGGAAAGCGGGCAATGGTAGTAGAGTAAGGCTGGTCCGGGAAAGCCGCCCATTCATAAATGAACGGTCGGTTTCCCTCATTCCAGCCTTACATCACTCGAACAGCCCGCTTTCCTTCGTAGCCATAATACCGCTAATAATCTGAAAACACACCGACAATTTACTATTTCCTTCCCATAAGGGGAGAGTTCTGCATCTCACCTTGCCAATTGGGTTTGCTCGCATTGGCGAGGTGAAACACAAAATTTATCTGCGATTTACGCTTCCTTTAACGCAAACGGCGGCTGTCAGGTTTATCACCCAGGTTTTGGGCGGGGATAACCGCAGGTAGCATTTTGGAGTGGAAGAACAATGGCCATGACCACTAGGGCGGACAAAGACTGTCATGCGTTGAAAATCTCACTCCAACTGCTACCCGCGGGGATATCCGCCCAAATACCTGGGTGCTATGTCTTATGCCATTTGTGGTAATGGAACGACAAATTAGAGTTTATTAAGCTTTCCTATAGTAAATATCCCCAAAAAAATGTAATATCCCCCTATGTCTATTGATATTCAAACTACAGTGAAGAACCTTCATCCCCTTGAAGTGAAGGTGCTTCTGTCCTACAAGAAAGGC
>Ga0268262_10006776_pt1 | contig 10873 bp, 7 predicted proteins | sample TergutNc150P3_FD_190354 | JGI IMG/M metagenome (GOLD analysis project Ga0268262, IMG submission 190354) | Nasutitermes corniger P3 segment gut microbial community from laboratory colony in Florida, USA - Nc150 P3 (SPAdes) (version 2) | ecosystem: Host-associated > Arthropoda: Insects > Digestive...
GCGTGGAAAGAATTACAGTCTTGCGCTTTCCAAGTTCTTTTATGAGAGAACGAATTTCTATAATTTGATTCGGGTCAAGACCGGTAGTCGGCTCGTCAAGAATCAAAATCGGCGGGTCGTGAAGGATTGCCTGAGCTAGTCCCGCGCGCTGGCGGTAACCTTTGGAAAGCGTCTCTATCTTGCGGCTGCGGTAGTTTGTTAAGCCGCACGCTTCAAGGCTCGCGTTAATTGCCGCCGGACGCTCCTGTACGGGAATAAAACGCGCGTCCGCCGCAAAACTTAAGTATTCGTCAACGGTTAGGTCGCCGTAGAGCGGCACATTTTCCGGCAGATAGCCAATCCGCTTTTTTATTTCCAGCGGCTGTTCTTCCACAGAAATACCGTCCACAAAAGCTGTTCCGTTTGACGGAAAATGAAAACCGGTAAGGATTTTCATAATGGTAGTTTTTCCCGCGCCGTTAGGTCCCAGGAAACCCAACACCTGCTGATCCCCTACGGAAAAGGAAACGTCAGAAACCGCCTGCACATTCCCGTATTGTTTAGACAGGTTTTTTACTTCTATCTTGGCATTAGTGTTCATATTTGCATATTAGCAAATTTAATCAATATAGGGAAGACTTCACACAAAGAACACGAAAGAGGGAAGAAATTTACCACGAACCACACGAACCAAGAGGGATTTGAGTTTACTACCTATAAGAGCGAGCAAGACGAGAACACACATTTGGGTACGCGGACTACAGGGGAAATGACCAAAACGACGGCTCAGAATTACTGTAACCGTCTTATCAAATTAGGCAGATTATTGCCTAGGGCAAAGGAAATACCGAGTCGAAATGTGGAATAGAAATTAACATAAATATACAGTATAACAAGAATAAAACTCTATGGTAGTTTTTTAAAATAATCACCAAATTTTTTAATTACTTCAGGAGCCATATTTTTACGAGCTTTTGAAGTAATACCTATATTAGGAGTAAGATTTTTTATTGCTTGTGATAAATCAAATCTATTTGAACCGCCATTATTATAAACTTCATTTTTTGTAGTATAAAAAATATCTTCTATCTTAAACATATTTTTTTGTTCAAATATAAAATGTATTCTGTCTTTATAAATATTATATTTTTTTTGTGCTGATTTGTTTAATACAGAAAATAATCTTGTTTTGGCTTTTTCCTTTGTATTTAACTTAGTGAGATTTAATGCAGTATCTATTTTGTCATTATATATAAATAATATAAACTGTCTTTCATTATCCTTCATAAGCCAATTAATAATATAATTCCACCAATACTTATCTGTTATGCCGAGAGATAAACCAAACGCAATGATTATATTACTTTTATCAATTAATTCTATTGCTTCAATTGTTGTATTACGCCCTAATGCTTTTATTGTTTCTTGTTTAATTATTTTAGGAATGAAAGAATTAATTTTAGATATTCTTTTGTTTGCGATTTGTTCAATATTATCAACTCCTAAAATAAGACCATCTTCTAATGTACCATGAATATGTATAATTTTTCCTAAGGTATGTATTACTGCTTTAAGTGATATAATTGGCATAGGGGTAGAATAATCATTTTTATTAAAAACATCTTTCGTGCATTTAACAAAATTATCTAAAACTGAAGTGTAATTAAAAGTTATAAAATCATAATAGATATTATCATCATTATATATATTTTTCATAGAATTTATAACTATCTCTTTACTTGTATCAGGAAGATAATTATAAAATGTTATTATTTGTTTCATAAATGTTCTTGCTATTAAAAAATTGTTATCTTTATTATAATTAATACGTTTTTCTTGTTTTTCAAATAAATTTTTAATTTTTTTAACAAAATAATTATATTGGTTATCATAAGCATCTATTGTTTTAGGATTAAATTCTTTGGTGTGCTGACCAAGTTGTAATTCAAAGTCAGACCACCATAAATCCTTATTTTTTATTAATCTTTCTTTTAATTTAAGTATTTCAGAGTTATCAGTTTCTTCATCAATTATATTTTCAATGACATGAGAAAGTTTAGTATTTAAACCTAAATTTAAATCAAAACCGTTCCCTATAAGATAAAGTATATTCAAAATCTTTACTCCAATAAAAAGCCGTATTCGTATATTTTTGGTTCAATTGTTTTAGCTAGTATTTTCATTTTTTCACGGAGTCCTGCAATTAAGGTATTGTATTCTTCATCATTACTTTTATTATTCATTTTGCCATTATTGAATTCTTGAAAATATGCTCTAATATCATAAAGAGAGGCGTTAATATTTATTCTTGATTTGCTATGATAATATTTCCATAATTTTAATCCTGCATTGTATACGTCTTTGGCTTCGGTTGAAAATATCATTTTTCCTTTTCTTTTATTAACATTATCATCAAATTGAAATTCATCTTTTTTTACATTTTCAATTTCAATTTTTCCAGCGATAAAATCAGACATAAAATGACTTTCAAATTTTTTGTCAATGCCCACTTCTTTTTCTGTGAATGGTATCCAGTGATTAGTACCGTCTTTTTGTTTAATATTATTTTTTGGGTCAAACATTGTATAAATAAAACAATTATGTAAAAATTCTGTATCGGTTTTGTAAGCATTATTTGGAACATTGTACTGGTCTTTGTTGTTAATCCAATTATTTATTATAACACTTCTTATTGTAAAATATACACACATATCAATTAAATTATTTTTTGTGATATAAGCAAAATGAGATTCTTCAAGGTCGCTTTCATAAGGTTCTACGGTAATAAATGTTAAACTATTTTTATCAATACTACTTGCTCTTATGCTTATTGAACCTATATGTTCATTCTCTTTATCATAAATAGTTTTTAACCATTTATTTATAACCTCATTGTTACATTTTACGGTTTTTTTCTTAATATAATGTCCTTTATCATCATAAATGTCAAATTTTAGATTATTAGGAAATTTTTTACCATCATCAAAATCCCAAATATGAAAACCTATAGGAAAATCACCCTTAACATTATCAAAAGTATTTGCCGGAACAATAAAACCCTTTTTATATATACCTTTCCACATTATTTTCATTTTTTCCATGTTCTTACCTGTAAAAACATTCAAGGTTGAAAATGTTGCTAATTTACAACCTTTTATTTCGTTTATTATCCTGTAAAAAAATAAATTATAATATTGTCTTGCACTAGAACCGATTAATAATTTGCTTTCTTCGTATATCTTATTATTATCAAATAACCCTTTTTTATGTTCTCCTGTATTTTTTATTTTTTTCTTACTTCCTGTTTCAGCATAGGGGGGATTAATATAAACTATTAATTTTTTTCTTTTTTTAGAGTCTTCTATAATTTCTCTTAAATCTTTTGGTAATTTCTTAAAATCATCATTTAAGAAGTCAAATTTAAAAACGTTCTTTTTTAGCAGTTTTGCACCATTTTCAATACGGTCATACATTACTTTAACATCTGCCTCATCTATGGTACTGGCAAATACATTTTCTATTTTTCTGTTTATACCAACAAGCAAATTACCAGTACCGGCACAGCAGTCCCAAACATAATATTCATCTTGCCAATTATCGCCGAATACGTCCGCTAAATATTTCTGTGATAGTTCAACCCATATTTGAGGAGTAAAAAAAGAGCCTTTTCGTTCTCTTATATCCTGCGGAACTAATAAATCTTGTCTTAATAATATATTATCCCAAAATTGGGGCAAGGGCGGTCTTTTATATATGCTCCAAAATTCAAAATACGCTTTTTGTTTATCCTTAAAATAATATTTATCATCAGCAATTAAAGCATTACTCTTTTTCATTATTTTTGTTAATTTGTAATAATCATTTTGTAATACTATTAATAATTTATTTATTATCGCTATATTTTCTATTGATAACAAATCAGCAAGGTAAAAATGAGAGTCATAAAGACCATTTTTTTTCTCTTCTTCCCAATTTACAGATAAAGAAGGCTTTACTTTTTCAAGCCATTTCAAATATACTCTGTCAAAATTATTATCTGTTATTTCAAATTTATTTTCTATATTACCTTGAATGATATTATTTTTAATAAAATTTTTTATTTCTTCATCATTTATATCGAAATTAAAAATCTTTACATCTTTTTTACTTTGACCTAATTCGTAAATAACCTTTCTTTTTAATTTCTTAAAGTATTCATTTTTTATATCGGAAGGAGTTATATTCCAATTTACATCACTGTCCTTAAATATTCCAAGAAATAATTTAGTTGGAACAAATATTATTTTTTCTGTATCGAAACAACCTACAAAATTAGGGATTATATATTCGTTTTTATCATAAGGTTTTTTAATCGTTAATAATAATTGTGTCAACATATCATAATCTTCGGTTACACTTTTTTTTGTTTCTAGCCACAAATAATGTTTTTCTGCGCCACTTTCTTTATTCTTTCGTGATTTTTTTTCAGTTAGAATGAAATCTATTTTATCTATTTCTTCTTCCATTGATATATCTTTACTTTTGAAATAATCATCAAAAACAAGAGAGCGTAATTGATGTTCGCTTTTGATATTTTTGTATTTTTCCATATTGAAATAATATACCATAAATCAGGGAAAAAGTCAGTTTTTAGCAGTCAATTTTTCCCTCATTTCTCGCAGTTTTTCTAACTCCAATTCCGCAGGGCTTTTAACAGGAAATTGATTGATACATTTATTAGTGCAATCCTCACAATAGAAGGAAACTTCACGATAAGATAACTGACAAGAACCCTCTAAATCTTACGCTCTAGTCTTACTCTCTTATTAGTTGTAAACTCAAATCCCTCTTAGTTCGTGAGTGTTCGTGTGGTTCGTGGTAAAAAATTCTTATGTTTTTATTTAATCAACAAATTCAATCGGAAAAACATAACGGTCTTTTGTAAGGACTGTATCGGGGAAAATCGCCTGCGCTTCGGCAAGGAGTTGTTTTAATTCGTAGTCGGTATAGCGGGGGCTATAATGGATTAACGCCAATTTTTTTATGCCCTGCGAAGAAGCGGCGATTTTTGCCGCCTCAGCCGCCGTCATGTGCTTTTTATCGCGGGCGTCTTCTACCAAGTCATGGGTGAACATACCCTCGCAGACAAAAAGATCGGAGCCGATAACATGGGTGGAGATTTCCGGCAGGGCAAGAGAATCCGTAACAAAAGAAAATTTACGCCCCTGACGAGGAGCCCCCACAACTTGCTCCGGGCGTATCTCCCTGCCGTCCGGAGTTTGAATAATTTCGCCCTTTTGAAGTTTTCCCCATAATTTTCCCATCGGGATATTTAATTCTTCCGCTTTCTGCGGGTGGAACTCCCCGGGACGCATATCTTCTTCCAGCGTATAACCGTAACAAGGTTTGGTATGCGACAGCGGGAAACACCTTACATGAAAACCGTCCCCCTGATACACAATTCCGGGAGCCGTTATTTCTTTTACGATTATTTCATAATTAATGTACATATCCAGCACACGCCGGTTGGTTTCGATATATTCGGCAATACGCGGCGGACCTATTATGTAAAGAGGATCGTCCCTGTCTACCTGAGACGAAAGCATTAACAAGCCGGGAATACCGGTAACATGATCCGCGTGCGTATGGCTTATAAAAATAACCGAGATTTTTTTCCAGCGTAGATTAAGACGGCGCAAAGAAACCTGAGTGCCTTCTCCGCAGTCAAAGAGAAAAAGCTCGCCCTCTCGTCTTAACAAAACGGATGTTAAATGTCTGTTGGGAAGCGGCATCATGCCGCCGCAGCCAAGAATAAACGCTTCAAGATTCATATTGAAATAATCGCCTTTAGATACTCAGTCGTCTTTTATACTGATTTTGTATTCTTTAACATCATCGCCGTTTATAATAGCGGCGTTACGTCCGCCCTGCTTCGCGGTATAAAGCGCCTTATCAGCCAAATCGTACAGAACCTTTGTGTCGCGGTAAGCGCCGCAGCGCGAAATATACACGCCGATACTCATCGACACAAAATCGTTAACTTTGGATTTTTCATGCGGAATCTTTTTTTCTTTTATAGCCGCAAGCCAATGATTAATGACGACATCAACATGAGAACTGTCTTTTTCAAACCACAGCGCGGCAAATTCTTCGCCGCCGACTCTCGCGGTATAAATCCCCAAGTCTTCTTTTAAAGCGTTTAATACCGAGCCTATCGTTCTAAGACAATCATCGCCCTTTAGGTGTCCGTAGTGGTCATTGTAGAATTTAAAGAAGTCGATATCCGCGATAGCGATACATATAAAATCGTCGGAAGATCGGAAATTTGAAAGATACCTTTGGAAAGTGCTTGAAAAATCGCGCTTGTTTCTAAGACGCGTTAACTCGTCGGTAATACTTTGATCTTCATATTTGTTGCGCTCTTCCTCAAGCTGGCTTGCGCTTAACTCCAGCCCCATTCGTAATTTTGATATTTGCCAGCTGAAAAACATACTGATAGAAGCGGCGATAACTATGTGGACAATATCATAAATCCAAATATTATATTCTTTTTTTAGAATGGCGAAACAAACAAAAACAGCCGACGCGAATAACGTAAGGAAAAAGTTAAATTGCGGCGGATTAATAAACAATAAAAGGGCGATTACCAAAAACGCGTAAATTACGGAAGCCGGTTTATCCGGGTTTGTCCAAATACTTTGATATATGCCGAAAAACATCAGGTTAAGATAATAAAAGGTTATTAAAAGATAAATAACATGGTTTTTTACATTGATCTGCTGCATTACATAATTTGATATAAAATAAATCAACATTGCTATAGCGGCGACAAGAAGACAAACGCCGACTCTGAAAAAATGCAGTTCTTCGGCTACTAATGGTATTACAGAGTATAAAAACGCATATATCGCTACTATTAAATTACCCTGTTTCAGGTTTTGAAGATTATTGAAGAATGTATTATTCATACATTGCTGATACTGCTCGCGTCCAAACGAGTAAAATCTCCAGTTGTAAAAGAATTTCTTCATAAATACCCTTTAAACATTATATACCTTTTTTTACGGAATTGGAACAGATAAACAAGCTTTTTTGGACAAAATTACAAATAAAACAACTATGTCAATTTAATGACTCATTTTACTGCGTTCGGCAAAACCCGTCAAATTCTGGAACTCCAGCAAAGAACCGTCGTCCAGCGTGACTTTCCCCGAAAAAAAGCCGCAAACCTGCCTGCGGGTAGAACTGTAAAAAAACAGACTATGGCGGTCTATTCTTTCCTGATGGGGGTAAAATGTCATCTCCAGCCGGTTATCGTTGCTTGTAAAACGCCAAGGGGAAAGCCAGTCTGATAGGGGGATATGGAATGTTACCTGGTCGAGCTTGTGCAGTTTCCCGTCGACAAAAAAGCCGTTTTCCGTCCCAAGCGAGAAATCCGCCCAACTGTAGCCGACGCAGAAACTTAACTGCCTGCCCTCGCTTATTCCGCAGGCGGCAGCCCAATACTTTATATCGGCTTTTGGGCGGACGCTCCTGTTCCAGTCCAGAATACCCCAGGCGTTTCCTCGTGTAAACACTATTTCCGTTGCGCTGAATTGAATTACCCCTTCCACATAGAAACAAGGGGAACAACGCGCGTACCTGAACGAGTATTTTTCATTTCTCCACGGCTGGTTTGTAATAAGAGACTGGGCTTCTTCAAATTCGGTTAAAACCAATTCTCCCCGCAGACTCCGATGGCGTCCGAATTTGGGAACATCAATCTTGATTATCCTCGCGCCTTCTTCCATGCAGACAAAGTCAAGGCTTATTTTCTTAGTACGACAGCGGATTCTTCCCGTATTACTGCTGATAGGCATGTTATAAGAGCCGAAAGGAAGCCATGTTTTGAAAATTTGAGTGGATCGTTTTTTATCCCTAAGCGATATAATGGAAATACCCATGTAGCCAAGCCAGCCGTCGTCTTTTATTTCAAAGACAACCATGTGGGTTGGAGTATGAACGACATATCGATCCGATTCGGTTATTCTGTGCCTGTCTGCGTAAACCATTACAGGGTCGTAGGAAAGGTATTCCTGTCTTGACCAGCCAAAATTGATAGGCTGCCCCATATCGTCAAATAGGGGCACTACCCTGCAAATTTCATTTTGAGGCATATTTAACCTGTTTACATGTAATTGTCATCATGGTATTAAGATAACATGGATTACAAGGGAATAAAAGCATTAGTAATGGGGCTTGGCTTACACGGCGGAGGACTCCAATCGGCGCTTTTTCTGCTCAAGCGCGGGGCGGAAGTAACGGTTACCGATTTAAGAGACGAAAAAACTCTTGCACCTTCCATAATGGAATTGGACGCCGCCTGCAAAGCTTTGGGACGGCAGCCTGTACGCTATGTTCTTGGCAAGCATGAAATTGACGATTTTAAGAATGCCGATATCGTAATAAAAAACCCCGGCGTAAAACCGGACTCTCCTTTTTTGCAAGTCTCCAAACGCATAGAAACCGATCTTTCCCTTTTCCTGACACAATCCAAGTCGAGGCTTTTTGCGGTAACGGGAACTAAGGGAAAAAGCGGAACGTCCTCCGCACTCCACTGGATTCTTTCAAAAGACAGAAATTCCGGCAAAGCGTATCTCGGCGGAAACATCACAGTCTCCCCGTTAACTTTTTTGGATGATCTTACGGAAGCCGACGATGTCGTTTTGGAACTTTCAAGTTTTCAGTTGGGAGACATAAAAAACAACACAGATGCCGACGGACAGCCGCTGTTAAAACCCGCCGCCGCGATTTTAACCCCGATAATGCATGATCACCTTGACCGTTACGCGTCAATGGAAGACTACATTGACGACAAAAAAAATATTTACCGAGGGCAGGACTCAAACTGTGTCACAGTAGCCGGAGACGACGATTGGGGTAAAAGTTTCCTCTCTGAAACAAAAGCGCGCAAACTTATCCGCTCCCGCAAGCAGGACATATCCTCCGCGTTAAGCAAAGGACAAAGCGGCGGTTGTATCGACTCAAGCGGGCGAGGCATTGCCCGTTTTCTCAACTTTCAGGGAGTACCCGATGAAATCACAGAATTGGTTCCGCAAAAGCTGCTTACACCCGGCAGTCATCAAAAAATCAATATGCTCTCCGCGGCTCTTGCGGTTTTCGCCCTCGGCGGCAAAGCGGAAACCATCCGCGCCGCTCTTTCAACCTTCCCCGGAATAGAACACCGCTTAGAGCTTTTTCATGAATCAAACGGAATCCGCTATTACAACGACAGCGCCGCCACAATCCCCGAAGCCGCCGCCGCCTGCATCGAAGCGTTAACAGACCCGTCTATGCGCGGCGGACTCATCTTGGTAACAGGCGGCACTGACAAAAACCTTGATTTCACCCCGCTTGCAAGAGCCGCCAAAAAAGCGAAGTCAATTATCCTGCTTGAAGGCACAGGCAGTGAAAAACTTATCCCCTTGTTACGCGAAAACGGCGTCTCTTACAGCGGACTCTTTAACGATTTGGACAAAGCCGTTCACTGCGCAGTAGAGAAAGCGTCAGGCGCGGATATTGTCGCGCTTTCTCCGGGGTGCGCCAGTTTTGGGATGTTTTTGAATGAGTTTGACAGAGGCAGGAAGTGGAAAGAGGCGGTAGTGAGGATAATCAAATGAAGAATTTAACCACGAACACCACGAACGTTTAGTACATATCTTGTCGTTGTTCGCGTTGGTTCGTGTGGTTCGTGGTTAAAAATAAAGAGGGAGTTAAATCATGGACTTAAGCCTGCTTCAAAAAAGAGCCGCTATCATCAGGCAGGTACGCTCTTTTTTTGACAATAAAAATTATTTGGAACTGGACACTCCTCTGCTTAGCGGCGATTTAATCCCTGAATCCTGCCTTGAGGTTTTTCAAACTGAGCGTATTTTCCCGCATGGAAGCAAAAAAGAAAACCGTCCTCTTTGGCTGATTCCTTCTCCTGAAATCTTTATGAAAAAAATAATCGCGCGGCATAATGTAAATGTGTATCAAATATGTAAATGTTTCCGTAACGGCGAGTCTTGCGGACACTTGCATAACAGCGAATTTACCATGCTTGAGTATTACACAATGAACGCAAATTACATGGATTCTCTCGCGCTGACAGAAGAACTTTTTTCACACTTAGCCAAAGATTCCGCCATTACCGCTGGCAACTTTGAACGCATTACCGTAGCAGACGCGTTCGCGAAATGGGCAGGCTTTGATCTTTTTGCAGCGGCAAAAGAAGGTTCCGCCGCTATGGAAATACAGGCTCGTAAATTGGGGCTTGAACCAATGCCCGGCATGACGGTACATCAGCTTTACGATTTGATTTTTATTCACGCCGTAGAACCGCAATTAAAAACAGAAAAACCCATCGCGCTTCTTGACTATCCCGCGTTTGTCCCATGCCTCGCTAAAAAATCGCCTAACGGACAAACTGTTGAGCGTTGGGAGTTGTACTGCAACGGCATAGAACTGGCAAATTGCTATTCGGAAGAAAGCGATCCGCAAGCTGTAAAAGAATTTTTTACAAGCGAAGAAGAGGAGAAAAACAAAACCGCTGTTGTAAAACACAATGTCGATCATGACTACTGGAAAATGTTTAAAAACTTCCCGCGCTGTTCCGGCACAGCGATGGGATTGGACAGACTGATTATGGCATTAACAGGAAAAACAACTATCGACGGAGTATTGCCGTTTACAGTTTAGTCCGCTTTTCTTTTTACATCTGAAAGACCGTAACTGTCAAACTTGACATTAGAAACGAAAGGTCTGGGGGTATTGAATTGTATCTCGGCTTGCCCTCTGAAGCGGTAATTTATCCGCCTCATGGCAATAACATCGTCTAAAAGTTTTCTGTTTGTATTGATAAAATTCATCGTAAAACGGAAATGGATTTTGCTGG
>Ga0268262_10006777_pt1 | contig 10873 bp, 8 predicted proteins | sample TergutNc150P3_FD_190354 | JGI IMG/M metagenome (GOLD analysis project Ga0268262, IMG submission 190354) | Nasutitermes corniger P3 segment gut microbial community from laboratory colony in Florida, USA - Nc150 P3 (SPAdes) (version 2) | ecosystem: Host-associated > Arthropoda: Insects > Digestive...
ACTTTGTCAAGTGTTTTTTGAAAATTTTTTGTTTGTTTTTTACGCCTGGATTCACGCCCGGAACCTTGCTCGGGCGCGCGTTTTTCAAAGATTTCCTCTGAAGATTTCTATCCTAAAATGCCCTTCTACTTCTCCCTCTTAATCTATCTCTTTTTTGTTATTTTGTCATGACTTCTATGTAATTCTATTTTTAAAAGTGATAATTTCTCAATTTTCATGGGAGAAAAAACAACCTACCACAAAGACGCAATTTGAACTACCATACCTACAGTTACAGGAATAGCCATATTATCATAGTCTTCCAGCGGCAGAGCTTCTATCGCCATAGCGGTAAATGCCGCCATAACGGAAATATGTATACTGCCGGAAACAACATAAGCGCTGATAAAAACAGCGATAAAACAGGCTATTGAACCTTCTACGCTTTTCCCGCAAAGGAAAGCAGGGCGCAGGTTACCTAAAAATTTACCTGCCAAGCTGGCTACCCCGTCTCCAAAAGCCAGAGCATAAATTGCAATTGCCGCAGCAGGTGAAGGGTACAATAATAAAGCAAGTAAGGCACCCAGCCCCAAGGTAACAGGGCCCATTACAAAACAGCCAATGTCTTTTGATCTTGATGCCATGTTGGTTAAAGATGATATAACAGGAACTTTTACGCCGGAAAGACGTAAATATTCCATAAATGTATAACCTAAAGTGCCCAGAATAAGAAAACCAACCGTAAATGGCTTGTTTACAGAAGCCATTGAAGGACAAAGAGCTACAAGAAAATGAATGGCCTTCCTGATAATTTCAGATTTTATTTCATCAATATCCCCGGATATTGTGTAGTAAAAAAACCTTGATTTGACCATATTATTTTTCCCGGAAAAAACCATATTTACGATTCAATATACAAATTTTTTCGATTTTGTCAATGCCTATTCCAAATAATTATGTTTTTCGTTACAATCGCTCACATGAAAACAACAGGCCACTGGGCTGATGAGGCCGCCGCAAAGATTATCTTTGAAAAGGGTGAAAAAGAGCTTTATACATGCGCGTCGGGGATTACTCCTTCGGGTACCGTTCATATCGGTAATTTCAGGGAAATCATTTCTGTGGAACTTGTAGCCCAGTCTTTACGGGATATGGGCAAAAAGGTGCGTTTTATCTACTCATGGGACGATTATGATGTGTTCCGCAAAGTTCCTAAAAATATGCCCAAACAGGATGAACTTGAAAAATATCTGCATTTCCCGATAACAATGGTTCCGGATCCCTGGGACAGGGATTCAAATTATGCCCGTCATCATGAAGTTGATGTTGAAACCCAGCTTCCGATTATGGGGATTTCTCCTGAGTATATTTATCAGGCTGAAAGGTACAGAGCATCCTGTTATGCGCAGGGTATACGCAAGGCGCTTGAAAAGCGTGATGTATTGAAAAATATCCTCGATAAATTCCGCGATGAGGATCATAAGATTCAAGGAGAATGGTGGCCTGTCAGCGTTTTTTGTGAAAAGTGCAATAAAGACGAAACTGAAATTGAAAGCTGGGACGGCGATTGGGGTTTGAGTTACCGTTGCAGTAGTTGTGGAAATCAGGAAAAATTAGATATTCGCAACGCAAAAGGTATTAAATTATCGTGGCGTGTCGACTGGCCGATGCGCTGGGAATACGAAAAAGTTGATTTTGAACCTGCCGGTAAGGATCATCACAGTCATGGAGGAAGTTTCGATACTGCACGTCATGTTTGTAATGATGTGTACGGCTGGGATGCGCCTGTTACATTCCGCTATGATTTTATCGGTACAAAGGGACTTCCTGGAAAAATGTCTTCTTCATCAGGTAACGTAATTACAATCGAAGATGTACTTAAAGTGTACACACCGGAAACAGCACGTTATCTTTTCGCCGGAACAAGGCCGAACACCGAATTTACAATTTCTTTTGATCTTGATGTTATAAAAATTTACGAAGATTACGATAAAACCGAACGTATTGCATGGAAAACGGAAAACGCAAAAGACGAAGCGACGTATCAAAAAGAAAGGCGTATTTATGAGCTTTCACAGATCAGCGTCGAGGGGAAAACCGCGTGTCTTGAAGACAGAAAGCCGCCGTACCAAATTCCTTTCCGTCATTTGTGCAATTTAATACAAATTGCGGACGGAGACATTGAAAAAACACTTGCAGATTTAGCGGCTAACAGCGACGGTCCCAAAAACGAACAACTCCCTGCTTTAAGAACAAAGGCCGTATGTGCGAAATATTGGGTTGAAAACTGCGCTCCCGAAGAATTCCGTTTCCGCCTGCTACCCGTAGGAGGCGCAGCTTCTCTTTCGCAGGAAGAACGCGGGAAACTTCGTTCCCTTTCAGATATTGAAAAAAATGCCGTTCACATCCTGCGAAATGACGTTATCTGCAAAATTGAAGAATTTGCAGACGACAAAACCTGCGCGGCGGCAATTTACGCCGCAGCCGAAAAAGCCGGCGTAGACGGTAAAGCGCTTTTCGCAGCCGCTTACCAGGCGCTTATCGGTAAGGATCAGGGGCCGCGGCTTGCAAATTTCCTGAGATCAATAAGTAAGCAGCGGCTTTTGGATATTTTAAAAGATTATTCTTAATAAGAGAACCTGTCAGGTTCCTTAACAGATCAGCTTTCTTTTTCAGTATATAAAAACGGAAACTGGCCGGGAAATTGCCGCCAATTTATTTTTTCATCAACAGAACGAATTTTATGAAGCATAACGTTATTATTAACCAGAGTTGTTTCGGCATCTTTAGATATAGTATCGTCAGTATAAACACCAGTTATTTTATCAAGTTGTATAAGTCTGTATGCTCCATGACGGGAAAATTTGGCGGCTTCTGTCAGGATAAAATTCTTTCTGGCTCGTTTTGCAAGTTCTATTGTTGTTTCTACCTGAAGATGATCCCCGCCTGTAAACCCGAATTCTGAAATAAAACCATTTGTACCCATAAAGAATTTTTCATAAAAGAACTCTTGCCCGCATTGAATTGTTACAGGCCCTACAAGTACTTGCGACCAAGGCTGGAAATATCCGCCAAGTAAAATTATCTTGATATCCTGAAGTTTGCAGATATAATTTGTAATAAAAACTGAATTGGTAATAATTGTAACATTCTTCTTCGCAAGAGCAAGTTCTTCCGCAAGCATTGCGCAGCATGAACCGGATCCCAGCATAATTGTTTCGCCTTCTTCTACAATCTGTGCCGCCGCTCCTGCTATTTTTTTCTTAATTGAATGATTTATTGCTATTCGTCTACCCGTATCATTCGAGCCGTCAAGGCCGGCATATCCGTGCGTACGATTAATAATTCCGCGTTTTTCAAGACCGTCCAAATCCTTGCGAAGCGTTACAAAGGAAATATCCAGCATTTCAGCAAGCAGTTTAACCTTGATCTTCCCATTTGACGCCAAAATATCAAGTATCTTTATACACCTGTTGTTCATTTATTTTTTTCTCATAATTACAGGATTTTCTGCATTCTCCGTAGAATCTTCAGCAAGCCGCCATGTAATAAACACAGGTTCGTTCCCCACTTTAATAGTAATTTCAGAATTTATTATACTTGCGCTTCCTGTAACAATATCATGCCACAAGTGATCTACACCGGGCAATTTTAAACTAACCTGAGTAGAACCAATTCCATCTTTCCATAAAACCAAAGCTCCACCGTTTTCCCTTTTATACCAAAAGGCCCGTAAGGATGCAGGCAGATCATCCTGGGTATACGCATAACATATTGAATTAGAGATATTTAATACGCATAAACGGAATGCTTCGGCTCCTTTGGATATATAATTATTTTCAGCCCTAACCAAACCGAAAAAATCTTCGGAATTATTTTTTGAAGGGTTAGGAGGGTCAAACATTTGGTACCAAAATATTCTTTTTGCTCCGCTGACAGCGAGAAGAGTGAAAGTTTTTACTATCCTTAAAGGAAAATTCACTTCTGAAACCTTGGTTGGGTACCAGCCTCCGGTAGGATAACCAATCTCAGTAACCCAAATTTCGTCATAACCATACTGATTTACCATTTTTTTAAATTGTTCGTATAATTTTTCAGCGCGATTAGCGCTTATTTCATAAGGATGGAAAGCCGCAGCGTCAACATTTTTCATAGCGCCTGATTCAAAAAGTTTATTTATCATTTTTTTGGGCAAGCCGGTAACATTGCGGTTAAAAGCTCCGCCCAGAACAATCACATCACTATCTGTTTCTTTAATAGCATCAGCCGCTTGACGGGTTAATTCCGTATATTCGTCAACGGTTCCCTTCCAGAACCGTCTGACATTAGGTTCATTCCATACACACCAGGCATCCACTCTGCCTTTGAAATGCTCAACTGTCCTTCGAACATAATTAAGAAAGTCAGGCAGCCATTCAGGAGGAATATAATTATGCATTCTTTGATCAGGATGAATCCACCAGTTGTCATAAGCCAGAACACCTAGAACTTTGACTCCTGCATTTACTGCATTATTCACCATGACATCATAATTTTCATAATTCCAATTATCCTGTTGAGGCTCAATCCTGTCCCAATAAAAAGTATGAAGCACCCAGTTTACACCCATGTATTTCAAGTAATCAAATTCTTCTTCTGTGTTAGTTTCACCGGCATGAACAATACCTGAAAAATCTGCGACAATTCTGCGTCCTTCTGAAGGAATAGCTGTATTTACAGAAGCGCAAGAGCTGCATAGAAAAAACAAAAGCAAGGTTGATGTTACAAAAAAATACTTCATCTTATAATTCCAAGGAACGACTTTTTATTTTTTCAAGAACATAAGAAACAAATTCATTGATTTTCATCGCAGGAAGCTGCTTGCCGTCACGCAGGCGAATCGATACAGTACCTTCATCAGCTTCACGCTGGCCTGCAACGAGCATGTATGGAATTTTCCTTGTCTGACAATCGCGTATTTTAGCATTAAGACGTTCATCACCCAATTCAGTTGTTACTCGTAAATCGCAGGCTTTGAGCTCCGCGGCGCATTTTTTGGCGTAATCGTTAAATTGTTCCGCAACGGGAATAACAGCGATTTGCTCCGGCGCAATCCAGACAGGAAAAGCGCCGCTAAAGTGTTCGATAAGCACGCCGAAAAAGCGTTCAAGACTGCCGAGAAGAGCGCGGTGAATCATATACGGACGTTTGTGCTGGCCGTCACTGTCAACAAATGTCATATCAAAGCGTTCAGGTTCGTTAAAATCAAATTGAATTGTCGTTACCTGCCATTCACGAGCAAGAGCGTCTTTTATTTTTAAATCGATCTTTGGACCATAAAACGCGCCTCCGCCTTCGTCAATCTCGTAAGCAAGGCCTTCTGCTTCTATTGACTTGCGAAGGCTTTCCAAAGCGGCGTCCCAGCGGCTTTGCTCGCCTACGCTTTCCTTCGGCCTTGTCGCAAGGTATGCTTTAATCTCATTGAAACCAAAAACTTTCCACATTGAAAGGCTGAAACGAAGCACTTCACGAATTTCACTTTCCATTTGATCCGGCGTGCAGATAATATGAGCGTCATCCTGGGTAAAGCCCCGCACTCGCAAAAGACCGTGCAAAACGCCTGAACGTTCATAACGGTACACTGTTCCAAGTTCCGCCCAACGGAGGGGCAGATCACGGTAAGAATGTCCCTTGTTGTTATAGATCATTATATGGAACGGACAGTTCATAGGTTTTATAAAATAATCCTGATTGTCAATTTCCATGGGGCTGTACATATTTCCCTTGTAAAAACCAAGATGCCCAGATTTTTCCCAAAGCCAGCTTTTACCGATGTGAGGCGTATAAAGTATCTCATAACCATTGCGGAAATGTTCCTGCCGCCAGAAATCTTCTATAGAAACTCTCATCCTGCCGCCCTTGGGATGCCAGTAGATAAGACCGGCTCCGGCTTCTTCGTGGATCGAATAAAGATCAAGTTCCTTTCCAAGCCTGCGGTGATCTCGTTTTTCCACTTCTTCCAGAAAAGCAAGGTGGGCTTTTAACTCTTTGGGAGTTTGCCACGCTGTCCCGTAAATACGGGTAAGCATGGGGCGTTTTTCGTCGCCCCGCCAGTAAGCGCCCGCTATGTTTTGCAGTTTGAACGCGGCGGAATTAATCTCTCTTGTATTTGCGACATGAGGTCCCCGGCAAAGGTCAGCCCATACAGCAGTTCCGTTTGAATCACGGTTTTCGTATATCGAAATTTCAGCGTCCTGCGGCAGTTCATTGATTATTTCTGTTTTAAATTGTTCTTCACAGAAACGCTCAAGCGCATCCTTGCGGCTTATCGTTACTTTTACAAAATCCTGACGGCTGTCGATGATCTTTTTCATTTCTTCTTCTACAGCGCCAAGATCATCGGCGATAATCGGACGAGGCAGCAGAAAATCATAGTAGAAACCGTTTTCGATATTCGGACCAATAGCGGTTTTGGTTCCCGGAAAAAGTTTTACAACGGCTTGTGCCATGATATGAGCGACCGAGTGGCGGATCATTGCCAATCTACCATTGGCTTCCAATTTTTCATTTGCTTCTTGTTTTTTATTTTCTGACATTTTTTCAGAATAACATTTTTTTTTGACAGCGTCTATTAATTATGAAAATACTATACTATAATCGACTTATTGAAGATTCTACGGAGGAAAAATGAATTTTCCAAGAACAACAGTTGCGGGAGTTTCGCTGCCAAGATTACTAATCGGCTCCAACTGGATTTTCGGCTGGAGCCATAAGGGACACGCCGCAGATATTTATATAAAGGAGCAGCATTCTACTGTTGACGCTACCCTGCGGGTATTGGATTCTTTTTTACAGTACGGAATTGACGCATGGATGGCTCCGTTTTCTTCTCATCCAGACGCATTAGAAAAAATAAAAAACATTCAGGACAAAATAGGGAAAAAACTTATTTTAATTGATACACCTATACTAAACATGGACGATACAGAAACTGCTAGAAAAGAAGCAAAAGCCGTTATTAAAACAAGCGCGGAAATAGGCAGTACTTTCTGCCTTATTCATCATTCATGCTGTGAGCAATTAATTAACAAAAACAAACAAACTATGTCCCGCCTTCCCGATTATACAGACATGATCCGTGAGGCAGGACTAATACCCGGCCTTTCCGCCCACATGCCGGAAATTATTCAATATTCAGATAAAAATAATTATGATGTAGAAACTTATATCCAGCTTTTTAACTGCGTTGGTTTTCTTATGCAGGTAGAAGTTGAATCTGTAATCAGAATCATCCATGAAGCAAAAAAGCCTGTTATGACAATTAAGCCTATGGCCGCAGGCCGTGTTTCGCCTTATGTGGGGCTTACTTTTAACTGGAACGTACTGCGTGAAAAAGATATGATCACTGTCGGATGCATCAATGAACACGAAGTTCATGAAGATGTAGAAATTTCCTTTGCCGCTTTTGAAAAGAGACTGCCCAATCTGGAAGGACGAAGCAGCCCCGGTAAAACAAGCATAATCAAATGACGAAATTTTATGCCTGAGATTTCACATAACATGGAATTGCTTGCTCCGGCCGGTTCTCCTGAAGCGCTTGACGCCGCTGTCGGAGAAGGAGCTGACGCTGTATACCTTGGACTTAAGGATTTTAACGCCCGCCTTAGAAGCGTCAACTTTACTTACGCGCAATTTGAGAACGCTCTGCGTTCACTTCACAGAAACGGAAAAAAAGTTTACGTTACGGTGAACACGGTTTTTGAACAGCGTGAAGCGGACAGAATGTATCAATTTTTAAAGTACCTCGATTCGCAGCAGCCGGACGCTGTAATCGTGCAGGATTTAGGCGTTGTGGAAATGGCTCGCTCTCATTTCCCTTCTTTAAGACTGCACGCTTCCACTCAGATGAATATTGCCTCATCAAGGGGAGCAAACGCCCTTTCACGTTACGGAGTTTCCCGTGTTGTTCTTGCAAGAGAATTATCGCTTGAAGAACTGCGCAATATAAAAAGAGAAACCAACCTTGAGCTTGAAGTTTTTGTTCACGGAGCGCTTTGCGTCAGCGTTTCAGGGCTTTGCCTTTTTTCAAGTTTTCTTGGCGGCAAATCAGCTAACAGGGGAATGTGTACGCAAGCTTGCCGCAGGCTATACCGCTCCCACTCAAGCCGCCCGGTGGACAGCGAAAGAAGGAGCGGCTATTATTTCAGCCCAAACGATTTACAACTGTTGGAACGAGTGCCTGATTTGGCTGCCGCAGGAATTACAGCGTTAAAAATTGAAGGCCGCATGAAAAGCGCATCCTATGTAGGCACGGTAGTTTCAGCTTACAGGCTTGTTTTGGACGCTGTCGCCAACGGAAACGAGGAACAAATTCTTCAAAGCATAGAACAAGGGCGTGAAATTCTGCGTAATGATTTCGCTCGTCCAAAGACGCAGTATTTTTTTAACGGCAATTTAAATACAGACTGGCTGAACCCTGATCAAGACGGCGGAACCGGCATCAGTCTTGGAACAATTCTAAAAGTAAAAGGAACAGGCGATGAAAGACGCGCGTTAGTCTCATTACCGCACAGTATCTCTCTTTCCGCGCGGGACTCAATACGTATTCACCGCAGCGGTGATTCCGGCAGGGTAACGCATAAACTGACTTTTGCGAAGGAAGAAAAGGACGGCTGGTGGATCTCCGCTCCAGAAGGTTCCAAAGGAGATTATGTCTACCTGATACAGATAAAAGAGAAGCAAAAACACTACACGCCTGTAATAGCGCATAACAGCGGAAGCAGGGGCCCCGGCAGGGAAAAAGCGCCGTTCCCCCACATATTGACAGCGAGCGAAGAAAAAAGAAAGAAACACGGCGATCCCTTTCCTGAAGGACTGTATGTGTCAGTCTCCCGGCCTGAAGACCTTTATATTGTGCAGTCTTCCCGTCCGCAAAGGGTGATGCTCGCTTTATCTCAAAAAAACGCCAAGTATCTTTTAGCCGAAGACAAGCCGCCTCTGCCTTTTAAACCGGCGGAAATTATTTTAACGCTTTCTCCCTGGTTTCCGCAAAAAACCGCTGAGCATGAATCGGGTCTTACATCACAAGTGATCGGAGAATTGATTGAAAAGGGTTATACTCAGTATATGCTGAATAACATGGGGCATTTTTCTGTTTTCAAAGGTTACGAAAAAGTAAAACTGATAGCGGGACCGTGGCTCTATATGTTTAATTCGTGGTCGCTGTCGTTTATCTCGTCCGTTGGAAACGGAATTGACGGATTTGTCTCTCCGCTTGAAAACAACAGGCAAAATCTTGAAAGAACATTGGGCGTAAAAAGCAGGAACAGCGAAAATAAAACCGGCAAAAGAAAACATAAAACCGGCACATTGCACGCGAATATTTTTATAACTGTCTTCGCGTGGCCTCCGTTATTCAATATCAGCTGCGATCTAGGCAAAATTATCAAACTTAATTCATTTACGGACAATAAGGACGAAGTTTTTTCGCTTGTCTCGGAACATGAAGGCTCCATTGTTTATCCTGACAAATATTTTTCCATAATTGATAAAATCCCGTTTTTAAAAGAGGCAGGGTTCGGGCGTTTCATAATCGACCTTAACGGAACTGTACTTAAAAAATCCAATTACCGTGATTTAATGCGCGCGGTTAAAGAAAACGCCCCCCTGCCCAATTCCAGCCGTTTTAACTGGAAAGACGGTTTTTACAGTTGACTTGTTTAACAACTCGGTTAGTTGTCAAACAAGTTTAGAATACAACTGGTTCCATCTCCTTTTCCTGTATTCTCATAACGGCTTCATCATTTTCTTCATCAGGATAGTAATCGTAAGAATTAGCCTCCTGATTTACAACCGCGCTTTCCATTGCAGGTTTTTCTTCTTTCTTGAATTCCGGGCGGAACTCCACATGTTCCGCTATAATGGTAATTCTTGAATGAGGCTTACCGTCAGCGCCTGTCCAGCGATCCTGCTTTAACCGCCCTACTACACGCACCCCTCTGCCTTTTTTGCCTTTAGCGTAACAAGACTCCGCGAGCCGTGACCATGTTTCCACATCGAAGAAGGAAACTTCCTTTTCGAAACCGGTGTCCTGCTTGTAAAAACGGTTGGAAGCAAGGCTCATCGTGCAAACCTGCGTTCCTTTGGGGGTGGATCGAAGCAGAGGATCTCTCACCAAATTGCCTTCGATTAAAATTGAATTGAGGTTGTTCATACATCCTCCTCTGTCAAGATACGGCAGCATAGACCGCCGTCTATGAAGTTTTCAATTTGATTTTTTAAAATGAAAAATCATAGATACCCTTATATGGGCACGCAGATGCCCGGCGCTTTATCGAATGGGAAAATTTGGAGCCGTAAGAGATAGTTGTTACCATTACCGAAAAACTCTATAATGCAAGCAGGATTAATAATGGGAAAAACACTGACTCAAAAAATATTTGATACTCATACAGCGGATCAGCCGTTTGAAGGCATCTTTGTACTGCGGCTTGACAGGGTGTTCTGTCATGAGATTACAACTCCATCCGCGATAAACGATCTGGTTTCAAAAAACCTCGACAAAGTTTTTGATCCGTCAAAAATCAAAGCGGTAATAGATCATGTAACGCCTGCAAAGGATTCGTTGACAGCGCAGCAGGGAAAAACCCTGCGGGACTGGGCACGGCGGCACAATATCAAGGATTTTTTCGATATTGGACGTAACGGCGTCTGTCACGCTATTTTCCCTGAAAAAGGATTTGTCCGCCCCGGTTTTACGATTATTATGGGAGACAGCCACACTTGCACCCACGGGGCGTTCGGCACTTTTGCCGCCGGAGTCGGAACCACCGATCTTGAGGTGGGGATACTGAAAGGCGTCTGCGCTTTCGGCAAGCCTGAAACATTGCGGATCAATCTGCTTGGAGAACTGCCG
>Ga0268262_10006778_pt1 | contig 10873 bp, 13 predicted proteins | sample TergutNc150P3_FD_190354 | JGI IMG/M metagenome (GOLD analysis project Ga0268262, IMG submission 190354) | Nasutitermes corniger P3 segment gut microbial community from laboratory colony in Florida, USA - Nc150 P3 (SPAdes) (version 2) | ecosystem: Host-associated > Arthropoda: Insects >...
ATGAATCCCCCCCGTTATGAAATGGAACACGCCCTGCGAAGCTTCCTCTCCGCCCGCGGCATAACAATAAAGAGAATCTACCCCCACGACAAGCCCAAACCCCCCGCCGAAGGAGAAGCCGCGCCGTCCCCCGCCAGGAAAAAGCGCCGCCGAAGACGCAAACCAAGACCAAAACCCAAACCTGAAGCTTTGTAACAGAAAATTATTTGTATTTATTTCTCACAAAGACACAAAGGACACAAAGAAGAATTTTAGGTTTTTGTACGCAAGCTTATCATGATGTTATCAAGTCCAGTTTGCATACAACAACCCCTTTTCTCTTCCTCTTCTCTTTGTGTTCTTTGTGATCTTTGTGCCTTTGTGTGATTCTATTTCGAAAAAATTATTTTATTGTTCCGTTATCTTGTCAATAATAATATTCACTTCTTCAATCAGTATCCCCGTGTAGCGTTCGATGTTTTCTATGATGTATTGCTGTAAATTGTGGATGTTTCCGCCCAGTTGGGTGCCGTAGGGGACGTCTATCGTTATAACAAGGCGGTAGCCCATTTTGTCGTCTTTAACTAAAATCTTTTTAATTTTGATTTCTTTGTTGTACTCGTCTACGCAGTGAATCACCATCTGGCTTAACGCCGATTCGGAAATTATAACCTTGCCGCGTTTTGAGTATTCGGGCCTTACGACGGATTTTTCGTGCAAGATAGGTACGGGGCCTATGCCTGCCGGAGCTACGCGCTTTTTAAAAATTTTTATCGCTTCGTAGAAAATGCCGGGGTAATTTCTTTTTATTTCTATGGACGGAACGGGGATAACATGTTTGCCCTCAATACGCCTTGTCCTTATGGCTTTGTCTATTTCTTCCTGAGACGCGATGTCCTCGATTTTTATTATTTTTGAAGGAGGGTTAAGCTGAAGGCGCGCGGCGATTTTTTTTACCATTTTTTCAGAAGTTCCCAAAACCAGAATGCGCTTGAATTTTTCGCTTTGAAGCCTGCGCGCCACTTCGTCCCTGTGCGCTTTATCGTCGAATAAGGCGACCTTTACCGCCGTAAGAAAGGAAACTTCTTTTTTTGCGGAATGTCCGGCGAGAATACGGTTGTCTTTGATTAAGAGGCCGTCGTCAATTATCAGATCTATTCCGTATTTTTGAGCTACAAGCTTTGCGCGAAAACTTTTACCTGTGCCGCTTTCCCCGACAAGAGCAAAGACTTTTTTCCGTTTTATAAACAGAAAATCAAAAATCATTGCTCCGTCTGGTTATTTATTACTTATGGTTCCGGGGTTACCGTATGAACGCAAGTCCGCCAATAATTGCTTTGCCCTTTCCTTTACCGGAGTAACGTAATTTCCCTCGGAAATACGGACAAGAATCTGAATTGCCTCGGGTGAGTTAAGGCCGTTGTTTTTCTTGGCGATTTTTTCAAAAGCGTCAATCGTGGCGATTGCCATAAGGTTGTCTGGATTTAAGTTGTCAAATTTTCTGACAATCCACGCGATGTGCGCGACTGTTTCATTGTTGTTGTTAATGCCTATGTCGCCTAAGGCCTTTATCGCTTCCTGAAGAACCATAGGTTCGTTCTCCATCCGCGTAATGTCCATGAGCGTTTTTTGGGCTTCTTCCGTACCTATCTGCCCAAGGTATTTTGCCGCCTGCCGCCTGACATCGGGGAAGTTATTTGTAACGCGGCCGTTTTCTCTGGCTACAGTCATTCTTCCTTCTCTGGAAAGGAACTCCAGAGTTTGGCGAATCTCGTCGTTTTTATTTCCGCGGTTAAGAGCGTCTTTGATATATTCCAACGCGATCAATTTTTGTTCCCTGGATTCCGCTCTGGCGGTTTCTCTGATGATCATAAGTTCAATTGATTCCTGCAGGTAGGATTCCTCGACTGTCATTTCCCTTCCTGACTTCGTCTGCGCTGAAACCGCCGATACGGCAATAACCGCCGCAATTACCAGGACTGAAAAACGTTTTAATGAAAACATAAATATCTCCTTAATTGATAATTTTCCATATATTTCCGGTTTTTTCAAGATCATATAAACGCAGGCGCTGTTCCTCGCCCGAATTGTTTGTCATTATCGTGAACGCCTTAACCCTGTGTTCTCCGATAAATTCGATATCATCAACCCTGCTGTTGGCCCTTGAAGGGACAACTACGTTTATAAAGTAATCCTCTGCTGATTTTAACGTAATTCCCCGTGTTTTCATAGCAGGCAGTTCGGAAACTTGTTGTAAGTTTTCGGGAGAAGCAATTTGAGCAAAATATTCTTTCGATAACGCCGCTTTCCACGCATTGTAGTCCTTTTTTCTGATTATTTGGTTAAGTTCTTCTATAAAGTGCTGTACATCAACTTTGGTTGAATCATATTCCGCCTTGCTGATCTTCACAGACCCCGTCTGACCTGTCTGGGCATTGGTTGTTTCTTCTTTATCCGTCTTCTTTGTTTTTGTGGACGGACATGAGATAAGAAGGCATAATACCGTTAAAAATAAAACGAGGATAATAAATATTGGTATTTTTGCTTTCATCTTCTATATATAATACACCACTTTTATGAATTTTGTCAAATTTATAGTATTTCGGAGCTTGTTTTTAATATCAATTTAAGCTATGTTAAATTATGTTGAAAGCAGCTTTTCCGGGGTCCTTTGATCCTCCCACATCGGGGCATTTGGACATTATTAAACGCGCTGCCGCCATTTTTGATGAACTTGTGGTGGTAATTGCCGAAAATAAGCGGAAAAACTACCTTTTTACCGCTATTGAGCGCGCCGATATGATCAGGGAGCTCGCTAAAGGCTGTAAAAACGTGTCGGTTGCCGTCTGCGACACCCTTATTGTGGACTTTTTAAGGAAGGAAGGCATTAAATTGATGCTTAGAGGGGTGCGCGGGCTGGAGGATTTCTCCTATGAATTTGAGGTTTCCATGATGAACAAGATGCTAGACGAGGGAATTGAGACTTTTTTCATGACAACATCCCCCGAATATTTTGTCATCAGGTCGTCTTCAATCAAGGAAGTGGCGTCTTTTAAGGGCAATTTAAAGGGAATGGTTCCTCCTCTTGTTGAAAAGGCCATAAAGGAAAAATACCGGTAGTTTTAGATAAGCGACGTTTTAATGTCGGATACTTTTTTTTAACTTGACAAACAAACTGGTTTTTGTTAATATCACAAAGAGTTAGAGAGGTTTAGAAATGGCAGTACCAAGGTATAAAACGTCAAAAGCAAGGACACGCCGTCGGCAGTCCATCAACATGAAACTTACCGCTCCCACAATGATTAATTGCAGCAGCTGCGGCAACAAGGTCCTTTTACACAGGGTTTGCCCGAAATGCGGCTTTTACAGGGGTAAGCAGGTAATAGTTCCGGATTCAAAAGTTTAATTAAAGGGGAAAGAAATGGATGAATTATTTGAAAAAATGAAAAAACTCATCGCCGATAAAATCGGGGTTGATGAGGGAAAAATCACAATGGAAGCGTCATTCCGTCAGGATCTGGGCGCAGACTCATTGGACACTTACGAATTGGTTTATGCGATAGAAGAAGAAATGGGCATTAACATTCCGGATGAAAAAGCCAATGAATTTGAAACCGTAAAGGACGCATACGAATTTATTAAATCCCAGCAAAAATAATAAGCACATTCTCAGCCCGGAGAGAAAAAAGAAACTGGCGGTTTTTCAAAAAGCCGCCGGTTTTAAATTTAAAAAACTTGACTTGTTAAACCTTTCTTTTATACACCGTTCCGTTTCCAACGAGACGGGCAATAAGTTCAACAACGAGCGCCTGGAATTTTTGGGCGATTCAATTTTAGGGGCCGTCTGCGTTACGCTTCTTTACAAAAATTTTCCGGAAAAAAGCGAAGGCGAGCTTGCAAAGATAAAAGCAGTAGTAGTCTCCGAAAAAATTCTTTCCGAAATTGCCAGGAATTTAAAGATTGACGAGATGCTTCTGCTTGGTAAGGGCGAGGATCTTTCCGGCGGCAGAACCAAAAAGGCGCTTCTTGCCGACGCGATGGAAGCGCTCATAGGCGCGCTTTACCTTGATTCCGGCTACGAGAAAGCGTTTAAATTTGTCAGCCGCTGCATCTCCCCGGAAATCCTGCGCGTAGCGGGGGCAAACTACCACAAAGATTACAAATCGCTGTTACAAGAATACTGCCAGCGGCTTTTTCATAATTACCCCGAGTACAGAATGATCAAGCGCTCCGGGCCGGAACATGAGCGCACTTTCTGGATAGAGGTCTGCGTGAATGAGACTGTCTATGGGCCGGGGATAGGGCAGAATAAAAAGAGCGCGGAGCAGGAAGCGGCTAAGATTGCTTGCGAGGCTTTGTTAACCAATTAAGAAATCACAAAAGTATCCCGAAGACATCTCACAAAGATCACAAAGGAACACAAAGAGGAATTAGGGAATAATGCCTTGTAAAGTTGTGGTAAAAAATCTTCTTCAGGTATTTATTTAATATTGACAGGCCAGTCTTTATATGATATTATATAAAGACTGGGGGTAAACTATGGCTGTAAATTTAGCTGCTGATATAAAACCTATCTCATATATAAAGACAAATGCCGCTGATATGATGAAATATATTACTGACAGGAGAAATCCGATTATTATTACTCAAAATGGAGAAGCTAAAGCGGTTTTGGTTGATATTCAAACATATCAGGAAACTCAGGACGCTTTCGCGTTATTGCATTTGATAAAAATTGCGGAAAAAGATATTCAAAACGGAGATTTTGAACCTTCTGAAAAAGTATTTTCTGATTTAAGAAAGGAAATACTTGAGAATGGGTGATAAATTAAAGCATTTTACCTTAAATGTAAATAAAACCGCAAAAAATGATTTAAGAGAAATTATCAAATATATATCTAAAAACAATCCGATGAATGCGTTAAAAATATTAAAAAAATTTGAGGATAGAATAAATACTTTAAAACATTTTCCCGAAAGAGGAGGATATGTTCCGGAATTATTAAAAAATAATATAAAAGATTACAGACAACTGCTGGAATCTCCATGGAGAATAATATACAAAATCGATAAAGATATTGTTAATGTATTAATAATTATTGATTCCAGAAGAAATACGCAAGACATACTAATAGAAAGATTAATAAAATAAATGACGCTGGTAGCGCAAAGGGAATGGGGGCAGGCTCTAAACCAGTTTGCCATTGAGTTCGGGAAAGAACGAGTTTCGGTCTTATGATATTCTGTCATTTACACAAAATATCGGATAGGCTCGAGCTTACGTTACAACAGAAACCCTACTTCTTTTTTACCGTGAACGCCCACCAGCGTTTGTTTGCCCGGATCCACCATTAAGTCCATGTTCTCAAGAGGAATGGCGCCTAAAAGAATATTTCCGGAATCAACGACCCATGGCTGGCAGACCATGAGACGGTTTTTCCAGTGAACCTCCACAGCCTCGGCTATTTTTACTATTTTTTTGGTATTATCCGCCAATGTTGCCTTTCTGGTTCCTACCAGCCCAAGCCCCAACTGCCGGCGCAGTCTTTCATTGATAACCAGAGTCATTGCTCCGGTATCAACCACGGCCTTAACAACAGTTTGGCGGACTTCAGTCTCTTTAACTAATCCGCGCCGTACATTTGTAACATCCCATGCATTTTTCAGGGTAATTTCCGCATGAACAATGCCCATATCTATTTCCTCCGGTATTTCTACTCCCGTTATCTGTCGTCTCCTTCTGAACCTTTGGTTTAACGGGAGTTTTTTTGTTTTCTTTACAGGTGCTTTTGTCGGCATAATTGCCTCCTTTTTTTATTCTATCTGATTTAAGTAAAAAAATAAAGTTATTTTACGAAAAAAAATTAAAATTTTTTCCGCGAAAGTAATGCAAAAACGCATGTCCGCACATATATATAAGGTGAAACGCCGAGAGCCCGACACCAAAACCACTTTTCTTTGTGCTCTTTGTGTTCCTTTGTGATCTTTGTGAGATATCTTCGCGTTCTCATTCAAAAGCCCGTATAAACTTTTTGAAGATTTGTTTATTATAGTATAAGAGAGGAAAAATTATGAAGAAGCGTATTTTTTATTTTATTTCATTATTAACAATCACCGGCTTAATTTTCTGCGCCTGCGTAAGCGACGGAAAAAGCGGCAAGACGGCGCCTGTAATAGAAAAAGAAGATCTAACGCCCATCAGCATTGATTTGCCGGAAGGGACAAGGGAATTTCATGTTTACCTTGCTTTTGGACAGTCCAATATGCAGGGGCCGGGGCAAATTCGCCCTCAGGATAAAGAAGGCATAAGCGAGCGTTTTAAAATCATGGGCGTAGTTCCCGGAAGATACGCGGGCGAAACAAGGGCAAAGGGCGAGTGGTACAGAGCGGTGCCGCCGCTTATTATTCCCGATACAGGATTAGTCAACTATTTGGGCTTAAACATAGGGCTTACTCCCATTGATTACTTCGGGCGCACTCTTATAAACGGCATCCCAAAAGATATTACCATAGGCGTTATTGCGGTCGCGAACGGCGATATGGCTCTTGCGGCGTTTCACAAAACAAAGGGCGATGATTATTACAAAGGCAAGGACACCCTGAGCGGCAGGCCCAGCCAGACCGAGATGCAGGGCATGAGCAGGTACAGAGGCGCCGGCTACAAGAACATGTACGACGCCATTGTTCAAAACGCTAAACTTGCGAAGAGGGCGGGCGGAATAATAAAGGGAATAATCGTTCATCAGGGCGAAAGCGGCGTGGGTATTTACGATAACGACTGGGACGAACTCTTTAAGGAAATTTACGACGATATACTTGCCGATCTAAAACTTGCGCCTAACTCCATACCCGTTCTGCTTGGGCAAGCCTGGAACGGCGGCTCCGGCGGCACGGGCGGCGTTCTTGCGAGTAACGAAAGAATACAGCTTCTTTTACCCAACGCGTGGATAATAAGCTCCATTGGCTGCAAGGGCAGAACCGGCCAGGGCCAGCCGGATAATATCCATTTCGGCTCTGAGGGGCTTCAATTGCTTGGCACGCGCTACGGCGAGAAAATGCTGGAACTGGTTTACGGGAAGAAGTAGAGAAATTTAAGAAAATCATTTATATTTTTCACAAAAATAATGTATAATTATATTGTGAAACATAAGTTTTTCTTACTTTTCCCATTATTCCTGCTTTTCTGCGCCGCCGCGGTTTTTGCCGCCGGGGAAGATAATTTCGAAAGCGGCGATTTTTGGGTCTGTCCGGCCGGGGAAGCCGCGATGTATACCTCTTCCGGCTATTCTCTCGGGGTTGGGGCTGCCATTGGCTACGGCAGGGGATCGTCAATAGGCTTGAAAACGGTCTGGTTTTTGGAAAGGGACGGGATTAGCGCCCTGGAAATAAATTGCCTTCTGCGTTTTTATTTTTACGGAAAAAGGGCTTATTCCGGTCCTTTTTTACAAATAGTAGGGGGTCCGACTCTGTTTTTTTCCCAGAACAGCGAGTTTTCCGTCCCCGCAAGAATGGGTCTATTTACGTTTGGAGCGGGTTTAGGGTGGCGTTTCCTGCTTTTTGACAGGGTTTTTATAGAACCTTCCGTCCGTACCGGCTATCCGTACCTATTAGGGGCGGGAATTTCAGTGGGAGTGCGTTTTTAATGGAATTTAACTGTTTTTTAGACTAAATTTTTACGATAATTAATAATATACATGGAAAATAACAATAAACAGCGCGCAATTGACAATATCAAGTTTTCTATCGGCAAAAAGCTGATATTGATCATTTCCATAATGGTCATTATCTCGCTTGGATCTATTACCGCTCTCGCTTCATGGCTTATCTATGAGGATTTGCGGATTAACGCCGAGGAAACCAACTTTGAGACAAACCGCCGCTCGGCGGCTGAAGCGGAAACGACCTTCGCGAACGTGCGTTCCAACTCAAGGATACTTATTCAAACCATTACCGCTATGGGTGCAAACAGCGACGCCATAAACGATATGGCAAATTTCTTTTTTACGGAAAATCCGCATATAGCGGCATTGTCTTTTATTACCCAGGGAAAGACCGAGAGGCTTATTATTAACAAGAGGTTTTTTTCATCCGGGGAAATTGACGAGGCTCTTGCCGTGTCTTTCTTTAACGGGCGCAGGGACGCGTTAGGCCGCGCCATTCGCGGGGAGACATTGGTATTAAACGCGGCGCCCCATTTTTCAAGGCCTGTTCTTGCCCTGTTTTTCCCGTGGCAGGAAGCGGGAGCGTGCTGTGTTCTTTTTTCTTCCCATAATTTGAATAATAATTTCGGCTCGGGGCTTAACCAGTCCTTTATGCTCAATACTCAGGGCGATGTTCTTCTTGCCGCCGATTTTGAGCTTATGAGGGCCGCCGTGAATATCGTAAACGAGGATTTTGTTAAAGCGATACTTGAAAGCCCGAAAATGAGCGAGCAGCAGGTAATTATTTCCGAATTTAAATTTTTACAGGGAAGCAGAAGCGTTGTAAATTTGAATTTCTTTTCGGCAACATGGAGAGATTTAAAGCCTGTAATCCAGTTTGTTCTGAACGGAATAAATAAAGCATTTAACACTAAAATGAATTTAAAGCCCGCGTTTTCCGGAGTGAACGAGAAAGGGGAACACGTTATGCGCCAGTTTGTGGCGTTTACCAAATTAAACAGCGTAAACGCGGTAGTAATTACCAATATTGAATACGACAGGGTATTTGAGGGGATAGCCGCCACCACAAGGCGCAATGTTTACCTTACGGTCGCGGTCTTAAGTTTGTCGGTTATATTTATCTGGTTTTTCTCAAAAACAATTTCCATTCCCATAAGGGCGCTTGCCGTCGCTGCGCGGAGCATAGAGGGCGGGGAATTTAAAATTGAATTGCCGCAAAAAGGCGGAGATGAAATAGGCATATTGACAAACAGTTTCCAGCGCATGAGCAGCGCCCTGAGCGTTTTCGGAAAATTTACAAACCGCGACGTCGCGGTAAAGGCCATGAAGGGGCAGATAAGGCCGGGGGGGCTTCCTAAACACGCGACTATCTTTTTTTCTGATATCCGCAATTTTACCGCCATATCCGAAACGTTTACAACCAAATTCGGCGGAGACTCTTCCGACCGCATTGTTTTCTGGCTTAACAATTACTTTACCCAGATGATAGACTGCGTGGAAAAAACCAACGGGGTTGTGGACAAATTTATCGGCGACGCCGTAATGGCGCACTGGGGCACCGCTTACAGCGCCGGAAGCCCGCGCAAGGACGCGTTCAACTGCGTCATGGCGGCGCTGATGATGCGCAAAGCTCTTTTTAATTTGAACAGAGGCAGGAAAAAAGACGATCCTTCAAACCCTATCATCAGAATAGGGTGCGGGATAAATACAGGCGTTGTAACCGCCGGGCAAATAGGCTCCGATCTTCGCATGGAATACACCGTTATAGGCGATCCCGTGAATCTCGCGTCCAGGGTGGAGTCGCTTAACAAGCCTCTTGGCACGGATGTTTTGATTACAGAGGACACATGGAAACTTGTGGGCAGTAAATTTATTACCGAAGAAATGCCCCCAGTAACGGTAAAAGGAAAAGAAGGCACTATTCGTATATTCGCCGTTGTAAATCATGTTGATAATAACAAAGGGCCGTTTACGCTTGCCGAGCTTCGGGAACTTTTGGGTATTGAACCTCCGCAGATGTCAAAGGTAGATGTCAATGCAGACGAGAAAAAGTACAAAATCGGCGCCGCAGTATAAAACGAAAGCTAATTTTCGTTTTGCCGATTTTTTTATAATCGTATTTTTTCTTTCGCTTGCAATAATCAGCATAATCTTATTCAGGCAGGATTTGCTTCAAACTTTGGGTATTCAGAATAAAGATCCCGCCGGCATCGTCATCGTAAAAAAAAATATAGTACAACGGCGTCTTGGAGACCGCGTGCTGTGGGACAGGCTTGCCAATGAATCTCCCGTGTATTTGGGCGACTTAATCCGCGTGGCGGATATTTCTTCCGCGTTACTCGACATAGAAAGCAACAGCATAGATTTGGACGAAAACACTCTTGTGCGCATAGCGCGCTCCGCGGACGGCGAAGGTTTTCAGATTGAGTTAAGTTCGGGGAAGGTGTCGGTTTCTTCCGGCGCCGACGCCAAGAGCGTTTCTTTGGAAATAAACGGGCAGAATATAAAGACAAACCCCGGAACGGTAATGAGCGCCAGCGCCGGAAAAACCGGGGTATCTGTGCAGGTTACCGAAGGAAGCGCGCGAATTACAAAAAGCGATAACAGCCGCGCTGCGGGTTCGCGTGAAGCGCCCGCGCGTAACATTACATCCGGGGAAAGGATCGTGATGGATACAGCCGGAAGGGAAGTGTTTGAAAAGACGGTTGCCGTAATGCGGCCGGTTCAAAACGCCCGTTATCTGAAAAGCGCCAATTCCCCGATACCCGTAAATTTTAACTGGAACAGAATTAATTTTTCTCCGGAAGAAAAACTGCGCCTTGAAGTCGCCATGGACAGAAATTTCAGGCAGATTTTCAGGGTAATTAACGGCCTTGATAATCAGGCGCGGGTAACTCTTGATACGGGAATGTGGTACTGGCGGCTTTCTTTCGGGAATTCCGTCCTTTCCGACGGCAGGATTACGGTTGCGGACGGCGCGGGGCTTCAATTAATAAGCCCGGCAATGAACAGTTTGTTCCGTTACCGCGACAGCTTGCCTTTGATGAATTTTCAGTGGTCGCGCGAAGAAGACGCTTCTTCTTACATTATAGAAATAAGCAGAACGTCGGATTTTTCTTCCGCGCAAATACGCGCGCAGGTCGCGTCCGCCAATTACAGCGATTCAAGCCTGGGGGCGGGAACATGGTACTGGCGCGTAATGCCCGTTTTCCCGGGCGTTTTCAGCGGAAGCT
>Ga0268262_10006779_pt1 | contig 10872 bp, 10 predicted proteins | sample TergutNc150P3_FD_190354 | JGI IMG/M metagenome (GOLD analysis project Ga0268262, IMG submission 190354) | Nasutitermes corniger P3 segment gut microbial community from laboratory colony in Florida, USA - Nc150 P3 (SPAdes) (version 2) | ecosystem: Host-associated > Arthropoda: Insects >...
AAGCATGGCGTGCGTCTCGCCGGAGTAAATGACGTTAATCTCGGCGGCGCGAACCGCGCGCGGAGAAACAAACGCCGCAACCAAAAACAACGCGGCGACGACCGCGCCGGCAGACCGGAGGCCGCAGGCGCTTTTGCTGGTTGAAAGTCTTGTCGATTCCATGTCATATAATATAATATGCGGCGGAGGCCGATAGAAAGATAATTATCAAAGTTTTTAGAAGCGCGGAACGGCGGGACGCCGCCGGCGGCTATCGTTAAATGCCGGTCGGCCTGCCGTATCGGCAGTCCCCGCCGTAACCTCGGTTAACGGCGCGTTTCCGTCGAAAAAATAAAAAAAACACGATACTTCTTGATTTTTTCGGTAAATTATACTACTATAATAAGTGGGTTACCCGGGCAACGGCGCTCTGGCGGAGCGTCCGTTGCCCTTTTTTTGGCTTTCGGGAGGCGGTCGGGATGGAAATATCTACGGCTACCGCGTACGAGATCAACAAGCTCATGGCGCGGTACGGGGTGAAATTCGGGATTTACAAGAACGGGAAGTTCATCGAACAGCTCTTCCCGTACGACGCCATACCGAGAATCATCTCTCGGAAAGAGTTCGCCACGCTCGAACGCGGGCTCGTCCAGCGCGTGGACGCGCTTAACTGCTTCCTGCGCGACATCTACTCAAAAGCGGCCATCGTCGCCGACAAGGTCGTGCCGGAGGAGTTCGTCTACATCTCCAAGGGGTATCTGCCCGAATGCGCGAACATCGTCCCGACGGCGGGCGTGTACAGCCACATATCGGGGATCGACCTCGTTCAGGCGAAGGACGGGGCCTGGTACATATTAGAGGACAATCTGCGCATACCGTCGGGCGCGTCCTATCCGCTGATCGCGCGGGAGCTGAGCCGCATCGCCGCGCCGGAGGCGTTTTCGGGCAACGACGTGACGGACAACCGCAACTACTCCGAAATGCTGCGCGAGACGATGGATTTCGTCAACCGGGGGGGGCTGAACGTCATCCTCACGCCGGGGAGGTACAACGCCGCCTACTTCGAGCACTCGTATCTCGCCGAGCGCACGGGGGCTCTGCTGGTCAAAGCGTCGGAACTGGCGGTCGAGGACGCGGTTCTGTACATGAAGGACTACCTCGGCGTGAAGGCGCGGGTGGGCGCGGTGTACCGCCGCATCTCCGACGAGTATCTCGACCCGATGACCTTTCAGGCGGACTCGCTCATAGGCGTGCCGCACATCATGGACGCTTACCGCGCGGGGAACGTCGCGATAATCAACGCGCCCGGCAACGGCGTGGCGGACGACAAGGGTATCTACTACTTCGTGCCCAAGATGGTGAAATACTATCTCGGCGAAGATCCGATCCTTCAAAACGCGCCGACGTATCTGCCGTATTACGAGGACGACATGAAGTTCACGCTCGACAACATCGAGCGTCTTGTGATAAAGGACGTGTCGGAGGCGGGCGGCTACGGCGTGGTGTTCGGCAGCGGCCTGCCGAAGGATAAATTGGAGGAGCTCAAGGCGACCATCGTAAAGGAGCCGAGGCGGTTCATATCGCAGGAGGTGATCGACTTCATCGATCTCGACATAATGGACGAAAACGGCGGCGCGATCCCCCGCAAGGCCGATCTGCGGGCGTACGTGCTGACGGGGAAGGCCACGCGCGTTTGGGCGAGCGGTCTGACGCGCTTCTCGCGCGTGGAGGGGTCGTTCATCGTCAATTCTTCGCAGGGAGGAGGTTTCAAGGACACATGGGTACTATCACGGTAGAGTACAGTTCGAACCTGTATTGGCTGGGGAGGTACGCGGAACGCGCCTACACCACGCTCAACGCGTTCTTCGGCTATTGCGACATGTCGCTCGACAAGGATAAAAACTCCTACAAAGAGTTCCTCGGCAAATTGGACATCGAGGACAGGTACGGCGATTGCAAAAGCTTCATACGCGGGTATCTGTACGACGAAGCGGACGGTTTCTCCGTCGCGTCGTCGTTCCGTTTTACGCACGACAACGCGCTCGTCTGCCGCAACGTGATAGGCAGCGAGGCTCTCGCCTACATCCAGCTGGCGATAGACGCGTTCCACGCGAGCCGCGACCGTCAGAACCCGCGCCTGTCGCTTATGCCCGCCATCGACTACCTTCTCGCGTTTTGGGGCAGCATAGACGACAAGATCGCGAGCGGCGAGGCGCGGACGATAGTCAAGTGCGGCAAGCTCGTGGAGCGTCTCGATCTGTATTTCCGATTCTCGTACGACCACAAGCTGATCAACAGCGAGTACGAGAAGCTGTGCCACGTGCTCGCGCGGGCGCGCAAAGGCTTCTGCAACGCGCGGCATCTCGCGGTGCTTGTCGAGGTCCTCGCGATAGAGGACAGCTACAAGGCGCGTTTGGACGAAGTGCTCGACAGTTTAAGCAGATTGTTCGAGGAGGATCAGGCCGCTTGAAGACCGTCCGATTCAAATATAGGACGGAGCTTGCGTTTTCGTCGCCCGCGTCCGAGCATAAGTTCCTGCTCAGGATATTGCCGCAGAGCGACAACAGGCAGCGGATAGCGAGTTTGTCGTGGCGCGTCGATCCGTCGCCCGCCGATACGCTGTGGAAGACCGTAGACGGCTTCGGCAACGACGCGCTGGCGGGGCAGATCAACGCGCCGCACGATAGGTTCGGCTTCGGGATAGAGGGGGCGGCGGAGATGTCGGGCGATCCGTACATATCATCCGACGAACCGCCGCGCGTATTGTTATATCCCACGGAGCTGACGCGCCCGCATCGCGGGATTGTCGATTTTTACGACGGCGTCGACAAGGGCGTCAATAACGACATCAACAACAATATCAACGATAACGCTGACGACGATATCGGCGATTCCGTTCCAATCAACACGTTATACCGCATTCAGCGTTTCTCGCGCGCCGTCCACGGCCGTCTGCGCTACGAGCGCGGCGCGACCGCCAATACCACGGCGGCGGCGGAAGCGTTCGACATCGGCGCGGGCGTTTGCCAAGACTACGCGCATATACTGCTCGCCCTTCTGCGTCTCGACAAAATCCCCTGCCGCTACGTAGCCGGCCTCGCCTCCGATTACGGAGAGACCCACGCGTGGGTCGAGGCGTGGACGGGCGACGGATACTGCGCCGTAGACCCGACCCGCGACAAACTCGCAGACGAGGGCTACATCGCGCTGTCGCGCGGGCGCGACTTCGCCGACTGTTCGATAGAGCGCGGCGTGTTCAAGGGGACGTGCCGCGGAACGCAGACGGTCGGTTTGAGCATGGAGATTTCGTGAACGCGGGATAAAAACAAAAGGGGCGGCCGCCGCCGAGACCGACCCTTTCTCCCCCAAATACCCCCAAAACGCAGGGATTTGGAAGTTTTTTTCAATAATATTTGACTTGCGACCCCCCAATTTAGTATATTTATTGACAATGATGACCATCACCGCACCGACCGTTTACGGCGGCTGCTCTTGCGAAACTGATTGGGGAACGGGGGATTTATGGCGTTTGGGACGCTTTACACGCTGACCGCTACGGCTACCGCTTTGCCCGCCGACCGCGCGACGGCTGCCGCCGACGGCGTTGACGGCGCGATGCCCCCCCCCCCCCCCCCAAAAACACTCGCAAGCAAAAAACGGCTTTGTAACAATCGCGTTACAGCCCAAGCCGTCACCACCGCCGGAAACATCCCCGCAAGGGGCAGGAACGCCGTCAAAACGGCGCGAAACCTGCCCTACAGCCCGAATTACGCCCCCGCGAGCCGCGCAAACCGCTTTTCAGGATCAAAACCCGCTTCCGCAACCTGCGCAACCTGCTTTTATGATGAAAAAGGCGCTTGCGCAAGTTGCGCAACCATGTTTCGAGACTCAAAAGGCGCTTTCACAAGTTGTGAAACCGCGTTTTCGACACGGAAAAGCCATTTCACGGGGCGGGGGTGTAGTATCGGGTTTGTTTTTGACTTTAACTATACTTTAACGTTTAACTTTTTTGAAAGGGGTGTGCGGTATGAAACTATCAGTATCGAAGTGGCTGGCTTTAGCGGCGGTCGTGTGCCTTATCGGTTGCGGCGGCGGGGATAACGGCAATCCCGCCGACAACGGCGGCAACGCTAATCACGACGGTAAACTGATCACCGCCAACGGCGAGGCGTGGCTGATGAAAGGCGTAAGTTGCGAGTCGGCGATAGTTGGTATTATCTTAGAGTCGGACGGCGGATATATATACATTTCTCTAAACGCCAACGGCACTTGGTCAACGGGTGACGTAAGAACGTGGCGGACAGACGGCAATAAGTTAATACTCGCTAAAGGGTCTAATGAGACGATCTTTCAGTACGAACTGTCTAACGACACGTTGACGTTGACTAATGATGATGGCGAAAACGCATTATTCATGAAATGCGGCGTGACTGTCGGCGGCTAATAATCCGTACCCAGTTTTACGTAACAAATTAACAACCTCTTTAGTAACTATTCCGCGTACCCATCCCTTCGGTGGGTACGCTTTACCCTGTCCCGCGTTCCCCGTCGTCGGATGGTCGGCGGGGTCGGTCGGTGGTCACCGCTGTAGTATTTCATCAACGGTGAGTCCTGTAGCATCCGCAACGTCGCCGATGCTCATCCCTTTAGCCATGAGTCTGTCCGCGATTTCTAGAGCCTTCTCGCGTTGACCCTCGTTCTTACCTTCGAGTACGAGCGACCCCCTGTACTCGTCCGCCCACAATTCAAATCCTGTCTTCATGGCGACCCCATCTCCTTTCATTAAAGTATCTTGAAGAGTTTTCTTTATTTCCGGTGGCGCTCCGAAAGCGAGCGACATCCAGTCGGCTAATTCTAATATATCGTCTTTGGACAAATGCGGCGACTGTTCAGCCCACCACGATATCAATTCTTTCGGCGACAGCGTCTTCCGTTTTTTGGTCAACGAAAAGGCCGCGTCCAACAGTTTCTGCACCGGCAATATCGCGCTGTCGTCCGTACGGTTAAGATCAAGCAGAAGATATTCGAAGTCTATAATATTGTTGCCGAATATCTCGTAGTCTTTCGTGTACTCCTTAAACGACCTAACCGCCGTCCACGTACAATCTCCGTCGTATAAGATTATCGGCACAACCGCCGGAAGCCGATAATTTTTGCTCTCTCTTGTCTCTTCCGTCACATTTTTGAACACATCGTTCAGCAATTCAACCATGTACCTCAGCAGTCTAAACGGCATAGTGAAATCAACCGTAGACTGCAATTCGAGCAGAACATAAAAATATACGTCGGTGCCGTCTTTCTTCAACATGTATATCAGGTCGGAATCCAAGTGTCTGTATTCTTTGGTGATATACGTCTTGTTTACCGTCTTTATATCTTTAACGGAGATGTCGGCCATCCACGGCGCGGGGAAGTACTTTTTCAAAAAGTGCAAAAAGTTAGACGCTTTGGACAATATGTACTTGTAGCCCTCGTCGTGCTTTTGGTTCTGCCCCCCTGCGTCTTGGTTTTCTGCGTCGTCTGTCGCGGCCATTCGGCTACGTCTCCGGTGTTCGGTTCGGCGCGGGATTGCGCCTATCATTATTAATATATATTACGGGCGTGGCGGACGGGCAATTTTTTTCACCGTAGGCCGCCCGCTTGCCAGCCCTCCGTCTTCCCCGTCTCTCGCGTAGAGATACGGGGCGACCCTTCAAAACCCATTAAATAAAGGAGAAAGCGTTATGAGAGTATCCCTGCTTGTGGCGGCAATGTTGTCAGCGTTCCTGTGGTCAGGTTGCGGCGGCGAGGATAACCCGTCGGGCGGCGGCAACACGCCGCATACGCACGATTGGGGCTGAAGTCCCCCGCCGCGTGTCCCGTTGGGTCGGGGTCGGCGGGCGGGTCAGGTGGCGACCGCGTCTCCTTTGCCTCACAATTGGAGGATTTCGTCGATGGTGAGTCCTGTTAGCCTTGATATGGTGTACACGTCCATACCTTCGGCCTTCATCCCCGCCGCGATTTCCAGAGCCTTCTTGCGTTCGCCTTCGCGCTCACCCTTGCGTTCTCCCACGAGTACGCCCTCGTTCCGCGCGTCCTCAACCAACCAATCAAATCCTGTTTTCATGGCAACCGCGTCTCCTTTCATTATAATGTCTTGAAGTGTTTTCTTTATCTCTTGTGATGTCCCGGAAGCGAACATCACCCAATCAACCAGTTCGTGTTTATCGTCTTTCGACAAATGCGGCACTTGTTCCGCACACCATTCTACCAATTCCTTCGGCGACAGCGTCTTCCGTTTTTTGGTCAACGAAAAGGCCGCGTCCAACAATTTCTGCACCGGCAATATCGCGCTGTCGTCAGTACGGTTAAGGTCGAGCAGAAGATATTCGAAGTCTATGATGTTGCCGCCGAATATCTCGTAGTCTTTCGTATACTCCTTAAACGACCTGACCGCCGTCCACTGCCGTTCTCCGTCATATAAGATTATCGGCACAACCGCCGGAAGCCGATAATTTTTGCTCTCTCTTGTCTCTTCCTTAACATTTTTGAACACATCGTTCAGCAATTCAACCATGTACCTCAACAGTCTAAACGGCATAGTGAAATCAACAGTAGACTGCAATTCGAGCAGCACATAAAAATATACGTCTGTACCGCCTTTCTTCAACTCGTATATCAGGTCGGAATCCAAGTGTCTGTATTCTTGGGTGATATAACTCTTATTGAACTTCTTTATATCTTTAACGGAGATGTCGGCTGTCCACGGCGCGGGGAAGTACTTCTTCAAGAAGTGCAAGAAGTTAGACGCTTTGGACAGTATGTACTTGTAGCCCTCGTCGTGCTTTGGGTTCTGCCCTCCTGCGTCTTGGGTTTCTGCGTCGTCTGTCGCGGCCATTTGGTTACGTCTCCGGTGTTCGGCTTGGCGCGGGATTGCGCCTATCATTATTAATATATATTACGGGCGTGGCGGCGGATGGGTATTTTTTTTGCCGTAGGCCGCCCGCTTGCCAGCCCCCCGCGTCGGTCGGGTGGGCGCGTGATGAATTTGTGGCGTTTCAGCTCCGACGGCCAGAGCGCGACCAACAGAATCACCCAAGCGGAGACGCGGGTGTTGACGAAGAAGTTCTTAGCCCCGTTCACGGCGAGCGGTCAGCCGCCGCGTGCGGTCGGCGGCGGGGTCGGGTCGGGTCGTGGGGGGTGCGGTCGTCCCGCCCAACATTTTTTTGCAATCCAGCCGCCCATAATGTATATTATTGGCACACACGGTTTTTTGGGGGCCGGACGGCCGGAAAGCTTTCATATCAAAGGAGCGGTTATCATGTACGAAGCGACTATGGATGACAAATTACAGATTTATTGCGCGTGTCTCGCTAAATACGGCGTTAACGACACGGACTATTCTAAATTCGAAGACGCCGTAAAAAACTGGGAAAGTTTCATGGGCGGCGATAAGAAGACCGAAGCCGACCGTTTGTGCGAGTCTATCGGATTATAAAGAACAGCGGTCATGCCTATGAATTGAGCGGGCAAGGCGATAACTTCGGTCACGGCCCCGCATCCGTCGCGTCACGGACAAATAACCGTCCCGCTCCCGTTCTCCCCCCTACCCCGCCTGACGCGCCTTTCGGCTCATGCGCAGCAAAACCAGCCCCGCCGCGAAAAACAGGGCTATAGACGACATGCCGATCCTCGACGCCGCCGTCTCGCCGCCCCCCGCGCCCTTCGCGGCCGTCGCCGCTAGACCGACAACCGCCGGGCCGGCCACGGCGAAGCGGCTCGCCACGTTGTAGAAGCCGAAGTATTCGGTTGATTCATCGGGCGGTATCAACTTCCCGAAATACGAGCGGCTCAACGCCTGTATGCCGCCCTGGGCAAGACCGGTCAGCGCGGCCAGAATGACGAAGTGCGTTTCGGTGCGCATTATGAGCGAGCCTACGACGCTTACGGCCAGGTATACCGACACGCCGGCGGCGATCATACGGCCGGCCCCTATTTTTTCCGACAGGTATCCGAAAAGCAGCGACGCGGGAAAGGCGGTCAGCTGCGATATAACGAGCGCGGCCATCAACGCTTCCGGGCCGAAGCCTATCGAGAGGCCGAAGTCCACCGCCATCCGTATGAACGTGTTTATGCCGTCGTAGTAGAACCAGTAGGCGGCTAAGAAGAGGAACAGCTCTTTTCTTCGGATTATCGCCAAAAAAGTTTTTTTTACGGCGCTCGCCGCGTCGACGGCGGCGGTTAAGAGTTTTTTGCGCGCCGACGCTTTGCGGTTCTTTTCCTTGACAAAGAGGAGAAGCGGGATCGAGAAGACCATCCACCATGCCGCCACGGAGAGAAAGGAGACTTTTACCGCGTCGGCCCAGCCGCCGAGACCGAACGTCTCCGGCCTGACCATCATCCACACGTTAAAGGCGAATAGGATGACCCCGCCGATATAGCCGAAGGCGAAACCCATGCTTGACACGAAGTCCATGTTCTTGCCGTCCGCGACGTCAAGCAAGAGCGAGTCGTAGAAGAGGTTGGAGCAGGAGAATCCGATGTTGCCGAATATGAACAGAACGAGAGCGGGCATCCACGCGCCTTGACCTACGAAGAAGAGAAGGGCGGCGCTTACAGACCCGAGCGCGGCGAAAAAGATTAAAAAACGCTTCTTGCCCGCCCCGGCGTCGGCGACCGCGCCCAGTATCAGCGACAGCAACGCTATGGCGATCCCCGCCGCCGTGTTCCCCACGCCCAAACGCGCGGTGGTCTCCACGACGCCCACCCCCGCGCCGCAGTAGTAGCCTTTGAAGAACAGCGGGAAGAAGCCGGAGACGACGGTGAGAACGAAGGCCGAGTTGGCCCAGTCGTAGAGGCACCACGAGTATACCTCTCTGCGGTTGCGCATCAGGTCTTTTTCTCTTTCTTCTCCGCCGCCGGGAAGAGCACGTTGTTCAGGATCAACCTGTACCCCGGGGAATTTTTGTGGAGTTCGAGCATCGTCGGCTTGTCGCCCACGGCGTGGGTGTAGTCCTCCGGGTCGTGGCCGCCGAGGTAGGTGAACTGCCCCTGCCCCACTATGCCGTGGATGTAGTTCACCATTTTGGTGCCCGGCGTCTCGCCCAATATCACCACGCTCTTTTTAATGACGTCGCGGTTGAATGTGGTCAGGAGGCCGTGGTAGCCTTTAACCGCGTCGGTATGGTTCTGGTTGAGCATGGCCGGGACGGGGTCGAGCTTCGCGCTGAAGTCGAAGAGGGCGAAGTCCACCGCCGGTTTGCGGTTCGGCGTGTTCACCTGGTTCACGTCTATGTTGCAGAACGAGGCGTAGTACGGGTCGGTGTATATCGCAAAGTTTTCAAAGGCCATGCAGTCGGCGAAGTTGAGCTTTTTTTTGTAGTCGGGGTCTACGCCGTCGCCGTCGTAGACTTGGTCTACGATATCGGTTCCCAGCGCGGCGAGGGCGATTTCGAGCGTGTTGGTCGCGCTGCACATGGCGAAGAGGAAGCCGCCGGCCTCAACGTACTTGCGTATAGTAAGCGCCACCGCCTTTTTGCAGTCGCTCACCTTTTTGAAGCCGAGCTCTTTGGCGATCGTTTCAAGCTCCAGCCGCTGCTTCTGGTACCACGAGGCGTGGGCGAAGCTGCCGTGAAACTTGCTGTACTGTCCGGTGAAGTCCTCGTGGTGGAGGTGGAGCCAGTCGTAGTCCTTGAGCTTGCCGCCGAGCACCTCTTTGTCGTACACCTTGTCGAACGGTATCTCGGCGTATGTGAGGGCCAAGGTGACGGCGTCGTCCCACGGACGCTTTCCGGTGGGGGTGTAGACGGCGATCCTCGGCGGCTTTTCGAGAGCCACCTTTTCCATGTTGTTACCGTCGATAACGTCGAGTATGGAGGCCCATTCGCCGTTCGATATCTTCCTCGCCTCAACCCCGGCCGCACGGGCGGCGGTCATAAACCTGTCGTCGTTTTCGGCTACGAACGACCCGCCCCGATAGTTGAGCAGCCATTGGACGCGGACGCCCTCGGAGACCATCTTGTAGACTATGCCGTAGGCCTTGAGGTGGTCGGTCTGGGCGGCGTCCATGGGGATCAGCAGGTGGGCGCGGGCGGTTCCGCCGACAGCGATCACGGCCGTAAGCGCTATCATCGTCATCCGCGCCGACGCGCGTTTTATCCGGCTCGACAGATTCGGCATACAGGTCGGAGAGGTCATGTCGTCGCGCTTTCCTTCCGAAATTCAAGGGAATCGCGGGTTAAACCCGCGTCGGCCGCCGCCGTTTCCGAACGGCGGGCGTATCCGTAATATAATTGATTCCGCTCTAAAAAATAAAAAAATAATGACGCTTAACGATTTGGAATGAATTATATTAGTCTGTATTGTACCGTTACCGCCCGGCGCGCCGCCGGACGGTTTCACAGGCCGGAGAGGGTAAATGGCGGACAAAATGACCGATTACAAGTCGATTATAGGCTTGAACACCGAATTCAACAAGATTCAGGACCTTGACCTCCTGTTGGAGCGCATCCTTCGCGAGGCGCGCCGCGTGGTCAGGGCCGACGCCGGCACCATATACGTTAAGCAGAAATTCCACGACGGCGAAAAACAGTCTGACGTGCTCGTCATAAAGTACGCGCAAAACGACACCTTGCAGAAGTCGATCCCGCACGGGCAGAAGGTCAACTACTCCTTTTTCACGAAACCTATCGCCATACCGATAAACGAAAAATCGCTCGCGGGCTACTGCGCGCTCACCAAAGACATCATCAACGTGCCCGATATGTACGACATTCCTAAGGACGCGCCGTACTCCCACAACTCCGCCATAGACAAGCAGACCGGCTACAAGACGACCTCCTCGCTCACGTTCCCGCTGATCTCCGCCGACGGGCTGCTTCTCGGCGTGATACAGGTGCTCAACGCGATGGACGA
>Ga0268262_10006780_pt1 | contig 10872 bp, 7 predicted proteins | sample TergutNc150P3_FD_190354 | JGI IMG/M metagenome (GOLD analysis project Ga0268262, IMG submission 190354) | Nasutitermes corniger P3 segment gut microbial community from laboratory colony in Florida, USA - Nc150 P3 (SPAdes) (version 2) | ecosystem: Host-associated > Arthropoda: Insects > Digestive...
AGTTCTAGCCGCGATGGGGACGCGATGGTCATAAGCGGCTATACAACTACCTTTAAGGATAATGAACTTAACTATATAGTAGGGACTGTTTCGGATCTTTTGCTATTTATTAATGGCGAAACTATTAGCTTAAGGCAGCTTTGTGGGAGAAACGCCCACATAAATATACACTTAGTAAAATAAGGGGAGAAGTAAAATGGCCAATCAAGATGAAGTACTGAGTAAAAAAGAAACGGATGAACTTCTCGCCAAATTTGACCGGGAATCCAATGTGCGCCGTTTTTCCGGCGTCCGATCATACGTCGTTACAGGGCTTTTAGTCCTGTTCGCCGCCTACACTTTTTGGATAACATTAATCGGGAATCTTCCCGAACAGGTAAGAAGGTGCGTTTTTGTGGGAGCCCTTATATTTCTGGGCTATCTGCTTTATCCGTTGCGCAAGAGCATGACAAAACGGGAAAACCACATTGCCTGGTATGACATAGTTTTGGGCTGTCTTGGGGCAATTGCCTTCTTTTATTACGTGGTCAATTTCCGTGCGATTATTAACAGGGCGACCAGGCTAACGCCTACAGATATTACCATGGGCATCATCGGCATTATAATTCTGGCGGAACTTTGCCGTCGGGTTGTTGGGCTCCCCATTCTGGTTGTCGCCGGTGGCTTTATCGCCTACGCCTTTTTAAGCGGCTATTCTTTGCGCCGGATAGTTCACCAGCTTTTTTACACAACCGAGGGGGTCATAGGCACTCCCATAGGTGTTTGTTCAACTTTTATAGTACTGTTTATTTTTTTGGCGTCCTTTTTGGAAAAGTCAGGAATAGCGAATTTCTTTATTGACCTGGCCAATTCGGTGGCGGGGTTCACCGCTGGAGGCCCTGCCAAAGTAGCGGTAATTGCCAGTGCCCTTTTCGGAATGATCTCAGGAAGCTCGGTAGCCAACACTGTAGGCTCAGGCAGCGTTACTATCCCGACCATGAAGAGAACCGGATACAAGCCGGAGTTTGCCGCTGCGGTTGAAGCCTCTGCTTCTACAGGCGGACAGATCATGCCTCCAATCATGGGGGCCGCCGCCTTTCTTATGGCAGAAATAACCGGTAAACCTTATGCTACGATTGCGGTAGCCGCCATCCTGCCCGCTGTGCTTTACTTTACCGGGATCTTCCTGATGGTACATTTTGAAGCCAAGAAACTTGGTTTAAGAGGGCTTCCAAAAGAATCAATACCGCATTTCGGACGGCTATTAATAACGAAAGGCTTTTTGTTCATTCCTATAATCGTTCTTATAGGCATGATGACATTAGGCTTTACGCCGGCTTTTGCCGCCTGTTTCGGCATTCTCGCGGCTTTCCTGGTTAGTTTTATCAGAAAAGAAACCCGCTTTACCAGGGCGACTCTGGTGGACGCCCTCGCCGGCGGCTCGCGCAACACCATCGGCGTAGCAGTGGCATGCGCTATGGCAGGCATCGTTGTCGGCATTGTAACCCTAACGGGGATTGGGCAAACGCTAATCGGCGCGTTGATTGGCGTTGTCAACAACCCCTTCTTTGTTTCCACCGGAACAAGCCTCTTGGTGGCTTTGTTTATTACAATGATTGCCTGTCTAATTTTGGGAATGGGAGTCCCCACAACTGCCAACTACGTAATCATGGCTACAATTACCGCCCCCATGGTACTGCGAACGGGAAGGGAACTTGGAATTGAAGTGCCACTGATAGCGGCTCATATGTTTGTGTTTTACTTTGGGATCATCGCGGACATCACCCCGCCTGTAGCCCTGGCAGCTTACGCAGGCTCGGCTATCGCGAAGAGCAATCCCATAAAGACCGGCATTACGGCCAGCAGGCTTGCCATCACCGCCTTCATAATTCCCTACATATTCGTTTTCAATCCGACAATGTTGTGGGTCGGGGCTTCCCCCTTAAACGTAATCCAGATCATAATTACTTCCTTCATAGGTATGTTCGGTTTGGCCGCCGGAATTGAAGGCTTCATGCTGAAAAAAGTCCCTGTTCCCCTGCGGCTTGCCGCTGTCGTTGGCGGGCTTATGGCGATAGATCCAGGTTACGTTACCGACATTATTGGGTTTGTTCTTATCGCGCTGGTGTTTGTCTTGCAAGTTGTTGGGGTTAAGCGGGAGGCGGCGCAAAAGCCTTAATTTATCGCTGACTTCATTAATCAATAACCTGTAAATATTCCTATGAAGGAAAGCTCAATACCGTTAATTATTTGATAACTCAGCGACCATTTAGCGTTCTTCACTAGTATAAATGTCTGCATCTCACAGATGAACAAGACTTCAAAGCCTTACCCGATGACATTCTTAATGATTCATTTTTCACTATCATAAGTTAAGTTGCTTACTTCCATATCAAATTTACCTGCAATTTCTTGTTTTATATTAATTGCAATATGATGTAAATCTGTATACTCTTTTATTAAGTTACGCATAATAAATTTAACTGTGTCAGGAAAATTTCTATATTGTTTCTTGGCTTCTTCTATTGGTAATCCTTTATTATACCACATTTCACATTGAAAATATACACAATATCCAAATGGATTATTCATTTCATTGGCAATATCACGAATGAATTTCATCATACTTTGTGAACCTAAAGCACTCGCACTCATCTTAATTGTTGAGTAAATAGCTGCAAGATTATAAAAAACGAAGTATCTTTGGCCAAGCATTGATATTTCTTCTCGCTTTAAAGAAGTATCAGTATTTGATATTCTATCTACTACAAAATCTATAAATTCTTTTTCGGTTTTTTTGAATTCAATTATAAACATATTGCATATCCTTCTATAAGCATTCAAAGCATTTTTGAAACAATCTTTTATATGTACTATTTCGATTTCATTGCCATGGTTTTTCAATATATGACCCATTACTTCGATAGTCCTAATAGCTTTTTTAATATTTCGAACTATTATATTGGTTTCTTCTTTCTCATCATTTTTATCAATAGCTTCATCTTCTTCATCATCATTCATTAACAATAATTTTCTTCTTTCCTCTTCTGATTTATCATAGGCATCAATAATTTCTTTATTAATAATAATAGCATAATCATCTATATGCTTTACATCCTCCCTATTCAAGCTTATTTCAGGATACTTATCATATAATAACATTGTATTCAATAAAACTTCTTCGATTAATAAAATGTTTTTGCAATGATGAATAATAAATATCCCAATATATGCATTAGATTGAATATCTAAATTATTATAAATATTTTCAATGTGTTTTTTTACGCTATTTTCAGATATTTTGTCAGAAATATATTTTGCTACAAAGTAGTGATATAAATATGGAGCATAAAAAGAGAATTGATTTATTGAATTTCTGAAGAAAACATGAGATTTCTCCATCTTTTTAATAAAATATTCATTTTCAAAAGGCATATTAAATTTTTTTGAATAATCAATAAAAAAAGTATCCAACATTTCATCAGAAAAAGACATTATGTTATTCTCATAAAAATTAAAAGCAATATATGTTAATATATTTAAAAATGCTCCTATTTCATTTTCAGCAATATTCATTTTTCGTAATGAAATATAGATAAGAGCCTGATAACAATGACCTTTTGATGTCAATTCACCATTTAATGGCACGTAATCAGCATTTGCAGCTAATACTGTCAAGATATAAAATGGAGTATATGGTATAATTCCTCTGATGAAGGTATTGTTAAGATATTCAGATAATTCATCAATTTTCTTGAAATTGGTATTGTCAGAATTGATGTATGACACCCATTTTTCAATTATTTGGTTCCGTTTTGTATGACCAAATTCTCTAATCGTATATTTCTTACAATATTCAGTCAACTTATGTTTTTCTATTGAGCCAAAAAATAATAAATCAACAAAAACAATAGCAAAACAATTCTTTTTATTTGAAATCATTTTGATATATTTACGTTGCTGCTCGTTATTTAATAGATGAAAATCATCCATTATTAATACTATTATGTTATTATCTGGACTTTCATTAATTTTTTTATCATACAATTTTAAAAATGCGTCTTTAATTTTATTATCAATATGCCCTCTTTCATCAGGATGCATTTTTATATAAAGCGGTATAAAATCCCCGGATTCATAAAGTATAGTAAAATATTGCTTACATAATGATGTTCTTCCAGATTGATCATCACCTGAAATAACTATATTAAAAGGGTTTTTAATAAATCTATTTATTAAATCATCTGAAAGCATTTTTGCGTGATCGTTTTTTTCTGGTTTTTCAACTATTAACTCTGGAAACACATAAAAAGTATCCAGATCACTTTTATATCCATTAACTTCATAAACAAAATCAGCTTTTTTTAAGGTACTTTTAAAGGTTGAATTTATTTTGAAATCTATATTCTTTAATATTTTCTCTTCTTCGGGTATGTTTTTTACATTATTAATATTTAAATAAATAAGACTTGAGAAATTCTTGACCTGAAATCCATAGCGTTTGAAATTATCCGGATGAAATTTTTCCATATCCAGTATGTGTTCGTAAAATTCTAATGAAATGCCAAAGACAAAATTACTATCATTTCTCGCTAATAACTCTTTTAGGCAATTTGCATTTAAATATCTTTCAGCCTTATTAATTCCATCACCAACAAAATTACGAGTATTATGATCGATTATATTTTCAGTTTTATCATATTTACCAAGATGAATTATTCCACGAAATGAAATATCGGTTACTTCTTTAGCTTTTATTCGAATCTGTTCCATAGCAAAAAGTACTTTTTCATAATCACCTGTATCAATAAGTATGAAACACCCATCACCAGTATCCAAAGCTTCTTTACGCTCAAAAATGCGGATGTCTTTCGTTGCAACCTCAATAATTTCAGAGAGTTTATCTCTTTGTTTTTTCATATCACTGGTTTTCTCATTTTGAGAATAACCCTTAATATCAAAGCCAAGTATTACTCCAAACATATTACCCTGCTTGTAACATACATTTATTAAAAAATCAAGATACAATTTACATAATTTCATTGGGTATGTTTTCATCGTAAGGGCGCTCATAAACCGCTAAAACTCTTCCATTGCCGCCACAAACGCGCAGTTTTGTTCGGGCGGTATGCACCAGCATGTTTTCAGGTGAGGCTTAAGCTGCGTTTTTATAATTCCCCGGCTTCATAGCCGGATTCTACACGTCCAATATATGCCTACGAATCGGTGAGCGGGTTATGAAAATATGTAACATGGCGTAGGCCACAGGAATTCCATCGTCTTGGAATAATGGTAAAGGGCCTGCGTTTCCGCCATACAGAACCGTCAGACCGAAGGTCTGCGGTAGTCCGCAACGCCCACTCGCTGATTTATACTGCCAGTAAATGCTGTTGCCCTGTAAGTTATTGCCTGGAAGGCGGAATTTTCGCTAAGATTTATTCATGAAGAGTGACGTCCGTTCAGCGCTTTATGAAGGCTATACAGATCCAATAAGAGACGCGCTTTGGGGCCATATTTACCTGACTCCGGCCCTTTCGGCACTCACGGAATCTCCGCCATTTATGCGCTTACAGCGGATAATGCAACTGGGGCCTACTTTGAGGGTATACCCAGGTGCCACCCATAACAGGGCAAGCCACTCCATTGGGGTATACCACCTGGCGCGCAGGCTTTTGGTTCATCTGGCGGAAGAGGGGGCGGACAGCTGGCTTAGCCCTGTGGGGATAAAATCCTTTCTCTGCTCGGCTTTGTTGCATGACCTGGGGCATTTCCCTTATACGCATTCCCTCAAAGAACTGCCGCTTGAAGATCACGAGATCCTTACGGGCAGGATGATTTTAAGCGAACCGGTAAAAAGCCTCGTTGCCGCAGCCGGGGGAGACCCCTATTTTACGGCGGCTATCGTTGATGACACGAATCACGGTTCAGAAAGCCAAGGCGAGCTTGAATTTTACCGAAGATTGCTTTCGGGAAGCCTGGATCCGGACAAATTGGACTACCTTAGCCGTGACGCGCGGTATTGCGGGGTTCCTTACGGGGCCCAGGATGTGGATTTTATCCTTTCCAGGCTTCATCCGCACCATGAACGGGGTGTGGATATAGATTCCAGGGGAATTCCCGGCCTGGAATCCCTGCTTTTTTCGAAATATCTCATGTACAGGTCGGTTTATTGGCACCACGCGGTGCGCTCCGCCACCGCGATGGTAAAAAAAGCCCTGCTTGGGGCTCTGGAAAGCGGAATTGTTGCCGCCGAGGAGCTGTACAACCTTGACGATCAGGGCCTTTTTACACTTGCGGGGCAGCGGGATTATCCCCTTTTTGCCCTTGTAGATTCGGTAAGGAACGGCCGGCTTTATTCAACCGCAGTCGAGATTCCTTTCGAAGAAAAAGCCCACCGGAAACTGCTTAACCTCTCTGAGCGCTTGCAGATGGAAAAGAGCCTGGCCGGGGAATTATCCGACTTTTTGGGCAAATCCCTGGAAGGGGACACCCTCATAATAGACCTGCCTGAGCCTGTTTCCTTTGATTGCGGCCTTTTTGTTACCGACGAAAACTGCTTTTTCTCTGAAGGGTCAAGCGCGTTTAAGAGCAGCCTTGTTGACGCTTTCGTTAAATCCCTGAGGATTATCCGTGTCTTTATCAACCCGGTTTTTGAAGAAAAAATAAAGCTTTATCGGGAAGGGATATTGCAAATAACCCAAAAATGGTTACATTATAAGTAGGGGGCAGATATGGAACTGCATAATACGATAAAAGGCAAGGTTATTTCCAAAGTTGAAGAAATTTTTGAGACTCTTAAAAAGACTGAGAATGCCGGGAAATACTGTACCTGTGATCAATGCAAGATGGACGTAATCTGTTATGTCCTGAATCGAACCCCGCCTCTCTATATCGTTTCAAACCGCGGCGCATCCAGATCGCTTGAAGAAGGCGTTAGGTTGCAGCAGCAAACAGCGGACATCGCTGCCCTGATATATGACGGCCTCAAGCAGGTCAATCATAATTTGCGGCCAAATTTCGCGCATACCAATGAAAAAAGTGCCGGCTCTGATGGAGCCACAAAGTCTAAGGGTTCCACCGCTAAAGGTGAAACTGCAATTCCAAAGTTTATTATTCCTACAATTATGGGCCGTGTTTTTGACGGAAATAATTTTGCCCCCCTTTCCGAGGCCACTGTAGAGCTTCTGTGGGCGGGAGAGCTCGTAGTCATGAGGGACGGAAACTGGCAGAATCCATGCCCCATTGTTCACAACATTGAAGGCAACTATAGTTTTTGGCCCGCTCCCGTACCGGCATCCAGAGTGAATAATCACAAGATCTTTGAGTATATTCTGCGCGTATCGGCGCCTGAATTTGAGACCCTCACTCACACCTTCAAAATACCTGTGGCAAGCGAAGCCCTGGCAGCCATGTCATTTAGCCCGGACAGAACATTCAAGCTCCCTGATCTTTATATGTTCCCTCCGGGCGAGGCCGAAAAAAACGGCTATTTGGACTGAGTCATTAGAAAGGAACCCCGAACTCGGCCGCTTTTTGCTTTGCTTCGGGTATCCAGCCCTGTAACTGCTTTATTCTGGTGGCATCGGACGGATGCGTGCTGAGAAATTCCGGTGTGCCGCCGCCACTCATAGCTGACATTCGCTCCCAGAAGGGGACAGCTTCATCCGGGTTGTAGCCGGCTATAGCCATGAGAATCAGGCCGTAGTGGTCCGCTTCGCTTTCGTTGCTCCGGCTGAATGGCAGGGTGGCGCCAAGCATTGTACCAATGCCATACGCGCTCATCAAACCGGATTGCATTTCGGGGGATAAACCTGCTACCGATGCTCCCACTTGAACTCCAAGCGCGCCTATCTGCTCCAATAAATCGACGCTCATCCGCTGCTGGCCGTGGTTGAGCAGGGCGTGGGAAATTTCGTGGCCCAGCACTACCGCAAGTGCCGCTTCCGTCTTGGTTACAGGCAGAATCCCCGTGTAAACCACTATTTTGCCGCCCGGCATGCACCAGGCGTTTATTTGATCGTCTTGAACCAGCTTGTAATCCCACCTGTAATCGTCCAGATAATGTTCATTCCCCTGGGATGCGAGCCATTTTTCGGCAGCGTTGGCGAGCTTCTTTCCCAGCCGCTCTACCATCGCCGCATCGGCAGTACCGGTAATGACGGTGTTTTCGTTCAGAAATTGATCGTACTGGGCAAAAGAAGTTGGAAAGAGCTGGTCATTGCCAACGAAGGCCATCGTGCTTTTACCAGTTAGGGGGTTGGTAGCACATGCCGACAAGTAAAGGATAACGGTAAAAATTGCAAATAGTTTTTTCATAGATAAAGTATGGCTGGTTTTTTTTGGAAAAACAAGTAAGAAAATAGAATAATTATCAGTTTTTATGAACCTTTGCAATATCGCTTCTCAAATCCACCCGATTTCATCCAACTGGTTTTTATCTTTTTCTATGATCAATCCTTCCCGGCGGAAACTGAATAAGTCGGTATCCGAAAAAATCAGATGGTCAAGAAAATGTAAGCCCAGGATTTCCGCAGCGGCTTTTAGCCTCTGGGTGATTTTTCTATCCTCCATGGAGGGCTGAAGGTTCCCCGAAGGGTGGTTGTGGGCAACGGCGATTGAGCTGGCCCTGTCCTGGATGGGATCTGCCAGTACCTCTCTGGGATGGATAATGGTTCGGTTCACCAGGCCGATTGTAACAATCCGGACAGCAAGTACCTCATGCGCCCCGTTAAGGGAAATGCTGATGAATTTTTCCTGCCTGCGATCGGCATGATGCCTGATTATATTGTAAATATCCTCAGGATGTTTTATACGCTGGCCTGACGCCCATTTCCTTCTTCCAAATTCGAGCATTGCCGATACAGTACATGCCTTTGAAACGCCCAGCCCCGAAAGCCGGCATAGTTCGCTCACTGTGGGCAATTTCTTTTCCGCTTCCAGTTTGGACAACAGTTCCCGTGCCAGAATCGACACATTTTTCCCATGTATGCCTGAGACCAGAATAATGGAAAGCAGCTCCTCGTCCGACAACGATTGGGGGCCCAAACGTATAAGCCGCTCTCTGGGCCTGTCCTCTTTTAGCTGGGAAAGCGGGCTTGGACAGGTTTCTATTCCCTCATCTCCGGTCGCTTTTGATGAAGTTTTCTCAAAACAGTATTCCATACCTATATACGGCATAGGGATGAAAGACGCTTCTATTCGCAATGATAAAAAGTTACAAAAACCATGAAAATGTGCAAAATAGGCCGATAAACTTCATAATGACAAGAAAAACACACCCCTTTATCTGGCTTTGCCCTGCTGTTGCCGTCATTGCCTTTTCATGCGCCGCTTCTCCGCAAGTTAAAGAAACACCGCCAAATCCGTCGGTTATTGAGACAATAATTGAGGAAACCCCTCCTGAGAAAACCCCCTCTATAGAAGTAAAGGCACAGGAAACGTCTCAGGCAACTGCAAGCGCCCAGGAAAATACAATTCTCGCAGTAATTCCTTACAGCCTGGTTCCGGAAGGTTTCACCTGGAACAGACAATTGCCGCCAGCCCAGCCTCCTGTTAAGCCGGAAAAGCCCGCAGTTCCGGAATTTATTATGGGAAAAGGCCTAATTTCACCTGAAGCCATGAGCGCTTTTCTCCTTGCTTCCAATTCCGGGGCGGATAAAGAATTTGTTGAAAACCTGGCTTTTTTTTACATCGAAGAGTCCGCTGTCGAAGGGGTTAATCACGATACCGCCTTTGCCCAAATGTGCCTGGAAACCGGCTTCCTCAGTTTCACGGGCCTGGTATCGCCTGAGCAGAACAATTTTTGCGGCCTGGGCGCCATTGGGCCGGGTCAGCCGGGCGAATGGTTCCCGGATCCGCGTACCGGTGTCCGGGCGCACATCCAGCATCTAAAAGCTTACGCTACCGACACGCCCCTGGAACAGGAACGGGTGGATCCCCGCTACTTCCTCGTCAGTTTCGGTTCTTCCCCGGCAATCAAGGGGCTTTCGGGAACCTGGGCGGCGGATCGTTTATATGCCGAGAAAATCGCCAATATCCTGGAAAGGCTGTACAATTTCGCTTACGAGATTTAAGGTTTTCCAACATATACACGTGGCTTAATCTCTCCGCTTGCAACTCCGGCGGCGTAAAATGCCATTGCTTCTTCTTCTAATTCGCCGGGATAAACAAGGGTCTTCGCGAAGCCTCCCACATAGCCCTTTATCTCATCAATAAAGCAAGTCTCGCGCGCCATGCCTCCGGTAAAAATAATGGCGTCAACTTTTCCGCGCAGTACTGCCGTCTGTGCGCCAATCTCCTTGGCGATCTGGTAAACCAGGGCGTTGTATACCGCTATTGCCGTGGGATCTTTTTCGTTATACAGGCGCATAACATCAAAAAAATCGCGCGTATTCATGTAGGCGACTACTCCCCCAGCCCCGTTAAGCCGTTTAAGCATTTCTTCTTCGGTGTACTTCCCGCTGAAGCATAGTTTAGCGAGCTCAAAGGCGTGAATGCTGCCCGGGCGGTCCATACAGAAAGGCCCTTCCCCTCGGGGATCGTTATTGTCTACAATGAGCCCTCCCCTGTGGGCCGCGACAGTGATGCCGCCGCCCAGGTGGATCACCACAAAGTTGGCCGATTCCAGCGGCATACCAAGGTCTTTTGCCGCCTGTCTTGCAACCGCCTTATGGTTAAGGGTATGCACCCTGCCGGTACGAACGATGTCGGGAAGGCCTGAAAGGCGGGCGACTTCCTGCATTTCGTCGGTAGAAATCGGATCGGCGACGTAAGCTTTAATTTTAAGGCCAGACGCTATTTCCGCAGAAATTACCCCTCCCAGATTTGCCGCGTGTTCGCCAAATCTGTTTGCCATAAAATCGCGAATCATTATGTCGTTTACTTCATAAACCC
>Ga0268262_10006781_pt1 | contig 10871 bp, 9 predicted proteins | sample TergutNc150P3_FD_190354 | JGI IMG/M metagenome (GOLD analysis project Ga0268262, IMG submission 190354) | Nasutitermes corniger P3 segment gut microbial community from laboratory colony in Florida, USA - Nc150 P3 (SPAdes) (version 2) | ecosystem: Host-associated > Arthropoda: Insects > Digestive...
ATTTAAGCGATAATGTCAAATCCCCGCGATTTTGCCCAAATTGATTCCCCAATTCATTGCGAATTTTCAATTCATTATCACCAAGCCGCGTGTTAAATTCAATAAGCTTCTTCAAAACATCGTCTTGGGAACCTTGTTTGTTTTTACCGATAAGAATAATTATCACAATAAACTGAATAATTACTACGATCAAAATTATTAAATTAATTAATAAGATTAATTCCATTATTTTCTCCTGATTAATAATATTGGTTAAATGCCCATCCTTCAAGGTGGGTCAAGTATTTAACAGGCACTTGCAGCGTTTCTGTAAATCTTTATCTGGTAAGGAAATGGGCGGTTTACGCTTTGCTTTGGCTGAAATGCGTCTGCAAATTTACGAGGCTTTTCTGTTAAGAGGCGTTTTCCTGTTGGTATAATGTCGTAAGTGAATCCTGAAGTACCTGAGAAAAATTTATATGCTTCGTCTCGGCGTAAGTGTTAAGCCATGCCGGAATGGTCAGGTTTTTACGAACCGCCTTATTGCCGTATTTCTCGGCGTATACATCCATGTCCAGTACAAGCATACTGACAAAGCCGCCAGCTTCCGGTTTTATTTTTTTAATTGGACTTGCCGCAGGCGCGGGCTTTCCGTCTTCCAATTCCGTAAGAACCCAACCCGCTGCCGCGTCCGTACCCATAAGGATAGCCTCAGCAAGTGTGGAGCCACCACTGGTACAGCCGGGAAGATCGGGAACTTCAACAGCGTAACCGCCTTCGCCTTCATAGAAAATCGCCGGATAAGTTAATTGCATATATACCCCCTTACTTTATACCCGCTTGTCTTAGGATAGATTTTATAATCACGGGCGCAATATCCCCACTGTGATGGGGAATTGTTACCTTGCCGCTTTTTGAAGCATGGACATATTGATAATGTGAACCTTTGACCGCCTTTAATTTCCAGCCGTCATTTTTTATTATCCGTTCAATCTCCAAAAATTCATGATTTAATAATACGCATAATACGCATTGTCTGTCAAGGCTTTTTGTTGACCATTTGCGGGAAAATGGGTTTGGTATAAAGGGGACTATGTAAAAATAAGCTTGACCATATGAATAATAGTTCATATAGTTTTTAATAGATAGCATAGGAAAAGGAAGTAAACTGAGTAATTTAAAAGAATTAAGGACACAAATTACCGAAATATCGTAATATTAAGTAGGAAAGATTAATAAAATGGCTGAAACCAAAGTTCTAAAAAAAACACACCCTATAAGCGAATTAGACGCAAGAATGAATCCGGCGGTTCTGGCAAGAGCAAAAAAAATGGCAAAGGAAGAAAGTCTTAATATCCGGCTTACGATACTACGAGAAAAATACGGAATGAAACAAAGCGAAGTTTCAAAATTTACTCAAACCGCTGTCTCAAAACTTGAAAAACGCAAGGATATCCGAATTTCCACATTGTTCGATTATTTGGACAGTCTTGGTATGGGTAAGGTAAGTTTCCCTCCTCAGAAATGATACATAAACTTGCTTCTGCATTGAAAATTGACCCCACCGAACTCTTCTTAAAAGAGGTAAGCCCAGAAACTGTGGTACAAAACAACCAAAAAGCAGCCATTGAAGATATTGGAGATGAATTAAACAAGCTTATCTCTCGTTTTTTTGCAAAGAAAATTCGAGATATTAAGAAAACTGGGGAAGATTAATTAATAAGCATAACAACTAATTGACAAATATACTGATTATCTATGATCTGGAACATATACTTTACGATGTAATCCATAGCAGAAATAGAGAACTATTCCTAAGTCAACAATTACTGCAAAAAGAGGTCTTTTATTCCCAATTAACCTTCATCGCTAAATCTATAAGATTTTAGGAAAAACAAAAAATTTAAATTTTTGCATTGAATTTTCTCATTAATTATGCTATTTTTTAATAGTTAATTTTTTTTTGGGGGTATTTTATACAGTTGACGAGTTTTTCTGTGGCTTACAGGTTGTATTTAGCTGACTAATTAGGAAACTTTTGGGAAACTAATGTTTTATTAAACCAACGAGGAGCCTTTTGAAACGGAGGTTGTGAAATAGAGACGGTTTATGCCTCTCTTGTTTTTATAATATGAAAAAACAAAAAATACCTGAGAATATAATGTCTATTGAGCTATACAATGGTCATATAAATACACTTAGAAACGCACAGGAAAATGACACTCTTGCAGTATTTGTAGGTACTGGTTTTTCTATTGAAACTAATGAAAAATTATATAAACCATGGTCATCGCTGATAAACGCTTTAAAGAAAGAGCTCTATTTACAGGATACTACTGATTATTTAAAGATCGCGCAATTATATGAGTTAGAACATGGAAGATTGAAAACAAAAAGTATCCTGCAAAGACAATTTCCTCCCAATGATGTTCCGGGCGAATTACAAAATTTACTTGTTACGCTAAAACCGCATTATATTATCACGACAAATTGGGATTGTTTAATTGATAATAAAATTAATGAAAATACTAACAGTTATGGTTACGATATTATAGTGAATGACCAAGACTTAGTTGAAAAGCAAAATCCAAATAAATTCATAAAGATGCATGGCGATTTCAACCACAATAATTTTGTTTTTACCGAAGATGATTACCTTAATTATTCAGATAATTTTCCGTTAATTGAAAATTTTATAAAAAGTATAATGTCAACGCATACTATTCTTTTTTTAGGTTATTCATTCAATGATATAAATTTGAAACAGATTGTAAACTGGATTCAAAAACATTCTAAACATCATCCTCCGGCCTTTATGGTAATTAGAAATGGCAAATATAATCATTCAGAAGAAGAATACTTAAATAACTTTGACATAAAAGTAATGCCTTTATCTGATGCGGACGGATTCGATAAAGATATTCAAAATTTTCTAAAAAAATTAATAACTGATATTGAAAGCGACTATTTTTACGCGTCAGAATATGTTTTTTCAAAACTAAAACCGCTTGATTCTCAATCTGTCATATTAACAGACCAAATTGTCAATCGACTAACAAATTGTATTATAACCCATGATAAATTTTCCAGATCAATATTGGAATTCACTAAAGATTATTTCACATGGGATAAAGATCATGAAAAACTAAAAATCTACCAAGGTTTTGTTGAAGAATTGAATAAGCCTGAAGACACGTTATCTAATAGTAAAATTGCGGAAATTAAATCAATATTACATAAAGCGGATATTCATGGCGTTATGATTACAAGTCAACTTTCTGATAATCCCAGATATACAAACTTTGACGGAAATCAAAACACTCCCCCATATGAGAATGATGAAAGTTCTCTTGATTTTGATTTCCCGTTTATAGATTGCAAAGAAACCGATACTACTTCTAGATTATTAAATATTTATAATTTATTTTCCATTGAATCATACGAAGAAGCATTTGAACAATGTATACAACTTATTAAATATTTACGTAAAAATAATCATACCAAATTATTATTGATAGCATATTTAAATCATAATGTGTTATTACGTTCTTTGAAAATCAATTTGATAAATAAAGACAAATATAGAGACTATAAAGAAATAAATATAGACAAAGAATACGGAAACTTATCAAAAAAAGAACAAAATGAATGTATTGAAATTTATAATTTTTGCTCTTTTTCATATCTTTATGAAAAATCATTTTTTGTAAGACAAGATCTGATAAAAATAGAAAAATTTACTCAATCCATAAAAAACGGCGACTTTGTATATTCTGCTGATAATACAAAATATTTTGCTGAACATAAGAATCTAATAGACTATGTCATATCAAATGGAATACTTATAGAGGATTATACTCAATTTCAAGCAATAAATAAAACTTATGTCGAGATTGCATTTAATAGAAAAATGCAATCTTCAGAAATAAACTTGGATAAATACGAATTGTTCTCCTGTATAAAATATTTTAGTAAAGATGAACTTTATTTATTGTTTAATGAATTTATTAATATAGAAATCAAATCAAAAAAGCTAAAGCTTTCGGAAGAAATTATTATTTGGTTAGTAGATGTTTCATTACATAATTGCATAAAAAATTACACCAATAAAATTAACGCTTCTAGCAGGCATGAACGATTTATAGTCAATATCTTATTCATCTTGTCATTACTTGAAATGCCGGACAATATAAAGCAAAATGTATTAAAAGAAATACAAGTATTAATAAATAATGCGAGAAATACTTTAGGGATGTTTGATGCAATTAATAATTTCTTTGGAATACAATATAATCTTTTTCAAACAATATTCCCGGCTGAAAATATTTTGTCAATAATTGAAACGCTACTAAAAAAATATATACAAGGACAAGTTAATTTTCATGAACACGAAGCAATAACTCAAAATAAACTTTCAAATCTATTTGTACATATATATTTCTTAAAATTTGAGTTTAAGAATCTAAACCTATTAGATAGCTTTTTATTAAATATCAAACTAAATAATGAAGACATTCGCGATTTAACTAATATAGCACAATATATTTTATTAGCTATATATTTTGCCGCTGATGAAGCATGTAAATCAAAAATCAAAGAATTTATTATTACTGTCAAAGATAAAAAAAATAACGACACGGAAGGTAAATTAATGTTTCTGTTGACGTTGTTACAAGTTAAAATCATTGATAATTACGAGGATATAGCAAAACAATTGGAAACTCACTTGCAACAACAAAAAGAAGATAATGTTTTCAGTTCTCGTCTTTTTGTAATACAAAAACAAGTGGAAAATATAAGCAAAGAACACTCCGAATTCAAACAATCACTAAATTTGATTAATGAATTAGTTGAACGATATAATTCAAATAAACCGCCATCATACATTTAGTATTTGTGTGGAATATATCAACTCTCAGGTTCACGAAAGGACATGGAATTGGACTAGATTTTTTATTTTAAGACAATGCGAGCACTTGACAAATACACTGATATTGATTATAATATAAGTGTCTATTGGAGGTGACTATGACAGATACAATTATTGTTCAGCAGTTGCTTTCACGGGGAAACGGGATGTTGGCAGCTTCACAAGCAGTAGAGGCAGGGCTTCACCGTCAGCAACTCACCGATTTTGTAAAATCTGGCATACTGGAACGTGTTGAACGGGGAATCTATATAAGCCCCGGCGGGCTGGATGACGCGCTTTTCTGGATGCAGCAACGGGCGAAAAAGATTGTCTACTCACATGAAACCGCACTTTTTCTGCACAGAATGACAGACCGTACTCCCATACGTTATTCCATCACCGTACCCAGTTCATATAAAGTATCGACGGCTCTTAAAAAATCCTGCAATATTTACTACATCAAGCAAGAGTTAATTGATTTAGGAAAAACCGAAAAACCATCCGGTATGGGAAATACTGTAATTATCTATGATCTAGAGCGTACACTTTGCGACATAATCCGCAGCCGGAATAAAATGGACGGACAGATTGTTATTGAAGCGTTAAAAAATTATGCCAGAAGTAAAAAAAAGGATTTACACCGTTTATACAAATATGCCGAAAACTTCGGCGTTGAGAAGATATTGCAGCAGTATTTGGAAGTATTGCTGTAAACAGTTCACAGAGAACATTTAAATCACTTTTTAATGATACGGCATGGTTTATATTATGGGCCTATAATATTGAAACCATTTTATAATATCAGCCGTCCCATTTGGGACGGTCAGTTTTTATGTTAATATTGGAACATACATTTTTGGCTATTTTTAACATTAGTAAAAAGCGGCAAATACCTCCCTCTGACCGCGGCGCGGACGGCGAGCTGAAGCTCGCCTCATTTTGTTCGTCTTGGGGGACTGATTCGGCGCCGGAGCGTTTGGAGTTATTCATCTACACGCCTGCGGCGTGCGGTTAGTTGCTCCCCCGCGCGGATTCGGACCACGGACCCAGTGGTTAACAGCCACTTGCTCTGCCAGCTGAGCTACAGGGGATAAATCGCCAAAAAACACTTTTTGGCAGTACCGTTAATACTTTGATTTATCCTACATTTTTCACGTTTCCTTGTCAATATGTTTTGTAGCTCTAAAACATGAAAAAAGTATAAAAAAACCCCGGAGAAAGGAGTCACTCCGGGGAAAAGGAGAAATAGGAGGAACGTGAAACAAAACTAGTATGGTGACTATACAACCATGTAGGGGATAAAAGGTTACATAAAAAGAAAGATTTATTGCGGGGTTGCCTTCATTTTGGCGATAAAATGTTCGTAGGCGGCTATGGTGGCGGACATTACTATGTCCTGAAGAGTGCCACGGCCGCCAATGTCGGCGCCTTCCATAATATAGAGGTTTTTTAAAATTGCTTCCAAATCTTCCGCTTTACAGCCGGGATCGGAGTTAAGACGGCGTGTAAGACCCGTCGTTTCCTGCTCAAATACTTCCTTGTATTTAACTTTTTGCCACTCGTCACTAAGCGCCATTTTTATCTCCATTGGGAGAGAAAAGTCTTTTTCCCGGAAAATATTTGTTTAGCGTTTCTTTAAGACCGTTTGGTTGTAATGTAAATGTTAGGGCTATGGGTAGAATTAACATCTGATCCGTCAGATTATCCTGATAAAAGCCGGGTAATATCTTAATTAACATTGAAATAAATACGCCCAATACCGACAGAAGCCAGATTAATCTTAATAATTCGCCGTAAACCTTCAGTTTCTTTTGATTTTTTGTTACCGCATAACTTATTCCAAACGGAACGGCGGCAAGAAGAAGCGGGGTACAAAAAACCATGTTCATATTATGATAGGTGTAATCATGATTTGTAAAAAGAGCCATAAAATACAGAAGAAGACCGACCGCGCCGAAAAATAGGCCGCTTAAACTCATGCTGATTCCGGCTAATACCCTGCCGACTTTTTTATTTTTTGCCTGTAAAAAGAAAAAGAAAGAAAAAATAGCGGATAACACAAGGCTTAAGGCAAGTTCCCTTGGCCATTGTTTTCGCGGTTTTTCAAGAACTGCGGGACGGTCTTTTGCCCTATTAATAATTTCAACGGATGATACAAGTTTTCGCCTGTTGCCATTGGCGTCCGTGTACCAAAAATTTTCTATTCTTTTGCCGACTTCCGCGGGAAGAAACATATCATCCCAAATAGTGATTTGCGTATCAATATTCTGTCCCATTAAGAAATTTAAAAACCAGTCAATTACGGGCGAAAACCACGTGTGGCGGCGCACGTGGTTCCGTAAAGTAAAACCGCCGTTTATATTTTCAAATTCTTTCTTTAACTGCCCGTCTGTCGCAAGATCAATTATATCCCTTATCCTTGTCGAACAGTTATCCCTGAAATGGTGGTAATAATAATCACGGTTTTCAGGAAGAACATTATGCATGGCAAAATCCCTGATTTTTATTTTAGTCTCAGGCGGAAGATCCAGCGTATAAACAGTTATATCCCGATTGCTTTTTTTATATGTATTAAAATTTGCTTTAGATCTTGAAACGCCGCAACTGTATAGCAACCTGCCAAAAGCAAAGTTATAGAAAAAATTATCATTATCAAACGAAAATAGTCCATAATCAAAAAAATAACTGGTATCGTCAGAGGAATCTTCCACAATAAGGGCGATATGCCCCCACCAAAAATACAGTTGGTCTCCCGGTCCCATTACGGCAATTTTAAGCGTAAGGTTGTCACCCTGCGCGGAAAAAGCTGAGCCCGCGACAATGATAAACAGTAAAAATAAAAAAGCAATTTTTTTAACCATATTTTAAGTGTGCCTTATCATTTAAAGTTTTTCAATATGTTATCGTTTTGTACGGCGTAAATTCATCGCAAGATTTACCTGCGCGATGCTTATATCAAGACGGGACGCTATTTCTTCCGCGGGAAGCCCCTCATTGGCAAGCAGGTCAATGGCGCTGCGGAGTTGTTTCTTTGAGGGAGGCTTTTGAGCGGGAGGCGTGCCTTGAACCGTTTTATTTTCAGTTTTAACAGGCGGTGGCGGTTCCAAAAAATCACCTGTTCCCTGAGTCTCCAGTGATAATTGGCGCGATTTTAACGGATGCTCATTCTGCAACTGCGGGGGCGGCAGTTGTTCAGCGGTATTTGTTAATGCGGCGCGAACACCACGTCCAAGATTTGTATATAGGGTATCACCTGAGGGTTTTATTTGAATCGCGTCTTTATATTCATCAATCCGTTTTTCCGCATCTTCTAAAAATTTCTTAAGTTTGGAAATACTGTCTTCTATAAGCTGTAAATTTCTGTCCGTGACTGAATTAATGTCAACAACTAATTTGGCGACTTCCGCCCTGTGCTCCTCAAGTCCTGAGGCTGACGTGCGTTTATTGACGTACCATTTTAAATATATAAACATTATAAAACAAATTGCCAGACAAATAATTGATACTGCAAAAAAAATATTCATCGTGCTCCGTATTAAAGGCTTATGTCAATTTTCTTGCCCAAATATGGGTCGTGTAAAACAGAAAATTGCTTTTCTTCACCATTTTCATCTTCATTATTTTCATCGTTCCTGCCGCTCTTGCCGCCAGAGTTTCGCTTCTGTTTATTTTCCGCGTCGCGATCCTTTATTTTTTCCACTCCTTCTCCGGTATTCTGGGCCTCATTCACCTGCTGTATATGTTCTTCCGTCTTGCGTTGAAGCTGTACGCCCACCATCGCCTGATGAAGAATTTGCCCCTCCCTCTGCGCGGCCTGGGATTTCCCTACCTTGTCAACCTGTGAAAAAATAGCCTGCAGATCAATCGGAGCTATAGCCATCTAATCCCTTCTTTGCAAGATCATCGGGTTCTTCATACTTGGTCGCCCTTATAAGCCCGTTTTCAAGAATAAAAGTTGTCGCGCGATACTCAGTCCTTACGTCTTCTTTAACGTCACGAATCCATATTTTTACACCCGGCCATACTTTTGTAGACGCTGATACACGTCCGCGAACCTCTATTTGATTCATGAATTCCTGGACTTTTTGAATACTTTCATTCGTGTCTTTCAATTCATCGGTTAATATTTGCCGCCGTTCCATTAATTCCTGCATGTATGCTTCTTTATCTTCGGGTAAGGTTTTACGCTGTTTTTTTGTATTGATTAAAGTTTGCAAATCCAGCCTGATTGTTTCCAATTCCGTTTCAGACGACGATTTCATTTCAAGAAGACGTTCCAGTTCCAGCTTGCTGTGCGGGTCAAAACCAACTTCGCAGATTGTCTCAGTTCCGCTTGTCGAGTTGCCAAGAACCTTGGCGTTTATTTCCTCTCCCGCGCGCAGACGACCGCCCATTATACTTGCGCGTTTACCCATGCAAACAATGCTCTTTATCGCGTCAACATTCGAATTAATTATTCCGTCGGTAACGACAACCATATTCCCCGCTTCCACATTCGCGTTCTCAATAAAGCGCGACCAAATTGAACGACCGGCGCGAATTTTTTTCTCCCCGCTCTTTCCATTGATACCTTGATAAATAATTATATCGCCTTCCGCGTCAAGTTCCGCCTTTGCCACGGTTCCCTTTACTTCGATATTACCGGCGGCTTTTACTGAGAAAGTGTCTTCAACATTACCTGTAATAACAACCGTTCCAAGGAAAATAATATTCCCCGTTTTCAGGTTAACGTCGCCTTCAACCGTTAAAATCGGCTCCACGTTGATTTTTCCGTTCGCGACTATTACCTGGCCGTTTATATCGGAAAGAATAGTATCACCGTCGTCGTTTACATGCACATTTGACCCGACGGGCATCGGTATATCGCTTCCCGCCCTTGCGGGAAGAAGTTTTCCCGTAACCGTTTTCCCGTCTATTCCGTCTTCGGGAGGTATCTTTTTCGCGAGAGGTTGATTTTGAACGACATTCTGAATAATATCAAGCTCTTTAAAATTAACCCGTCCGTTAGCCCCTTCTTTTAATTTTATTTGCGTTTGGTCAGTTTTAAAGAAATAATGAATATACGCGTCTTTTCCATTAATGGGTTTTATGCCTTCCGCCACTTCCACCTTTTCCCTGTAAGAAGGCTTGTCTATAAATCCTTCAAGGAATTCCTCTTTAACCCCATGGTATACCCTGTGCTGGACAAGCAGGCTTTTAAGCGATTCAAGCGTTAAATCCGCGCCGCCTTCACCAGGAGGAATAACGGTAATAAATACTTTCATTTCAAAATCGTCAACATCGATATTAGCCATGCTGTCATTCGCCGGATTATGCTTATAATCGGCAACTTTTACATACATTGCGGAAGCTTTATTTACGAGAGTTTCAACAAGCTCGTTATCAAATTCCACTACATTCTTGGTGTGAAGCGCCTGTATCGCGTGGGTTAAAAATACTTTTTTGCCATTGCCGACAGGCGGCGTAACTTTTAGGAAAACTCCTTCAGGCCAGCATTGAATAAAAACGTCTCCGTCTTTATCCTGAATAACCTGAACCGCTTCATCTTCTTCGCCAACAATATCCTCTTGCGCGTGTTTCGTCTTTTTAACTTGGGTACGCTCGTATGCGCGTATTACCCAATCTTTTTTTCCCGCGCCCATAAAGCCGGATGAGCCTCTTTCAAGGATTTCATATTCAAGTCTGCGGATGGAAGTATCAAGCAGGGCCGCGGCTTCATTTACGGCGGCTTCCAACGTGGGGCCTGACGCGTCCACGGACTGAATCGCCCTGTCCTGTTCCAGATGCTCTTTTACAATTCCCTGCAGCTGGATAAAATCGATCATACGATACCTTTTCTGATATTCGTCAACTTTGACCTTAAATGAAGAATGGCTTTCGTATGCAGTTGCGAAACCCTGGATTCCGTTACCTGCAATACGCGCCCAATATCTTTTAAAGTCAGGTCTTCGTAATAGTAAAGAACCAGGATTTTCTTTTCTTT
>Ga0268262_10006782_pt1 | contig 10869 bp, 9 predicted proteins | sample TergutNc150P3_FD_190354 | JGI IMG/M metagenome (GOLD analysis project Ga0268262, IMG submission 190354) | Nasutitermes corniger P3 segment gut microbial community from laboratory colony in Florida, USA - Nc150 P3 (SPAdes) (version 2) | ecosystem: Host-associated > Arthropoda: Insects > Digestive...
AGGAAATGAAAATACAAGATATTGAAATAGAAATAATTAAAAAATCTATTAAAAATTTGCATCTTTCGGTATTGCCACCGAATGGGGTAGTACGTATTTCTGCACCTTTATCTGTTAGTGATGAAAATATTCGACTTTTTGCAACATCAAAACTCAGTTGGATACGCATACAACAAAATAATTTCACAAAACAGTTACGCCATAGCGAGCGGGAATTTGTATCGGGCGAAACCATTTACATTTTTGGTAAACAATATTATTTGCAGGTAGAATACAGCAGTAAAGCCAATAATTTTCTGCGTGTTGGCGAAAAAGCAATTTTAACAGTCCGCAAAGAAAGCACTGCACAACATCGTGAAAATTATGTAAATGAAATATTACGGCAATATTTGAAAAACGAAATCAACCGTCTGCTGCCAATTTGGGAGCAAAAAACAGGGCTAAAATGCAAACGGTGGATTGTCAAATATATGAAAACGCGTTGGGGAACTTACAGCGAAACAACGGGGACTATCTCAATCAATCTACAACTTGCCCACAAGCCGATAGAGTGTTTGGAATATATTATTGTTCACGAACTTGGGCACATTGCGTATCGTAATCATTGCAAGGGTTTTATTGCTTATATGGATACCTATCTGCCTTATTGGCGTGAAACCAAAAACAAACTGAATATATTAACGTTAGATTATATGAATGAGTAAAAGGAATTATCGTAATATTTTTTTGAAAAAAATTACTATCCATTCCAAATAACCCCTTGTTAATTCAAAAAAAAATTGTATCTTTGCAAATCTAATAAAATAAACAGGTCAAATGAAGAAAGTAACCGTTTTAGTAACGTTTTTAGCGTTGTTTTTCCTTGGTTTTAACGCGAATGCACAAACAAAAATCAAGTTGGCACATGTTAATTCGCAGGAATTGATGAAGATTATGCCCGGGGTGGATACGGCTCAAAAAGCTATCCAGGATTTTGCAGGACATCTAGAAGATGAATTGAAAGCCATGTATGCAGAATTTGAAAAGAAGTATGCTGATTATGAGCGTGATGGCGCTTTAATGCCGCAAATTACGCGGAATGCAAAAGAGAAGGAATTGCAGGATTTGCAAGCCCGAATTCGGAAATTTGAGCAGGACGCTCAAGATGTTTTGCAGGAAAAACAGGAAGAATTGTTGAAGCCTATCATCGACAGGGCGAAAAAAGCCATTGAAGATGTTGCCAAAGAAAATGGCTACAACTATGTATTTGATTCAGGCACAGGCACTTTGCTTTACAGTGATGAAAGCGATGACATTATGGGTCTGGTAAAGAAAAAATTAGGTATTAAGTAAAAAGTACATATTTTTCATTTTTTAATGTGTGAAAGAGGTTGCAAAACCTCTTTTTTTGTAAAGACGGAGATTATGGTAAGTTTTAAAGTAGAAAAAGCAGATTATCATTTGGCGATGTCGCTAATGAAAGAGCGTAGTAGTCAGGCAATCAGTGCGTTAAAAAATCGGAATGGATTGGGAAGTGATTTTTTAGGCTGGCTGGATTTGCCCGTAGAATTGGCGAAAATACAAAATGATTTGCTGGAAACGGCTTCAAAATTGCGTGCCGTTTCGGATTGCGTAGTGGTTGTTGGAATTGGCGGTTCGTATCTGGGAGCAAGAGCGGTCATTTCGGCGTTGGGAAATGAGTTTTCCTCCCAAAAACCGAAAATAATATATGCGGGACATCACCTCTCGGAAGATTATACGGCTGATTTGTTGGATTATCTCAATGAGGTAAACTATTCAATTATAGTTATTTCCAAGTCTGGAACGACTACCGAACCAGCCGTTGCATTTCGTTTGTTGCGCAATCACTGCGAAAAAAAGTACGGCAAAAAAGAAAGTCAAAACCGCATCGTTTGCATCACGGACAAGGCAAAGGGGGCGTTAAAATCCATTGCCGACAAGGCAGGTTATACATCTTATGTTATAGAGGACAACGTTGGCGGGCGTTATTCCGTGCTTTCGCCTGTGGGTTTGTTGCCCATTGCCGTTGCGGGATTGGACATTGAGCAACTGTTGCAGGGGGCTGCTGCCATACGCAAGTATTTATTTGAAAATGAGGAAAATATAGCCTTGTTGTACGCTTTGCACCGTAATTATTATTTGCAAAAAGGCTATAATGTGGAAGTTTTGTCCTCGTTTGAGCCGAAAATGTACTATTTTATTGAATGGTGGAAACAACTTTTCGGGGAAAGCGAGGGAAAAGACGGCAAAGGCATTTTCCCCACGGGTTTGATTTATACCACCGATTTGCATTCCATGGGACAGTATATGCAAGACGGACAGCGTTTTATGTTTGAAACATTTTTAACTCTGCAACAGAGCAACCGCAGCTGCAAAGTTCCACATGATGCTGAAAATGAGGATGGTTTAAATTATCTTGCTGATAAACAGATACATGAAATCAATCGGGCAGCCGAGCGGGCGACCATGCTTGCACACAAAACGGGCGGACTGCCCATTATGCAAATAGAAATTGACGCGGTAAATGAATATGTGTTGGGTGAACTGATTTACTTTTTTGAGTATGCCTGTGCGTTGAGTGCTTACATGCTGGGTGTCAATCCGTTTGACCAAGCGGGGGTGGAAGCCTACAAAAAAAACATGTTTGAATTGTTGGGAAAAGAGGGGTATTAACATGACAATTTTTAACCACAAAGTATTTCACAAAGGGACACGAAGAAAATCTATTCCTTTGTGCGACTTTGTGAAATCCCTTCGTGTGCCTTCGTGGTTAAAAAATAAAATAAAAAAATAAAATGATGGAATATTTTTTAGATATGCCGAGCCAATATGCTGATTATGAGCAGGCAAAAGTTGTTTTGTTGCCTGTGCCTTATGACGGAACAAGCACATTTATCAAGGGGGCAGACAAAGCCCCGCAGGCAATCATAGATGCTTCGGACAGTATAGAATTGTTTGATGTTGAAGAAGATACGGCAATATACACGCAGGGTATCCATACGGCAAAGCCTGTTTTGGAAAACCGTTCGCCTGAATTGATGACGCAAGCCGTTTATGAACGTGTAAAATGCTATTTGACTGATAATAAATTAGTTGGTTTGCTGGGGGGAGAACATTCGGTCAGTTTGGGTGCGGTAAAGGCTCATGCGGAAAAATATCCTGATTTGACTGTTTTACAGTTAGATGCACATGCGGATTTGCGGGAAAGTTACCACAATTCGCCTTACAATCATGCTTGCGTAATGCGGAGGGCGCAGGAAATTGCCAAAGTGGTGCAGGTCGGCATCCGCAATGTGTGCGAGGAAGAACGGCAGTTTATTGTTCCCGAAAATATTTTTTATGCACACAAAATCCGCCATTCTGATGCTTGGATGCAGCAGGCAATTGACAAAACGACTGAAAATGTGTATCTTACCATTGATTTAGATGCTTTTGACCCTTCCATTTTACCCGCGACAGGTACGCCCTTGCCCGGAGGAATGACATGGTGGCAAGTGCTTGATTTGATAAGCTTGCTGAACCAACAGCGGAATATTGTTGGGTTTGATATTGTGGAACTATGTCCTAATCAGATAGATAAGTCTTCCGATGTGTTGGCTGCGGTTTTGACTTATAAAATTATTACGAAAATTTTAAAGAAATTAATTTAACCACGAAGGGACACAAAGAGATTTCACAAAGGCACACAAAGCAACAGTTTTTCTTCATGTCCCTTTGTGAAATCTTTCGTGCGCCTTTGTGGTAAAAAAACTTTATAAACTTTCAAACTTTACGAACTTTATAACCGCTCAATAAATTCACTTTCCACCGCTGCCAATTTCCGATTATCTTTCTCTGAAACAATAAGATGCGTAAACGTCAGTCCGTTTTGGTATGTTTCGACAAAATAACTTTCCCCCATGCGCGCTTCGGACAGGAAATTGACTTTTATTTCGCGGGGTGCATGTTGTTTTTGAAAATCAAAAGGAATGTTATCCATCGCCCATTGTACATATTTTGTGTTGTTTACGTGCTGGTTCATATCAATATCGCTGGGCAGAATAAGCTGCACCGCACTTTTGACGGCATCAGAAACAGGAATGGCAATTTTTTGCGGTTTCTCCTCTATGGCATGACGGTTTACAACCGAAAATTCATTGGCAAAATTCGCCAGCGCTCTGGGACGGTGTGTCTGCATATTCAAAATATGCCACGATGAAGTTGCGGTAACAATTGATTGATTATCAGTATCAAAAAATTCAAAATCACGAAAGGCGGTTAATAATTCGGGGGTTTTACTCCATGTTTCAGAACGGATTTTTTCCGTCCAACTTGGCATTCTACCGATGCGGACGTGCATTTTTGCCAGTACCCAAAATTCGTTTCTTTCCGCCAGATGCGACCAGCCGAAACCTCGTGAATTTGCATGCCGCCAAGCACTTTCCTGCAAAAAACAAAACAAAGAAGCAGGCGTCAATTGAAGCGTAAAATCTGCATGATAGGAGGCAATGTCGTAATAATCAGTGTATAAATTTTGCATTTTAGTGGTTGATTTTTGAGATAAAAACGGAAGTTATGAAAAAAAATTGTATCTTTGCAAACATTGATTATTTAGGAGAGGAAAGTTATGATAAAAATACCGTCAAAAAGTTTCGGTATCGGCTTGATAAGCCTGCTGTTTTCCGCCTTTCCGTTGGCGGGATACTGCCAGTTTGATACAGAATTCTGGTTTGCCGCCCCATATCCCAATCCCATGGGTTAGGGTATCCGCAAGGCAGAAAGACGGTATAATATGTTTCTCCTTTATAACCGAAAAAGGTGCAGCAATGACTTGCAACAGAAATCAAATTTGTTTTTGCATTGGGCGAGTGAAGTTGATATGGAAAATGATGTGCAGGAATGAGCAAAGAAGAAATGATACAAAAATTAATGGCATTTTTCGATTGCAAGTGTTTTTCTACAGGCACAAAGTCTTCATAACTTTTCCAATAATCTGATGTAAAACGATTGATTTTCAATCGTTTCAACCTGTCCCATAATTTTAATCCCGTCAGTGTTGATTTATCCCCACAGACAAATGAGATAAACAGTTTTCCATATCTGTCAACGGCAATCCATATCCATCGATAGTTTTTTTCGACCAACATAGGGGTGTATTTCGCCAAGTTCAACCATTTTGATGGCTGTTTTTCTATCAGGTAATTCCAAATGTGTATCACTTTTTCTAACCAATTGATATACTGTACCATAACTTATTTTTAGTATGCGTCCGATGGCTCGGAAACCTAAACTTTCCAAATACATTTCAAATGCCATGCGTTTTGTCTCGGCAGACTTTACATCTGACTTTGCTAATACCGTATAATGATAATTACATGATTTACAGGTATATCTTTGACGTCCTTGAACAATTCCTGATTTTAAATGCTCGATATTTTTACATCTGGGACAATCCATATGCTTTTTATTTATAAAATGCAAAGATACTTAAAATATATCAAATTAACAATATCAAATAATTTTCCATTTTCAACTTTCCATTTTCAATTAAATATTGTATCTTTGTAAATCATTTAAAATAACCATAACAAAATAGAGATGTCATTGGAAATCGTTGGTAGAGTGGTGAAAATACTGCCCAGACAAAGCGGAACAGGAAAAAATGGAGCATGGTCGAAATGCGAGTTTGTGATTGAAACAATGGAGCAATACCCTAAAAAAGTGTGCATTAGCGCATGGGGCGACAAGTCGGATAACTTGGAACAGCAATGCCCTGTCGGAAAAACGGTAAAGGTTGCCGTAAACATTGAGTCCAGAGAGTTTAACGACAAGTGGTACACCGATGTACGTGCATGGCGCATCGAGCCGTATCAGGAACAGGAGGCGCAAGCACCATTGTCAGCAATTGTTGAACCTGATGATTTTCTTGAAACCTTTTCCGACGAAGGCATGAAGGATATTGTGCCTTTCTAATCTGCTTTCAAATCGGTTTGATAATTTTCAATATCTTTGGGCAGGGTTATCCAGAAAGTCGTTCCTTCGCCCAAAGTGGATTCTACGGAAATGTTGCCGCCTTTGGCTGTAATGATTTGTTTTACAACGGCTAAACCCAATCCCATGCCCGATGTTTTGGTGGTGAAATTGGGTTGAAACAATTTTTCTTTTACATTGTCGGTCATGCCCGTACCAGTGTCCGAAAGTTGAATTTGCCACATTTTGTCGCCGTGATTTTGCAAAACAATGGTAATAATTTGTTTTTGGTCGGGTTTCTTTGCCTGAATGGCGTTTTTTAACAGATTATTAAACACTTGCATCATTTGCGAACGGCTGACAATGGACAGCACCGCCTCCTGCCCCGTGTTGTTTTCCAACAGAATTTCAACATCTTTTTCGTTGTAGGAAGCGATGGTGTTTTTGAGAATGGAAAACAAATCCTGCGAACTGCCATCTCCTTGATTTACACGTGCAAAACTCGAAAAAGAAGACGCAATTTCATTCAAAGCATCGGTCTGTGCCAAAATCATTTTAAAGTAATCGCTCAACCGTTCCCTGTCCAGATTTCCATCTTCCAACTGCCGCATGATTTGCTGTGTGGTGAGGCGTATCGGCGTGAGCGGATTTTTTATTTCGTGGGCGACCTGCCGTGCCATGTCTTTCCATGCAAGTTCCTGAGAATTACGCTCTAACAGTTCGGTGCTGGTACGCAGTTTTGCAATCAGGAAATTGTAAGTTTCCACCAATTTTCCAAATTCATCATCTCTATTCCACTCTATTTCAGAGGCTTCGTCCCAAAGTGAAATGTTTAGCAAACGTTCCGTTACGTTTGACAAAGGACGGATAAGTCTGCGTATCAAGAACATGGAAAAAAACACGATTAACAGCGTGGTTAAAAGGCATATCAGCAGAAAGAGGGCGAAAAAATGTGCATGGCGGTGGTCTAACATATTATATTTCTCACTGAAAGCCAGCATGTTGAGGTAGCCGACCACATCGCCGTTGCGGTTGGTAACCGTTCGGTAAAACGATTTGTATTTTTCCTTTCCAAACTCCTCCTCCATCGTAACCGCCCCGTATTTATCTATCGAAAACTGCTTCAACACAAACGGATTTATCGGTACGCTGATGTAAATTCCTTTGCCGTAACTCTTTATCAATTCGCCGTTGTTGTTGTACAGATTTAAATCAAGCAGGTCAATGTTAAAAAACGCCTCCAATTCCGAACGGCTGTATTGAATAAATTCGGGTGTCAAATCGTCTAAATCTCTGTTTTCTAATGACTTTGTTAGAATTTCTTTGACTTTGTTTGCCATTTGATTGCGGACTTCCAATCTGTCGAAATTCCGCAAATTTGTAAAAAAGCGGGAAAATAAAATGGCTGTCGTAATGATAGTTACGGCAACAAGTGCCGTAATGTAAAACTGCAAAGCATCTTGAAAACCAGGACGCAACATTTTTTTATTTCCCCAAATCATTGATAATGAAATGGGTATAATGGAAAAAATGAACTGTACAAAAAACAGAATTATCACAAAAGCGAGCCGTCCCCAAATCATGCCTTTGTAGGAACTGACCAGCAAAACCATTTCATCGTGCTTAAACACAGTGTGTTCCATGCCCTCCCGCGTGAATTTCATGCCCGAATAAATGGTATCCAACCCGTAATCGCTTAATTTGTACCGATACGGAATATCCTGTTTGTTTACGCTCATTTTCAGACAGTTGCCTTCATATCCTGCATAAGAATAGTTGTCCATTTGCCGTTGAATAGGCTCTTCCATATCCGACTGTTCCTCCGAAAGCATATAAGAACGGAAAACGATGAAAATCCGTCCCGCATCGTTGGTTTTCCGCAAGGTAAAGGGCAAATTGAGCATGTATTCCGATTTTCCAAAATCAATGCTGCGGAAAGACACCTTGTCGCTCGGCGATATTCGGTCAATATAATTATCATGCAGCAATTTGTTAAAATGCAGACTGTCAGACCGTAACGCTGTTTCAATACTTACCCGATAGCCTGCCGTATATTTATTCAGATAGGTTGAAACCAGATAGCGTTCCATTTCGGTCGGATTGTAAGGTTGCTGGTAAAAAAGTTTTTTGATGTTCGTATCTGCCAGAATATCAGCGGCTAACTCCGAAAAACCGTAAAAAACATAGGGGTCTTGCAGGGCAAACATTTTCTCCGAAACAGACTCCTTATATTTTGCTTCGCGTTCCTCCACCGTCTGTTTGGCAGAATACAACACGATAGTGCTTAAAATGAGATAGATAACTGTCTGAAAAATAATATTTCCCCATTTTATCAGCCTGATAATGGAAAAAGCAATCACTGAAATTAAGAGCAAAAACAGGAAATAGGAAACAAAATTTGTGCCGTTCCGCATGAAAATCAAAATAAACAGCGTTACGCAGAAAAAACCGCTTAAAAGTATCAGAATGAAGAGTTTCCGTTTCCGTAAATGGTGAAAAATTTCCCAGAAACAGCGGTAAGTGAAAATGAAAACCGTCCACAAAATGAAGACGATAGACAGTATCACCGTGATGCTCAATATGTTAAACTGATATATCATTTCGGGGTTCAAAACGATGAAACTGTCGTTGGCTATCCGCTTAATCAGTTGATAGGCAGTTATATCCAGCGATAATACGCCGATGGAGAAAATGAGGGCAAGTGCAATTTTTATCCATCTGCTGAATAAGAGAATGGATTTTGTTTTCAGATATTGCGTGAAAAGCGTTGAAAGAAAGAAGGTTGCGTAAGAATAGATAAACAGTTCCCCCAGCGAACCATAGACCGATGACGAATAATACATGGACGAAAACAGGTCTTCGGGGAAATGGACGAAAGAAAAAAAGATTTTTATCGGAAGGTATAGCAACGGAATGATTATCAGAAAGATACGGTTTGTATTCGCTTTGAAAAAGGGACGTTTTACCAAAAAACGCACCAAATTAAAATAAAGCAGCGAAAAGGCTATCAACCACAGACAGACTATCAAAAAAGCATGTAAATCGCTCTTTTCCAATTCTTTATTGATTGCCAGATAAAAAGCATCTTCGCCTTTGCTGTTTTTGATGGTGTAGGCATGTTCGGCGTTGTCAATGGAGGCGGACAGCGGCAAATATTCCACCGCATCGCTCTCTTCATTCATCACAATATAGCCGATGTATTTATTGGGAAAATAGTTGGCTCGTTTTGCGTAAACCCACTTATTATCAACGAATTGAAACAATGCCGTATCCACTTTTCCAATATAATCGTAGGCGGGAATTTCGTTGGACGACCACGCACTCAACAGGGAATCCTGATAGATGTAAAAAATGTAATTTCGGTCGTCAATGCGGTTTTCTTCGCAGAAAGTCGCCATATCCACCGTTGTTTTGATGCGCGGGTCAAAGGTCAGTTTGGCAAACAGGTTGTCAAAACGTTTCTCTTTATGCAGAAAATCGGCTTGCAATTGCCGGTATTTTTCATCGGCGGAGACAGACAAATGTCCCTGATAGGAAACAACCGCCGCCAAAATGGCAAAGAAAGTGCCTAATACAAAGTAAGTTATCTGGTTTTGTTTTACAATTTTAAGTAAATTCATGTTTTTTTATTCTATGTTTTTGAACAACATACAAAGATACAAAAAAAAATTGTATCTTTGCCAAATGGATAATAAAAGTGGACATGGCAGGCAACAGCACAGGTAAAGTCTTTGTTTTGACAACTTTCGGCGAACCGCACGGCAAGGCAATCGGAGGAATAATTGATGGTTGTCCCGCCGATATGGTGGTGGATTATGCCTTAATTTCTTCTATGTTGAAACAGCGGCAAACCGCGCCTTTCCCCAAAAACAGACGGCGGGAAGAAGATAAGGTTGAGTTTCTTTCGGGTATTCTGGACGGAAAAACAACAGGCATGCCGATTGCTTTTCTTATTCCCAATCAAGATGCCCGTTCGGAAGATTACCAACAGGAAGAACTGATGTTAAAAAACTCCCACGCACATTACGTTTACTGGCAGAAATACGGACTGTTCGACCACAGAGGTGGCGGACGGGCTTCGGCACGCGAAACGGCTTCGTGGGTGGTGGGCGGTTGTTTTGCCATCATGTTGCTGAAACGGTATAACGTTCAAATTGAGGTATATACAACACAAATTGGCAATGTGAAATGGGAAAATTCTTTGGAAACAATTAATGCTGTTTCCGAAGAAAATGTTTTGCATTGTCCCGATGCTTCGCTTGCAAATCAGATGTTGGCAGAATTGGAAAAAACGGCAAATAACAGAGATACAGTCGGTTGCAAAGTGGGCTGTGTGGTGAAAAACCTCCCTGTCGGACTTGGTGAGCCTGTTTTTGACAAACTTTCCGCCGACTTGGCAAAAGCCATGATAAGTATTCCCGCTGCAAAAGGATTTGAATACGGATTAGGTTTCGATGCCGCGGCTAAACGGGGCAGCGAAGCCAATGATGTTTTTTTGCCCGATTTCCGCACAAAAACCAATTTTTCAGGCGGAATACAGGCGGGCATTTCCAACGGCGAAAATATTTATTTTTCGGTTGCCTTTAAACCCATTCCAACCATTATGCAAGCACAACAAACGGTGAATATCAAGGGTGAGCCGTGTATTTTGCAGGGAAAGGGACGGCACGATATTTGTGCGTCTCCCCGCGTGTTGCCCGTGGTGGTATCGATGACGGCGCTAACTTTGGCAGACCATTTACTAATGAACAAAACCACAACTTGTAACTCGTAACTTGTAACTAAATAAAATTATAAATAAAATTATAAATAAAATGAAAATACAGGATATTGAAAATCAGATTATTGAAGAATTTTCCATGTTTGAAGACTGGCTGGATAAATACAATTACATTATCGAACTTGGCAAATCGTTGCCTG
>Ga0268262_10006783_pt1 | contig 10868 bp, 6 predicted proteins | sample TergutNc150P3_FD_190354 | JGI IMG/M metagenome (GOLD analysis project Ga0268262, IMG submission 190354) | Nasutitermes corniger P3 segment gut microbial community from laboratory colony in Florida, USA - Nc150 P3 (SPAdes) (version 2) | ecosystem: Host-associated > Arthropoda: Insects > Digestive...
CGGCAATGCTTGCTGCGATTGTTTTTACGCTTGCGTCCTCCATTCTTGAGAGCGGAAGAAGGGCCGCGACAGTTGTCGCCGCGCCCGCGATTAAAGGTCCCGCCAATTCGGACAAGGCCGCCGCGGCGCCTTCATAGCTTATGTGTTTGCGGAGTTTTTCCGAGCAGAGAATGACGGCGTCAACCGCGGTTCCCACTCCGGCGGCGATACCCGCCAGCATCAGCCGCCCCGGGGGAAAGCCGAGCATTGAAAGAACGGCGATTGAAAGCACGCAGATTAACGGAATCGAGAGCGCGCAGAAGAAGCCGGACAGGTTTGCCGAATTTTTTCCTCCCAGCAAAAAACTGACAACAGCCACCATGATTGCGCCCATCAGCGCGGCGTTAAAGACGGAACGGAAAGCGGCGGTTTCCTCCGCGCCGACATCTGTTAAAACGGTGAATTCCAGAGGCAGGGAAAGGGCAGTTAACTCTTTTTTGATGTCGGAAGAAAGTTTTCTCAAATCGGCGTCATACCGCCCCATAATCGCGATCCCCGCCGTTTTTCTGCCGTTCAAACGCGAAAGAATGTCCGGCTCCCGTTCCTGTTCCGAAATTACGGCTATATCCGCAAGCTCGATAAATTTTCCGTTTCCAAGCGGGACAAGCGCCTTGTCCAAAGATTGCCCGTAACGCCCGTCCACCGTGATAATTATTTCCCTGTTTCCAAGAACCGCAGTTCCGCCTGAAAAAATTGAATCGTTCAGCGCCAGCGCCTCGGCGACGGCGGACGGGTGAAGCCCTATGGTAAAAAGTTTTTCCTGATCAAGATTTATAACAATTTCTTTTAACCCCGCGCCTGAAATTAAAACTTCTCCCGCCCCTTCAAGGCTTTCAAAGCGCGGTTTTACTATTTTTTCCAGCATTTGCGCCGTTAAAAGATTTTCTTCTTCGCCAAAGCTTGCTCCGCCGGAGCTTGCATTACTAAAGACCGCCGCCGACCACACCGGAACTCTTGAATTATTAGAGCTTAAAATTTCCGGCCTTTGAGCCGACGGCGGCAAAGTTTCGTAAACTCTTTGCGCCGCGTCGCGGACAGCTTCGTACCGCCCTTTTCCGCCGGGTTTGAAACGGATAAAAACTCTTGATTGGTTGTTTTCGGTGGAGCTTTGAACGCTTAAACATCCGGAAATTGCCGAAAGAGCGTCCTCGAGCGGAATGGAAACCGTTCTTTCCATTTCCGCCGAGTCGACGCCGTAATGCATAATCTTTACAACATAAGAACCTCCTGTAGTTTGTTTTATTCTTTCTTTTGAGGTGTTGATTACAAATAACGATACGGAAATAACGCCTATCAATATGCAAAAAGCGGATTTTTTTCTTTTTAGCCACGAAACTAAAGCTTTCATTTAACGCCTTCTTTACGCAATTTCCATTTGAAAAACATGATAAGCACCGGGGGAATGGCAAAAAGGCTCAAGAGCGTCGAAGCCGCGAGCCCTCCCAGCATTACAGCTGCCATTGATTTTTGCGAATTTCCCATGGGGCTTAACACCAAGGGCAGGAGAGCGAAAACCGTGGTTGCCGTCGTAATTAAAATCGCCTGTAAGCGTTCCGACGCTCCCCTGTAAACCGCCGCCGCCACAGAAAATCCTTCGTTGATTTTTTCGCTGCTAACCTCAAAAAGAATGAGGCTGTTATTCACGACAAGCCCGAACAGAGCGGCAAGCCCGAAAACCGCGCCCGAATCGATCATTGAGTCTGTAACCAACAACAGAGGGCCCGCCCCCGCCAGAGAAAAGGGAATGCTCAACATGAGTATCAGCGGAAGAAGAAAAGACTCGAACTGGGCGCCGATTACCATATACAAAAGAATTATTACGAGAAAAACATAGAGGAAAAGCAGATTGCGGTATTTGACAAAAACCGATTCGTCGGCGCCCTTAAACCAGGGAAACCGCGCGGCGGTTTTGTTTGCGGTCTCGAACATTTTTTTGCCGGAGGCAACATCCGCGTAGATAACGTCGCTGCGGTCAAGCCGCGCTAGAGACGCTTCCGCTTCCCTGCGCTCTATTCTGCCCAGCGAGCCAAGGTACACGGTTTTACCCTGCGCGGTCTTCAGAGGAACCTTCTCAAGGCGGCTGATAATGTCGCCGGCGGAGGCGTCTTCCCCTGTTACGCGCACATCAAGCGGCCTGCCCTCAATTTCCAGCCTGCTCGCGACAATTCCTTCGTTCAGCGTGTACAAAGTTTCCGCCATTTGCGCGGAAGCAACCGCAAGATAGGCTGAGGCTTCCCTGTTCGGGTACAGCCGCAGTTCGGGCCTTTCCCCTCTCGGCCTGAAATTTACCTCCGCCCGCTCCGCCTTAAATACCTCCTGCGCGGATTCAACCCTTTCAAGGAGTTCCGTTCTGTCCTTGCCGTTAATTACAAAAGTGCGCAGGGAAGATAAGCCCAGCAGAACTTCCGTCTTGTCTTTGGGGAAGTAAACCGAAAACGGCTGTTGGTCAAAATCTTCCATAACGGAGCGGATTTCAGCTAATGCCTTTTCGGGTTTTGCCCCTTTTTTAAGGACGCAGCGCAGGGTAAAATCTTCTTTTCTGTAATCAATGTCGGCCCTGCCCGCCGCGTCTTCTTCCTCCGCTCCCGCTCTTCCATAAACAGTTTTTACGGAAGGCAGCCCTGAAACAATATGGGAAATTTCTTTCCCGGCAGCACTCGCCGTTTCCAGCAGGGTTCCGGAGGGGTAATTCACTGAAACCCAAACTTCTTCCGCCTCGTCCGGGCTTATGAAAACAACAGGCCGCGTAAAGATTAGGAGCAATCCTATAATAACCACAAGGGCCGCGCCGGTGAAAACTTTTACCGGAAATTTCAGCAGATGCAAAAGAAACTTCGAATACTTCTTATCAAGACGGGAACCTTCGCCTAACCACTTATCAGTGGTCAGGCTCGGTTGAGGTTCAAGGCTGCCGTCCCTAACAACCGTGTTTTTTGTATTCATGTTAAAAAACAATCTGTACAGAGAAGGCAGGCAGAATTGGGCGTAAATCCATCCGGCGGCGACGGAAGCGACTATCGCGACGGCAGTATCGCCGAAAAGACTTCCCAAAGGACCGGGCAGAATTATAATGGGCAGAAAAACAAGAGCCGTTGTAAGAGTGGACGCCGCGCTGGAGCCCGCGATAGAAAAAACCTTGTTTCCGATTTCCTCACTTTCCGGGGGAGTGATAGTGAGAACATCAACTTTCTTTTCAAAGGACCGGTTAAGTAAGTCCAGAATAATAACGCTAATATCGGAAACAAGGCCGATACCCATCGCAAGCCCGCTCAAGCTCATGCTGTTAAGCGATCTTCCCGTTACCGAAAGCAGGCAAATTCCCGCCGCGGCGGAAACGGGAATTGAAAGCGCCGCGAGCAGGCTGTATTTAAGCCGGCGGATAAAAAACAAAAGGACGCAAAAAACCGCCAGCACGCCCAGAGCGGCGGAAATTAAAAGGCCGTTTATCCTGCTTAACAAGGAAGGAGCCGCGTCGCTTATAATTTCAATTTGCGCGTCACGCGAGAAAAGAGACGACGCCTCTTTTACCGTTTTTTGAATCTCTTTCGACAGCCGAAGGGGATCCGCGCCGGGCCTGCGGAAAACTTCCAGAGCCGCCGCTTCCGTTCCATTGTAAACAAAGACGCTCTCTTTTTTCGCGGCCGCGGAATAAAGCCTTCCCGCGTCCTCCAGCCTTATTGAGCCGTTGTTAACCGGAAGAATAATTTTTGAAAGAGCCGACGTTGATTCGGGCCTGCCGGACGCGGTAATAACCAGCTCCATATTCCCGTCGCGGGCGTTTCCCGCGGGAATGTCGGAAGTTTCCTGCGACAGAAGCCCCGCGAATTCCTGGGGTGAAAGCCCGAGAGCGGACAATCTCGGCACGTCCAAAGTTATGCGCTCTTCCGTCACTTCTCCGCCGACAAGCACAACGGAGCCCGCCCCGTCGATTCTTCTCAGGCGGGCGCGAAGCTCGTACTCAGCCAATTTGCGCTCAAACTGCGCGTTCCCGTTATGCGACATAACCGCTATTACGACGTGGGGTTCGCCGCCGGCGCTGTCCGTCGTTACGGACGGCTTGCGCGCTCCTTCCGGAAGCGAAGGATAGACCGCGTCCACCGCTTCGCGGACAAGAACGGAAGCGGACATCGGGTCGGTTCCCCACCGGAAATCCAGGCTGATAATAGAGCGGTTGTCGCGGGAAACGCTTCTCATTTTTTCGAGGCCCTTTATCGGGGACAATCCGTCTTCAAGCGGAATGGTTACAAAACTTCTGACTTCCTCCGCCGCCATGCCGGAGTACACAGTTTCCACCATAACTCTGGGCACGGAAAAATCCGGCAGCCTGTTAACCGGCATGGAAAAGAGAGAAAAAACCGCCGCGATAATTACAGCCGCAAGAATCATTACGACGGTAACAGGCCTGCGTATAAAAAGTTTTATCAATTCGTTCATCTTTGCCCTACTTTATTGTTGATATCCTGAATAATTTTTCGTTTTTATTACCCAAACTGTCCTTAAGCCCCGAGCCGATTATAAAATTGACTATTCCAAAATTAATTGAGTTTTTCAGGGTCCCTGTAATTTCAATGCGTTCAAAATCTTCCCAGCCCGATTGCGGTTCGGGAATTGTAAAGTTTTTAGTCTTTATTTGGACAGGGGTAAAAACCAGTACGCTGTTGCTGGTTTCCACATGAAAAAGTTCCATGACAGAGATAACGTCTATTGACGTTTCCCTCGCGGTATCAAAATACAATTCTATCCATGTTTTGACAATTTCACCCGACGGATATTCCTGATCTTCTATTGGAAGTTCCTCAAAAAGCCCGCCCCCTCCAAAAGAAACAAGTTTGGTATTGTTCTTCGGCGACAATGTCATTCTTATTCCGCAAAGGCGCGGAGGCTTTGAAGATTCGCCGTCGGCAAAAATTCTGTAAATGTATTCGTCTTTGCTTTCGTTTCCGGCATTGTCCTTTACGCCGGATTTTATCTTAAAGACAAAACGGCTTTCAAAAACAGGCGCGTTTTCAAAATAAAAAACAAATTCGGTATTTAAGCCGGGGGCAGTCTCTATGGAAACAGATGAAGCGGCTTCAATATTCACGCAATTTATTACCGAAGACGATTCCACCGGCCTGGAAAAAACAAGAGAAAGCCGGTCTTCTTTTTCCCATCCTTTGTTTTCCGTATATTTTTCTGCCGCGCTTGTAAAACCGGTAACATCGCGCTCAAGCGGAATTAAACCGCCGTCTTTTGTTACCCGGTTTGCCTGTAAAAGTTCCGGCCTCTCTTTATCGGTTCCCGTTATGAAAATGCTCTTAAACTCATTTCCTATATTCATTCCTTTGTTATCTGTTAACGATGTTGAATAACGCATCTCATAACGCTTGTTTTTAGTCCATGGGGCGGAAGGCGTAAAAACAGCCAGCTTTCCGTCTTCTTCCAGCCGCCAAACGCCGTACATTGAAGGGTTAAATGATACATTGTCGTATAACACGCTTAACGTTACCGGCAGTGAAAAATAAAGTTTCGCTTCCGTTTTTAAGTCGTCAATTTGGGAGTACATTGAAGGTGAAAAAGAAATTAATTCAGGCCGCTGTGTTCCCGGCCTTGTCGTAAACTTGCGTTCAAAAGCAGTATCCATCGAAAGACCCTTTGTGTCATGCGCGTCCGCCGAAAGCGATAAATTGTAATCGTTGTTTTTCTCAAGCGGAACCGCGGGAACAAAAGTTACTCTTCTGCCTTTCCATATAAAATTTCCTTTTATCCTGCCGTTATCTCCGCTTAATATCAAACGTCGTTCAACGCTGTCTCTGTCCGGGTCAAGGGAAAAACTTAAAGAGACGGTTAAATCTTCCGCGTTTGAATGATACCCTTCTCCCGGGTCCCATGATGTAACTTCAAAAGGAGAAGTCCTTAAGATATCGCATGAAAAAAAGCAGATAACGGATAAAAAAAGCCAACAGATATTTTTCATTTTACCGCCTCCAGATAAACAATAAAATCTTCCTTCATGTATGTTCCGTCCGCCATGGAAATCCCGCTCTTGCCTCCGGGAATTGTCAGCTTATAAACGTGAGTTTCCTCATTGATTACCGTTAATCCTTCCCATTTCATCTGCAAATTATCATTGTTAATCCATTTTGCGTTTTTAAGCGCGGCGGAAAGAATTGTTTTCGGAAAAAACGCGTTAAGGGTTATTTTCAACGCGGCGTTTTCCTTTTCTTCATTGTTTTCAAAATTCGGAGAAAAACGTATATCTATAAATATTTCTCCCGTAGCGGACTTTAGCGGAACGGTTAAAACATAAGGAGAAGAATTATTTTTTAAATCCAAAGAAATATTATCTACAGAAAACGAAAGTATGTTTAAAAACAAATAATCGGGAGTAAAATTGATTTTGTAATCCTCGCCGATTTTTAAGCCGCTTGAATCCGCCGTGTCGCCCGAAACAATTAACGTATAAATTTTTTCAGGTTCGGGAGATCTCGTAAAAATATAGACTATGCTTTTTTCGGAAAGAAATTCCGTTCTGCCCGAAAGCGAAGGCTCAAAACGCAAAGATCGAAGCGCGTTTTCGCCCATAGGTTTGTTAAACACAACCGCAATCCCCTGCCCCGCTTGTAAATCTGTTTCAATCCTGCTGCCCAGCGGAAACCATTGTCCATCAGTATTCAAAACGGGATAAACATCGCTGACTTTAGGAAAGGTTTTATCAAGGTCGGTAATAAAAAACGAGGAATACGTTTTTACAAGCGGAACTCCGTCCGTACTTTTCGCGCTGTCTTTTAAATTCCACCTGTAGAAGGTAAGCGCGGAAAGTTTGTCGTTAGGTTTTACTTTGAGTATTTTATCGTTATCTGACCATTCAAAAGATTTATTCACGATTCCTTCCGTCGTTAACGCCGATTCAACAGAAATCCTGTTCATAGGGCGCGAAAAATGAAACTCAAAAAAAATTCCGCCAGTTCCGGTTGACTCGCCGTCTGAAGGACTAAACCATTCCAAAAACGGCTGACTATTTTTGTTGACAGCGTAAAACGAAACAAAATGTTCAATCCGCAGCTCCCTTCCGTCAACCGCGCGTATTGTTCCCGAAAGGCTTAAATTGTAGCGGACTCCGGCTGTCCATCCGGACACAGGCACAAAGTAAAGGGAGTTGTCATTCCAGAAACGGTCCCCGTTTACCACACCCGAATCGGAGCTAATCTGCAATATTCCCTCGGCTTCGTTTTTTACCATTTGCGTGTTGAACTTAATTACCACAGGGCTTTTTTCTTCAGCTAACAGCGAATTTGACGCGCTCGGCTCAACAACCATTTCAATGGGGCGAAGGTCAATAAAACCGCATGCGCATAAAAATGCGCATAACGAAACAAGCGAAAAACTAATCCACAAGCGAGACATTCATGCCCTCCCTTAAATCCGAAGCCGGCCTTATCGCAACCATGTCTCCGGCGTTAACGCCCGTTATTTCCCTCTCTTCGCCGCGCGGCTGTCCAAGAGTGATTTTTCTTTCCGCGAGAACGCTGCCGTTAATCAGAAAAATACTGCCCTCGTTGTTCTTCCGGTTAAAAATCGCGGATTCGGGAATAAAAAGCGCTTTTCGCGGGGAGCCGAGAATTACCGTAACGCGCGCGAACATTCCCGGCTTAAGTTTATCCGCGCCTGTTTCAATTTCAGATAACAGCACGCGCACCAGAAAACTCAAGCTTTGACTGTCCGCCTGAGGATAAATCAAATCCACTACTCCACTCCGTTTTTCGCCCGTTCCGTCTATAATAACGTCGGCCTTCATTCCCTTATTAATCCGCAGCGCGTCTTTTTCGCGCACGGGAAAAATCGCGTAAAGGGAAGCCGTGTCCATTAAACTTAAAATTTTATCCTGAGGACGCACCCTTTCCCCCTCTTCAAGATAACGGGCGCCCACAATTCCGGAAGCGGGACAGCGCACCCTAAGTTCCTCCAGCGCGATCTTCGCGGAAGAAAGTTCCTTTTCCGCCGCTTCCAATCTCGCGAAGGCGGCTTCTTTTTCCGCCCTCAGGCTTGCCGTCATCATGGAAACAAGAGCCTTAACGCGCTCTTCTTCACCTAACGGAACGTGAAATCCCGCTTTCTCAAGGTCGCAGTCGCGCGTTCCTATCTTGCGGATTTCAATTTCTTTTTCCATCAGGCGGATCTGCTCCAGCTCTGTATCAAGGCTGAAACGGCTGACAAGGATCGCCTCGGTTTGAACGCCGCCCGCCTCAAAAAGAGTTTCCTGATTCTGATGCTTGCGTTTGTTCTCCTCCCACCTCCGTTTTGCCACGGCAATTTCCGCCTCGGCCTTTTCCATCGCCAGAAGCTGCGCCTCCGCGCTGAAAAGCCCTTCCATTAATCTTGTGTTTGTCAAATTGCAGGCGGCAAGGGCTTGAGTGTAATTATTCTCAGCCCTTTCCACCGCAAGAACAATTTGAGGATTTTCAAGAAGCGTTACTGTCTCGCCCTGCTTTACATAATCTCCTTCGCGGAAATAAAGTTTTTTAATCACGGCCTCCTGGGGGGCTGTGATGTCCACTTTTGCAAGAAACGACAAGCTGCCGAAACCGGAAGTTTCCTCAGGCACTTCGCGTACCGCGGCGGCGGCGCCTCTTACTTTTCTTGCCTCATTGCCTGCCTGCTGTTTTCCGCAGGCAAGACATAAAATCAGCGTTAGCTGAATAATAAATATTTTTCGGATCATAAATCCCTCCTTTGTATTAATGCATTCGAACTAAAGTTCGGCAAACTTTGCGAGTTCTCCCGGTTTTAAGTCGAGGAACCTCTCCAGTTCGCGCTCCGCTTCGAGCAATGAAATCGCGGACTGCACCGCGGAAATTTCTTTTTGGGTTTGTTCGATCAATGTTTCCATTAATTCGAGCCTTGTAATTTGCCCAAGCTCCAGCCTTATTTCCTCAATGCGGCATTTTTCGGCTCCAAGTTTTACGCTTTCAAGCGACAAAACCCTTTTTTGTTCGGCAAGCGCGCATTTTTCAACTGCGTTAGCTGCAACGCGCCCTATCCGCTCAAACATCGTGTCGTATTTTTCCTTTTCAAGAGCAAGCGCGAGCTGCGCCTGCTTTATCCCGAAAACGGATGCGGGATCGGGCAGTAAGCTTAAATTGTTCTGGACAAGCGCGGTTTTGTCGTACGGAGGCTCCCATCCCGCCTGCGCGCCCGTCCTGCTCTGAAGCCACGGGCCGGAAAGATCGACATTTATCCCAACCGACCAGTTATAGCGCGTTAGCGGATAACGCTGCCCCGTAAGACCAAAATTGCCGGCCAAGCGCAGACTGGGTATCCATGAATTAGACGCGAATTTTACTTCCGCCTGTTTTTTTGTCAAAGAAAAACGCGAGTTAATCAAATCGGGATTGCGCTCCCTCGCCAGCGTTCCCGCCGCAGCCGATGCCGGCAAAACAATGGAACGGTTCACGTCGATTTTTTCCGACAGCGCAGGCAGGGAGTCGAGTCCCAAAATTTCGGCAAACTGCCTTTCCGTCTCCGCTAAATCAATTTGAAGCGAAACAATATCAAGTTTTGCCGAAGAAAGGTTGATATCCGCTCCGGCAAGATCGACAGCTAACGCAAGGCCGAGTAAAACTTCTTCGTTTAAAATCCGCCTCTGTTCTTCCAAAACGACAAGCGCTGACTTTTTAATTTCCAGTATCTCCCTTGTCGACAATACCGTCCTGTACGCGGACAAGGTCTGGTCCACGATTTCCAGCGCCATCCTGTTCAACCCGCCTGACAAAAGATTTAATTCCATTCTTTCTAGCCTTCTGGACATAGCGGTCCTGCCTCCGTCCCACAAAAGCTGGTCAAGGCTTACGCCGTAATTTTTTAAAAACGAGTCCGCCCCTATTTCCTGCAGGCGGTCGTTCTCCGATACGCTTAAGTTGATTTGCGGAAAATAGGAACGCAGTCCCCACTTCCACATTCCTTCCCGCAGAGCAAGGGAAGAACGCGCCTGCCTGAGCTCCGCCGATGACGCGAGGGCCAAATCCGCCGCCTGCGCGAAAGTCAAAGCGCTATGGCTGTTATCATTCGCGTATGCGCAGGCGGAGAGTAGGTAAAGGCAGAGACAAAAAGTTTTTGCGGTTATGTTACGCATCTTTTTTCCTTTCGTAAACGGCAAGTTCCTTCACCGCTTTTTTTATCGCCTTTGAAAGAAGATCACCCGTGGTAATTGATGAAGAAAAACTTCTGTCCCCTGTTTCGATAATTCTCCCTATCGCCGCCGGAAGTTTTTGCGCGGAAACGGACTCTCCGTTTTTCGGGGCGTCTTCGTAGTCCCAAATACGCACTTCCACGGCAAGCGACTTTTTCGTCCTCCATCCTACGTTAAACTCCCTCTCCCTCACCTGAACCTGCGCCGCGTAAGAAGGCCCCTCTCCGGCGGCTACAACTTTGCATCCGCTGTCCCAAAAATAAAGCGGCGCGAGAGACGCGGTTTCTTTCTCGACTGAATCCCAGCCGCCGGATCTGTCAACCTGCACGGGCAAAATCACAAGCGTCGTCCACGCTTTGTCTGAAGAGACAAGCCATGATTGGCCTGTTGAATAATTGACAGGCAAGGCTTCGCAGGAAAGCAAAACCAATATAAATACCGATACAATCGGAAATAGTAAATATTTTTTCATTTCATAACCTCCTTTATGGTTCTTTCAAGATTGTTAATTACGCGTAACAGCGGGGTATCCCACGGAAGCAGGGCCTTAGCTCTGCTTAAATCCTCCAGCGCCTCCTGCCCTTTTCCCGCGACCCAGCGCAGTCTCGCCCTGTCCAGAAAAACAAGGGCGCTCTCCGCGGAAAGTTCCGCGGCCTTGTCC
>Ga0268262_10006784_pt1 | contig 10867 bp, 10 predicted proteins | sample TergutNc150P3_FD_190354 | JGI IMG/M metagenome (GOLD analysis project Ga0268262, IMG submission 190354) | Nasutitermes corniger P3 segment gut microbial community from laboratory colony in Florida, USA - Nc150 P3 (SPAdes) (version 2) | ecosystem: Host-associated > Arthropoda: Insects >...
GCTGACTGCATCTTGTAAGTTTCTGATCTGACCACTAAAACACATTGATAATTTCGTTTTCGGTGAGATTTTTATGATGTGTTTTAGTGGTCAGACGGTTAGTTGTTTCCGTAAGCTCGCTAGTAAGTTCTCTTGCTCTTTGATTGTGCTCTCGTAACTGTTTATTAATTCCGCGCTCGCGTTTAAGTTCTGCTTCAAGGCTTCCAACTGTTTCTGCTGCTCTTGCGTGTTGGTTAGCGTATCGTTTATCAAGGATTCCAATTGTGCCAGGTCTTGGTCGATAGAGGAGAAATCCTGTGAGTAGGCAGCCGGCGAGGAAAGCGAGAAGAAGATAAAGCAGATAACGGCGGCGGTTAAGCGAGGTGAGTATTTTTTTAAGGGGTTGGGATTCATTCAATTTTTTCTCCTGTTTTGCGGATAACGATCTTGTCCTCGCTCTACCAACAAAACCTCTCGTACTCCAACGAAGGGCGAACGCTCCGCGCTCGACGCCCGCTGAGGCGGTCGTCGGCGCTGCGCTTTTCCGCTCTTCGCAGAACTCAGGAACGCACCAGCCGGAAGCCGATGTCGCCGTTGATGTCCCTGTAGTACGGGTAGCTGTCGTACCGACACGCAGAACGCGCGCCAGACTCATCGTAGCCCCAGTTCCCGCCGCGTAACACCCGGTGCCTGCCGACAGCCGCTCCTGTTGGATTCATCTGTGTTGCGCTTGTGTAACTTCCATGCCAGTCCCAGCACCACTCAAATACATTCCCGCTCATGTCATACAACCCCAAACCGTTGGGAGCCTTCTTCCCTACTTCATGTGTCTTATGATTACTGTTGTTATCATACCATGCCACATCGTCTAAAGTGTTGCTCCCTGAATATCTGTAATTCCCGGGCGACCAGTTCCCTCCTCTGGCGGCATACTCCCATTGCGCTTCAGTCGGTAAACGATAACCATTAGATCCGGCTACTATTTCTACTGCGTCCCACGTTGTGTTATTGCTCGTTGGCACTGTCCCCCATACCGCAGGATCGGTACTTCCGCTTATGCTGTATGCCGGAGTTAATCCTTCCTTTATGCTCAACTTATTGCAGAATACCAGCGCGTCATACCAGCTTACATTCTCTACAGGTCGTTTCCATTGAATTTCACCGGATGCAGATGAACCTTTAAATCTACTAGGATTGCTCCCCATTACCGCTGCCCATTGTTCCTGCGTTACCTCATACTTGCCCATGTAAAAACTGCTCAGCGTTACCGTATGTACAGGTCTTTCATCACTTACACCGCTATTACTCCCCATATCAAAACTGCCGCCTGGTATTTGTACCATTTCAATAACCAGTTTGTAATATATATCCACTGTCTTTGGCGAACCGTTTATTACATAGGGAGATCTTGAAACCGCCACGCTCAAGTTCCCACTCGAAGTAAAACCGTCGATGGGTAAAGTGTATGGGTTGGAACCGCTTAACGTTCCCTTGCTTACACCGGATACACCGCTTAATGAAATGTAAGAGGCAGTAAGACCGTCTATAGCCTTGTCAAAGGTCAGAGTCAACTGCGTGGTAGTCTGTAATGCAGAACCGTTGGCGGTTATGCTATTTAGGTTAACGGCTATATTGTTGTTTCCGCCACCGCTACCACTGCCGCCGCCGCTACCACTGCCGCCGCCGCCGCCACCGCTACCGCCGCCGCCACCGCTGCCACCGCTGCCACCGCCGCCGCTGCTGTCGTCGCAAGCCGCCATTGAAAATCCTATTATCAAAACCAGGGCGATAGCCGCTATCCTTTTGATAAATTGCCTTTTTCTTGTGTTTTTCATGCTAAAAACTCCTTATTGTGATTGATATATGAAAAGCCGTTATTTCCGCATAAGCTGACCATAGGTTCGGACGGCATTTTCCCGAAAAATGAGAATATTGTGAGAAAATTCGACGTTTTTTTGCTTTTATAGCTGCTATTGATTGGGGGGGATATAATATATTTAAGCCGAAATTGTTAAAAAAGCGGGTATTTGACGGCTCTGTTTTTACAATTTTTACCATAATAAGCAGATAATACCATAAATTGTAAGATATTGCAATATAGGGAAAATGCCCTATTTTCTAGGCATTTTCGGGAATGTTTTTCATTTTTTAAGGAGTTTAGTCAAGTAAACAAATACCCATTGTTTCATTGTAAAATACTACCTAAAAAACGTATCAAAATTATGCCCCGCAGACCGAACAAGGTCTTTCAGCGTTTGTCTTATAAGTTTCCTCTTAGATTCTTCCACAGAGTTCAGCGATCTGAATACGCGGCTTAACAATGACAACCATGAAGTATCAAGCTCGGAAACCGATTTAATGTCCGCCGCGTTTAGAATGTGATAAAGCGCCTCTATAAAATCTTCGCGTTTTTCATTGTCAATGTTGGAAAGCCATTCGCGCAAAGTGTTATTTATAAATTTGCTGGTAACTGTTGATTTTTCCACATGAACAAGATCGTTATAATCCACGTCCCATGAATAAAGGTTATGCTGCATAAAACCGCTTTCGTTGCTGTTAATAACGCTATAGTCCGCTCCGTGCTCCATAAACATACCGATAATCGACGACTGCGGAACAAAAGATTTAATTTTATCTTTAATCGCTTTATAACCCTCGCTGCAAATAAATTCTTTGTTAAAACCGGGCGCGTCATTACTGTAAATGTTTGCTATTCGTTTTTGTATCTTACTATTGCATCTGGAAGCAGCGTAAATGGCAAGGTTCCCTCCCTTTGAGTGCCCGCCGATACGAATGGAACCGTTAATCATGGGAGCCATTTTTTCAAGATAATTTACAGCGTCAAGCTGGGACGGAATTACGTCCAAAAAGCACATGTTAAAATCTTCTTTCCACCCCAAAAGAGACGAATCCGTCCCCCGATACGCCACGAAGCAATGATCATCGCTTGTGTAAATGCAAAGCGCGGAAAATTGTATTTCGCATGCCTCGTCAAAATGATTTACATAACCGAATAACTGGCAGTCTCCGAACCGCTTTGACATTCCAAGCGCTTCTATCAATTCAGAATCTTCCTTGAATATAGAAGACAGTTTAAAATCAGGTTGATGTAATTTCTCGTTATAAATCCTTACGGCAAGATCGACGCTGATTCCTTCTTTTTCTTCGGGACCGGGAACAATTCCGTCAAGCGTAAGGTACGCAAGCTGAGAAAAAATAATATTATCCACAGGATTAAAAGGAGATACGTTAAAATCCAAATCGCCACGCCATTTTATATAGTCAAACATGCACGCCATACTTGTAAATATAACATAAAAACAATAAACTTTCTCTATATCAGTCATAACCAAATCTCAAGGAGCAATAATTTGGTCGATAAAAGGTTTCCCACAGCGTCAGTTGAACCTGCGGCGCAAAGTATGGACACACCGGTAGTTTTAACGCCTGTAGATTGGAATAATAAACGTCTATTTACGCTGTTTTGGCCGTTGATTATCGAACAGCTCCTTATGGTAATGATGGGTATTGTCGACATGGTAATGGTCAGCTATGTCGGAGAGCACGCGGTTTCGGGGGTTTCACTGGTTGAAAGCATCAATTTTCTTATGATTACCGCTTTTAACGCGATAGCGACGGGCGGTTCCGTAGTCATAAGCCAGTATTTAGGGCGTAAAGATGAAAAAAACGCCTGCGATTCCGCCAAACAATTAATTTATATAAGCGCGATTATCTCCGCAGCTCTTATGATTTTTACCTTATTTACACGCCGGCTGATGCTTAAAACTATTTACGGAAATATCGCCGATGATGTAATGCGCTCTGCGGACATTTATTTTGTGTTTATAGCGATTTCATATCCCTTCCTTGCCCTCTACACCGCCGCGGCGGCAATATTCCGAAGCATGGGAAACTCAAAAATCCCGATGCAAATAGTAATACTTATGAATATTTTAAACATAGGGGGAAACGCTTTATTTATCTATGTAATGAAATGGGGCGTAGCCGGCGCGGCGCTTTCTACGCTTATCGGACGTATTGTTGTGGCGGTTTTTCTGATGCATCTTTTAATGAAAGATAAAACAAGAATTGTTAATTTATGCGGAGTAACAAAAAATATACAACTTGAAGGCGGAACAATCAGACGAATACTAAATATCGGGATACCAAGCGGGCTTGAATCGTCAATGTTTCAGGTTGGTAAAATATTGGTTACAAGAATTTTTACGATGTTCGGGACAGCCGCCATTGCGGCTAATGCCGTAGGCGCGACAATAAATTCCATCGCGTTTATGCCCGGAAGCGGTTACGGTATAGGATTATTAATTGTTACAGGACAATGTATCGGGGCGGGAGACTATCTTGCGGCAAAACGGCACACTAAAAAAATAGTAATACTCTCTTATTTAACTTATTTGATAATTAACATAATTATATATATTTTTATGGATCAAATAATCGGCTGCTTTAATTTGTCGCAGGAAGCGCACAAAATGTGCGTGTCGTTTTTAAGAATTCATTGCATATCTTCCACGCTTTTTTGGTGTCCTTCTTTTGTAATTCCAAACGCGCTAAAAGCCGCCGGAGACGCGCGTTATGTCATGATCATCGCTATTCTTTCCATGTGGCTTATAAGGGTATGCTCCGCTTATCCTTTTTCGTTTACATTTGGTTTCGGACCCATAGGAGTTTATTTGGCGATGGCTGCGGATTTTATTTTCCGAGGGATATTCTACACCAGGCGGTGGCTCAGCAACAAATGGATAGAAAAGAAAGTAATTTAGAGGGAACTTATGAGAATTATTTCATGGAATGTAAACGGTATTCGTTCTGTAGAAAAAAAGGGCTTTTTTGAGTGGCTTAAAAAAGAAAACGCCGATATTGTTTGCCTTAACGAAACCAAAGCCGAGCCGGGGCAGCTTTCCCCAATTTTTATAAATCCTGTCGGCACAAAATATTCTTCATATTGGGCAAGCGCCAAAAAAAAGGGATATTCGGGCGTAGCGATTTACACAAAGATAAAACCCGACGAGGTGCGTTTTTTGGGCAAAGCGGAATTTGACGAAGAAGGGCGCGTACTTGTCGCCGATTACAAAGATTTTACTTTGATAGCGGCGTACTTTCCCAATTCGCAGGATGAGGGCAGGCGGCTCGATTACAAGCTAAGATTTAACGACGCTATTTTAAAACTGTGCAACTCCATCGTAAAAAAGGGAAGGCACTTTTTGCTGTGCGGCGATTACAATGTAGCGCATACTCCCATCGATCTTGCGCGCCCGAAGGCAAATGAAAAAAACGCGGGCTATCTGCCGGAGGAAAGGGCGTGGATGGATAAATTTCTCGCGGCGGGACACATTGACACATTCCGGCATTTTCATCCGGGAGAAAAAGACCATTACACATGGTGGTCGTACATGGGGCAGGCGCGCGCGAAAAATATCGGGTGGAGAATCGATTACCACTGTGTAGACAAAGACTTTCTGCCTAGGGTAAAATCATCAATAATAAGACCCGAAGTTGAAGGCTCTGATCATTGTCCTGTGGAGATTGAAATAAAATGAGAATCAAGTATAACGCGCCTACGGTGCTGACTTTCTCTCTTGTCTGCGCGTTGGTTTTATTCTTAACAAGCGCGTTTTTTCCGCGTCTTATTGAAGATTGGTTTATGGTTCCCGGCAGAAACAATTTTCACGCGGGGGATTTTAAAAACTGGGTTACCATTCTTACCCATGTTTTGGGTCACGCCCACTGGGCTCATTTAATCAGCAATTTAACATTGATACTTTTAATTGGGCCAATGCTGGAAGAATGTTACGGATCATCGCCTCTTTTAATAATGATAGTCATTACAGCGCTCGCAACGGGAATTTTAAACGTACTTTTGTTTAACAGTTATCTTTTGGGCGCGTCCGGCGTGGTTTTTATGATGATACTTTTATCATCTTTTACAAATTTTTCGCACGGCGAAATTCCGCTTACGTTTATTCTTGTGCTTATTTTATATTTGGGCATTCAAATATTCAGCCAATCGGAAGAAAATAATATTTCTCATTTTGCGCATATTATCGGCGGTTTATGCGGAAGTTTCTTCGGTTTCTTCCGCGCTCCAAGGAGGTATCATGAATAAAGAATTTCTGCAATTTGACGTAGTGCGCGACAACGCGATTAAACTCGCGCATAAAATTTACAAGGACGGATTCATTCCCGATGTAATCTATGTTTCCCTTCGCGGAGGCGCGTACCTTGGCAATATCATCAGCGAGTATTATAAAGTTTTACACAAGGGCGCGCATCCGGTTTACTACGCCGCAGTAGTCGCCCGCTCTTACACGGATGTGGCAAAGTCGGATCAGATTAAACTTGACGGCTGGACATATTCGCCGGATCATTTGCGCGTAGGGGACAAAGTATTGTTGATAGATGATATTTTCGATTCGGGAAAAACAATTAATCACTTAGCAAAAATTATTCTTGAAAAGGGAGTCCCCCGCAGCGATCTTAAAATAGCGGTGCACGATTATAAATATTTTTACGACAAACCTGAACAGCTTCCTATTCAGCCCGATTACTGGTGCAGAAAACACGACGTATCGGTAAAAGACGATTCCTATTGGATTCATTACATGAGCCATGAATTAGTGGGGCTAAAAGAAAAAGAACTGGAAGAAAATTATTACTCGCGCGATCCAAGTTTAAAAGACGCTATGCATGTAATAACAGAGAACAACTAATGGTTTGCGGAATTGACGAGGCGGGGCGCGGTCCTCTCGCGGGTCCGGTCTGCGCCGCCGCGGTAATACTAGGCGAAAATTTTCCGCGCGAAACGCGCGACTTGCTGAACGATTCAAAAAAACTGACAGAGCATCGCCGTAACGAGGCGCGGCGGCTAATCTGCGAAAGCGCGCTTGCCTGGGGCGTGGGCTGGGCAAGCCACACGGAAATAGAAAGCATAAATATTTTACAGGCAAGCCTTCTCGCGATGAAGCGCGCCTTTGAGGAAATGAGCAAAAAACTCTCCTCTCCCCTGCCCGCTGATTTATCGGTTATCGTGGACGGACTCTATGCCCCGGACATCAATGTTAAATGTACGCCAATGGTAAAAGCCGACGCTAAAGTCCACGAAGTAATGGCGGCTTCAATTCTTGCCAAGACTGCGCGCGACAGTCACATGGACGAAATGGCTCTTCTTTACCCGCAATACGGTTATGAGAAACACAAAGGCTATCCCACAAAAGCGCACCGCGAGGCTGTGTTAAAATACGGACCATCGCCGATTCAAAGACTGAGTTTTAGGGTTAGGTGAATTTTTACTAAATATTTCTCACAAAGAACACAAAGGAAGAGAAGAACACGGAGAGGAATCAAGAGGGGAACCTTCGCCTTTCAGGCTCGGTTGAGGTTCAGGGGTTCTTGTCCGTTGTCTTATCGTAAAACTCACGTATAGCCTTCGGACGATAACCCCCAGTTCTCTCTTTGTGATCTTTGTTCCTTCGTGATCTTTGTGAGAAATCTTGCGACTTATTTTCTTTTTTATTTTTCACCACAATTCGCTTGCCACCCTCGCGTTTTGCGGAACCTGTATGTTTTTTCTCACGTACGGCTTTTTCCAGCACTTTAAGAGATTCTTCAAAACCGCCCAGAAACGCCTGCAAATCATCAGCAAACAAAATCACAGACTGCCTGTCAAACCCGCCGTTATCGCGGTTCTTGCTCTCCACAATGTTCAGATATAAATCGCCCATACGATTTTCCTTTACATTAAAAAAATAAGTCCTGTTAGGTAATATTACTCTGTTAGAAAATATCTCGCCCCGTACGCCCATAATTTACTCCTTATCGTCCGCTATCATTATCATCTTTCTTTGCCAATCTAGCAAGAACCGCTCAAGACCGGCGTCAGTCCCCGCGACGTCCGCCATAATACGAAAAACAGGCTCTGTATGTGAGCCCCTCATCCAAATATACGCTGTCTCCGTTCCCTCGCCGTCAAAAAACAAGACTTTAAGCCCTCCCCTGCCGGCTTCCCCAAAGCGGGTCAGGTTCCTCCTCTCCGCCGTCCCGTTGTACGCGATAGCGTCCCAACTGCAAAAACCAAAACGCTTCTTTAATTGTTCTTTCTGCTCTTCCCACTCCCGCAAAAAAACTTTTTGGTACTTGTCTTTCAATTCGGCGTGATCATGGGTCTTTATTTGCATAACTGCGTCCTTGCTATACGCGGGAGTGGTCACAAACGGCGGAAGGCTCGCGATAATATCCGCAAGAGTAAAATCTTCGCGGTATTTTTCAACCTGATTGGAGTGATTACACCAAATCTCAAAAAGACCTTTTCGCTCATTCATGGAACTTACGGATAACATTTTGGCGACCGCAAGAATAGTGTTAATCGGGTCTCTAACCGCAGAGGGGTGGGTTATGTTTCCGCCGGCGGAGCCCTCGCCCAAAATACGCACAATATAGCCTTCTTCGCGCAATTTTCGGGCAAGAGTGACTACATTCGCCTCCCCCACTTCGGCGCGAAAAACGGAAATCCCAAATGCTTCGGCTATTCTGTCTACCCGCATTGATGTCGGGTCGTTAACAGCTACGGCGGTTTTACCGGCAATAAACTCCTGCGTCCAAACAAGCTGGGAAAATTCCGCCACACAGGCAAGGGCGAATACTTCCTGCGCCTCTAACGCGCGCGCCTTGCATAGCGTGTCGTCCCAAATGACAAGGTTTCCCCTGTCGCCGTCGCAGTCGGGAACATAACCCAGAACAAACGACGAATCGCGGGCATGAGCTTCTTCCAGCAATTTGCAGCATGGAATAAGAGATTCGCCTTCCGGCACTATGCGGTGGGCAATATGACCGGGTTTGTCGTTGATACACTCAAATTTAACGCCAAGAGAAGCAAAAAAATCCCTGTCGATGGATACCGTCCGGGCGCTGCCGTTAAAATCGCAGACTATTCCAAGCGGTTTTTTCGCAAGCCCTTCTTTTGCCGCGGCGATAATATTTTTGCTTGCGCCCCATACTACATCGCCGCAAAAATCGCAGTACGCTTTCTTGGCAAGAGCCTTGTTATTTTTTTCGCCTGTAAATATTTTTTTAAGCTGCGGCGGATCAACCGCTAAAGAAAGTTCTTCTATTCTTTTTATGCAGTCTTCACTTTTCAAAAATTTATGAAAGGCGGCTATAAGTTTTGCCGCTTCTTCGGCATGCAGCACTCCGCCGTCGGTAAGCCCGAATTTAATTCCGTTATGACCAATAGGATTATGACTAGCCGAAATATAAATAAATCCGGTCTTTGCGCCCTTAAGACTTCGCGCCCACGCCATGATCTCAGGCGCGGCGGTTATGCCGGCATACCGCACTTCACAGCCGCACGCCATCAAAACGGGAATCATTGCGTCCGCGATCGCTTTTCCTGTGGGACGAGTATCAGAGCCGAGCAAGATAACAGGCGCGCAAGGATCGCAACAGCTATTCAAATACTCGGCAAAAACAAAAGCGGCGCAAGCGCAAATAATACTATGCGCTTTGGAAATTTTTTCCGACTTGCTTTCTTCGTCATCGGAAAAAATTCCTCTCCAGCCTGAAGCGGAAAGAATCATCTTATTAAGAGTTTCATTCAAATTATTTTTCAAGTCCATAGTTTAACCGAATTTTAACCATATTACTAACAGTATAAACATTTCCCGTTAATAATTCTACATACTAAAAAAAAAGACAATATTTTGTTCATATTCTTTGATATTTTTACATAAAGGGTGTATTTTGTTCCACTCGTTATCTTAGATTTATTTATTAGTAGGAGAACAAAATATGTTTGGACTAAATTTAATACAAAGAAGGGAGTTAGATCCGTTGCTGGTAAAAGCGAGCAGGATAGTAAAATACTACGAAAAAGCCTCAAATTGCCGTGCCTTTGTTATGGGACCGGAATCAATAGATACTAATTTAATTTGCAGTCATTGTAACGAAAAAACAAGGGCGGATATTAAAGAAAAATGCGCATATCTTCATATGGAAGCGGTAAATAAAGCGAGGCAATCGGGCGGATCATATATTTATCTGTGTCTTAAAAAACTCGCGTTTTGGACAAGTCCCTTTTATTCGGGCGAAAGACTTGCCGGAGCGCTCATTTCGGGAGGAATAAAAGGATTGGAAGAAAATAACGATAAAATAAAATCGCTTGCTAAAATTATGCTTTTATGCGCTAATCATTTGTCGCATATTAACCCAATTCAAAAAAATATAACGTCGATAAATACCGAAAACACGGAAGCTCCGTTAACAAATCAGGAAAAACAAAATATCGAAAAATACGCCTGCCGACTCGATACGGAACGAATGCTTTTTGCCTGTCTTCGGCGCGGAGACAAAGAAGAAGGGCAGAAAATTCTTGAAAAACTTTTAGATATTCTCTACACGGAAGTAAGGGGAAATTTCCCTGCTTTCCGCTTAAAAGCCCTTGAATTAGCGGTATTGCTTTCAAGAGCCGTGTCGGATCCAAAAGATATAATGGACAATGTTTCCCTTGAAAATACAAATCGTTGTATGAAAAAGATAGAAGAATGTACAAGTTTTGAAGAAATAAAAACTATTTTGGCGGCTATTACGGACAGAATGTCCGGTATGATTTTCTCTTTTCAGGGAGTGCGGCATTTTTCGGCATTAAAAAAGGCGGAACGGTATATTTGGAAGAATTACACAAGAAAACTCAGCTTAAAGGAAATAGCAAACGCTTCCGGGCTTTCCGCGCCGTATTTGAGCATGGTTTTTAAAGAAGAAATGGGAGAAAATCTTTCAAACTACCTTAACCGGCTTAGAGTGGAAAAAGCCGCCGCTATGCTGGTAACAACTACCCTGCCAATCAGCGAGATTACTTTCGCTTGCGGTTTTGAGG
>Ga0268262_10006785_pt1 | contig 10867 bp, 9 predicted proteins | sample TergutNc150P3_FD_190354 | JGI IMG/M metagenome (GOLD analysis project Ga0268262, IMG submission 190354) | Nasutitermes corniger P3 segment gut microbial community from laboratory colony in Florida, USA - Nc150 P3 (SPAdes) (version 2) | ecosystem: Host-associated > Arthropoda: Insects > Digestive...
TTCGTTAATTTCATTGTTCATAACTCTAGTCATCATAATCATCGTTATTAATATATTTATTGAAGTAACGCTGGAACCGCTTAACCGGACAATAAAAAAAATAAATAAAACGTTTGCCGACTTGGATTTGAAATCTGGGGAAGATAAACTTCATAAAAATGAAGTTGAATCATTGGGTGATTTTTTACACTTGACCATAATTGACCAGCTAACCGGTATTTACAATAGGCGGTATCTTGACGGCAGTTTAAAGAAGATAATAAATTCCCATTCTCGTACTGGCAGCAGCTTGAGCGTATTGATGATAGATATTGACCATTTTAAAAAATATAACGACACTTATGGTCATGAAGCAGGAGATGGCTGCCTTAAAGCAGTAGCGTTTGCTCTTTCTCAATGTATATCTAGAGACGAAGATTTTGTAGCAAGGTACGGTGGGGAAGAATTTGCCGTTGTTTTACCAAATACCGATAATAACGGTGCTCAGGTGATTGCAGAAAAGTTATTGGAAAAAATGCGTGAGTGCAAAATACCTCATAAAGCAAGCGATGTAGCAGATTATGTCACAATCTCCATTGGAGGCACAACTAGTATCGTTAAACATTCACAAAGCCCGCAGGATTATATTAAAGCTGCTGATAAAGCCTTGTATGAATCCAAAAAAAATGGGCGGAATAGATATACTTATGGGGATATTTCTATAAATGCACAATAAGAAACTAAGTTTTAAAATCAAAGTATTAATACCAATATTGGCTATATTTATAGCTTCCGATCTAGTGATTTCGATTATCAATTACAGGTTGCTGGACTCTTCTGTAAAAACAAAAACCAACGCTAATATGGAAATATTTGTGGACAGCATCCTGGCGCAAATCCGGCATTTGAATATAATACTCAATGCCATAAAACAAACGCTTGTAGAAAAACATATAGCAATAGCAAGAACGGTCGTTGAAACGCTGGACAATACTCCCGGTCAGATAACGACTGAGAAATTGCTGCGAATCTCGGAACCGCTGGATATTATAGAATTGAGCGTTGCCAATTCAAACGGTATCATCATAGCCAGCAGCGTCCCCAAATACATAGGTTTTGATTATAAGTTATACGAACCAACAAAAGTATATATGAAACTGACAGATGGAACTTTGACCGTGTTGAGCGAGGAACCACGTGCGTCCGTACTCAATGACGATGTGGGCGACCTAATTCCGGGCGATATTAATCATTATACCGGTATTGCACGGAAAAACGGCGGCTTTATCCAAATTGGTTTTAACGCTGGCGTAATCGGCAGACTGAAGGAAGAAATCAATGTTTACAAGGCAATAAAGGAAATGAAAATAGGGCAAAACGGTTTTGGAATGGTGTTGTCAGATACTTCAGGCGTATTGGGCGAGGATTGGTATAAAACCGTAAGTTCTGGCAACGGGTTTGCATGGCTCAATATAGACGGCAAACAATATTATGCAGCATACAAAAACGAAAATGGCAATACCGTTGTCGCTCTTGTGCCGGAGCAGGATTTTAACATGGAACGCAACCGCCTTTTGCTCAACACGGTAATATTTTCGTTCATAACGATAGTCATCATAACTGCCATTATCAATATATTTATTGAGGTAATGCTGGACCCGCTTAACCAAACAATAAAAACATTTGTTAAACATTCGCAATATGCGCGGGACTATATCAAAGCAACCGATAAAGCCTTATACGAATCCAAAAAAAACGACCGCAATAGATACACATTTGAGGATGTTTAAGTGAAACTCCGCATACTTATGCTTTTTGCCATGCACGGCATAATTGTTATAACCGCATGTTTTGTAGCATATTATACAACTTCCCTTATCCCAATAGCCATTGCAATTATTGCCGAACTTGCGATTCTTGCTTTTTACATACGCCGTTTTTTTCACAATGTGTACAATACCATAAATATACACAAAGCCGAAGCTGAATTTGTGCGTTGCATTATATCTGCCGAGCGAGCGCACTATCAAAAAATGGCAGAGATGCACGAAACTCTGAGTGTTTTGCGTCACGATTTCAAATATCATCTTAAAGCGATTGATGAATTGCTGCAAACTGGCAATACAGAGAAGATAGAGCTGTATTTAACAGAGATAAGAAAACAGATGCCAGAAGATGAGCTATATTATTACTGCACAGATTCCGTAATCAATGCATTGCTTGCCAGCTATGCCAAAAATTGCGATAAATTCAATATAAAATACAATGCCAAAATTGCATTACCAAAAACGTTTTCCGTACTTCGTTATGATATTTGCGTAATTTTAGGCAATCTGTTGGAAAATGCTTTAGAAGCCTGCAAAAAATTGGATAGTGGCGGAGAAATAGATTTAACTATGAAAACAAACGAACAGTATTTAACGATAACGGTGAAAAACAGCTTTAACGGTGTTGTTATCGAAAAGAATGGAGAGTTGGTAAGCACAAAAAAAGATGGCGGTTTGGGTTTGAGGAGTGTTAGGGCAGTTGCAGAACGCTATGGAGGTCATATTTCTATGAAACGAACTGAGAATATATTTACGATTTATGTTATGGTGAATGTTTAATTTGCATTTCGTGCCGAAATATGTGCTTTATGTGCTACGCCCATTAGAAAAGTCAAAAAATATATTATTTTAAATGCAATGAGTTTATTTACTAACAGTATCGGTAAAAAACTGATCCTATTATTGGCTATTTTCATAGCAGGTTATACCACTTTCGGCTCGGTTTCGTTTGAAACTTTAGAGGACCTTCGCATTCAGGGGAACCTCTACAACCAAATCGTAATGAGCAAGGATTTAATAGCTGATGTTCTGCCGCCGCCGGGATACATTATAGAAGCATATCTGGATGTTTTGCAGGTAGCGGACGAAGCCGACCCCGCCAAGATGGATTATTTTTTCAAGGAACTAAGGCGGCTCCAAGCCAATTACGAGGAACGGCATAAATTTTGGAAAAACGAACCGCTGCTGGAACAAGGAGCATTGCGTGATGCTATGCTAAAAGGGGCTTACGAGCCAGCGAGCCGTTTTTACGATATTGTTTTCAGCAAATTTATCCCCGCTTTGCAAAGCGGCAACCGCGAATATGCCAGAGACCTGGTGCACAGCGAGCTGAAAACATTGTATGAGGCACATCGCAAAAGCGTGGACCAGGTTGTTCTTGGAGCCACGGAAAAATATGAGAAGGTAGAGAGCCTAGCCAATACAAAAATACAAGAAGATACAAGGCTGCTCTTTACCATTGCCATTGTTGTTATAGTTGCCGCGTTAATCTTGAGCTTGGTAATAAGATATTCCATTGTAAAACCTATCATCAAGGTAACCAACGCACTCAAAGACATCTCAGAAGCAGAAGGCGACCTAACTCGCACCATTACCGTCAATTCCAAAGATGAAGTAGGCCTTCTTGCCCTGTATTTCAATAAAACGCTCAAGAAAATCAAAAACCTGATAGTTGTCGTCAAAAACCAAACGGAGTCTCTTGCCTCCGTTTCCGAGGAATTGTCTTCGGTAAGCAGGCAGATAGCAACCTCGGCGGAGGTAAATGTTTCCAACGCCACAACCGCTGCGAGTGCATCTGAACAAGCGGCAACCAACGTAAACTCCATAGCGAGCAACGCGGAAAAAACTTCCACAAATGCCAACGATGTTGCCAGCTCTGCGGAACAGATGTCCGCGAATATGTACACCATAGCCGCAGCCATAGAGCAGATGAGCGCAAGCATAAGCGAGATATCCAACAACGCCAGTGAAGTGAGCAAAATTGCCAACGAAGCCACGGTCAAGTCCCATAATGCCACCGATGTGATGAGCAAGCTCGGTGCTGCCGCTAAGGAGATTGGGCATGTGACCGATGTGATAAAAAAGATAGCGGATAAAACAAATTTATTGGCTCTCAATGCAACCATAGAAGCTGCTTCTGCCGGCGCGGCAGGGAAAGGTTTTGCGGTTGTTGCAGGCGAAATCAAGGAACTTGCCAACCAGAGTGCCTCCAGCGCGGACGACATAGCACACCGCATAGAGAGTATTCAGATAGGCACAGACGAGGCAGTCAATGTTATAAACGATGTTTCGGATATCATAGCAAAAATCAACCACAGCGTGGAATCCATATCAACTCATGTTGGCGAGCAGACCAAGGCGAGCAATGAGATAGCGAGCAATGTTGCTCAGGCGAACACCGGAGCAAAGCGCGTGGCTTCTGCCATAGGCGAGGTAGCCAAGAACAGCCATGATGTAGCCCGCAACGCTGACGAGGCCGCAAAGGGGGCGAGCGAGGTTAGCAAGAGCGTGAACAACATAACGCAGGATACCAAAAATAGCGCCCAGAGTGCAAAACAAACCCACGAAAGCGCAGACGAGCTTGCCAGAATAGCGAATGATTTGGTAAAAGTTCTAAGCCAGTTTAAACTTTGAATTTGTCCATCGTTTGCCTTAATTCCCCAGACGTTGCGGCTAGCTCGTGTACGCACTTGCTTATGCGTAAAATTTCTTGCGAGCTTTCTTTTGTAGTTTGGCTTGTTTCAAGTTGCCTGTTTATTAAGGATAATTCTTCGGAAACGTAACCCAAATTGTCAACCGTTGCCTTTGCCTCGCTTATGGGGATGCGGAGCGTGGCTATTAATTTGTTGAAATAGCGAGCCAAATCTCCCATTTCGCCTTTGAAATGCACGGGAATGCTTTGGCTTAAATCTCCTTCGCCCTGGGTTATGTCTTTAAAAGCATCAACCATGCGAATCACAGGCTTTGCAATGGATCTCCCCACGGCTACGGCAGCGACAACTCCAGCTATAAGGCATATAAAACCTATCAAAATTATAGCCATGCTTATTTGTGATAATTTATTTTCTATTTCAGATTTTTCTATGCTTAAGAAAAGTACCCAATGGAATCCAGGAACCTCTGAGTATGCACCTATAAGGTCTTTGCCATCGTAATGATATTCTGATCTTCCACTTTTTCCCTTGAATGCCGAGGCTACCATCCCTGCAAGAGATTTAAGTGAGGGATCTTTTTCAGCTTCTTTTATAGGATTGAACTGATTATTTATTAATTCTTGATTTCTATGGGCTATCATGACTCCTTCTTCGTTTATCAAAAAGGCATAACCGCTTTCGTAGGGTGTTTTTAGTTCTGCCACTAGATTAGAAAGAGTATGCGCACCATCTTTACGCGCCAGCAACACTCCTATAACAGGCGAATCCATCTCTTCGGTTTTCCTAATTGGCACAGCAAATAGCGTAACAACTTTGCCACTAATGCGGCTAACTACCATTTCAACATTTTTTTCTCCAGCCATAGCCTTATTGAAGTATGCCCTATCTTTCACGTTAATGGTTGTACCGCCTAGTACATAACGAGCAAACCCCGTTGAATCTATCATAGCCAAATCAAGCGCACCAAGGCGAGCGACATCTGCTTTCAAAGCTGGCCGCACAATTGTCCAATCCATGCTTCTAACCCTGATTCTGGTAGCAATTTCTGCAAGCACTTCAATATGTAAATCCAACTTGGATTTCAAGAAATCCGCATTAGCCTCAATTTCGCCAACTAGAGCGTCTAAAGAGGATTTTTCTATGGTGCTGCGAACTTTAAACTCTACCACAACAAGCATGGCAGCAGTGCTCACAAAAACAACTATTCCCAGCAATAAAGGAATTTTAACACTCAGTTTCATTTTCTACCTTGAAAAAATAATATAGTAAATACTGATTAACTCACTCAAGTACGCAATCCCCCCTAGAAACCACAATTTCATAGCCGATATGTTTCATGCGATTTCGCATACAAGCTACACATTCAGCAGCTTCCTCTCCGGTGCAAATTTTATTGTCATAAAGCAAATATTTCTTGCGCACTTCCACAGGGGAAAGATTGGGCATAATCACATTCGCTCCGGCGAGAATCCCCTTTTCCCTTCCACGAGCATCAAGCGTTCCGAGCGCTGTTGTCGCAGGTATAAGCAGATTGGGCTGCATAAGGCGTAGTATTGCCAAGATATTCAGCGTTAGATTTACATCACCTGCTTTGCTGTCCCTTAAAGGCGTATCAGAATGAGGGATAAAAGGTCCTATGCCTACCATTTGCGGTTGCAATTCTTTGATGAAAAACAAGTCATCTATAATATGCTCCAGCGTTTGGTTTGGCGAGCCAACCATAAAACCGCACCCAACTTGATAACCTATTTTTTTTAAATCATATAGGCATTTTTTTCTATTTGTTGGTGACATCGCATTTGGATGCAACGTTCTGTAATGCTCATCGTTGGCGGTTTCGTGGCGCAGCAAGTACCTGTCTGCACCCGCTTTAAACAATCGCTCATAGCTCTCATAACTGCGCTCCCCTATTGAAAGCGTCACCGCACAGTCCGAGTATGTAGCTTTTATTTCGTGGACAATATCAACTAAAATTTCATCTGTGTAGTGAGGGTCTTCTCCGCCCTGCAACACAAAAGTGCGGAAACCCAATGGATAACCTGTTTTGCAGCACTCTAAAATTTGCTCTTTTGAAAGCCTGTACCTCTGCGCCTCTTTGTTCCCAACTCGCAATCCGCAATAATAGCAATTGTTTTTGCAGTAATTGGTAAATTCAATAAGCCCACGCATAAAAATGCTTTTGCCATAGACATTTTGCGCCGCATATCGTGCCCGTCCAAAAAGATAATCACCATCGCATAGCAAAATTTCCTTAAATTCTTCTCTCTCAAGAATTTGAAGGGTTTCCAGTTTGTCAACCAATTCTTTCAAAATGATATGCCTAAACCGATATTACCATCAGGTATTAAAGCGCAACTCCCTAATGCGCAGCCATAACCGATTCCATAATCGTAATATATGCTTATGTAGCGGAATTTATACGCCTGACCCAAATAGGCCATACCATCAAACCATGTACCTTTGCTTCTTTTTATCTCATCATTGTTCTTAGAATCCGAATCAAAATTCCAATTTTTTGCAGAAAAATAAAATGCTCCTCCTTTCAACTGCAAGTATAAACCTTCGCCTCTTCCAGCTAAATAATGGCGAAATCCCAAATCGCTACCTATCCTGAAAATATCTTTACCGCTCCAAAAACTAGGTTTGATTATCGGGGCAATGTACAAATTCAGTGGAATTTCAATAGTTGAGTAGAAGAGAACTGTTTTATCATTAGCACCTAATAGAATGGAAACAGGATGCAAATAAACCGACATTCTTGTGTTATCCAACGCAGAAGGATTTGGAAACGAAGCGTTTGCTGTAAAAAACGCCAAAAAAAGGAAAGCTATTGATTTGTAGAGTATTTTCATAAGTAAAAATATAGTTATTTCAAAAACCACTCCTTTTGGCAGAATATTTCATAGCACCCTTAACAAGAGCACCGGTAAGTGCGGCTTTGGTTGCTTGCTGCGCAATCTTGCTAACCTTGCTGTAAAGGAAGTTGTCATTTTTATTTTTTAAAACAATACTTTCTTTAACAATATACGCATTTGCTTCCTCTTTTAAGAGAGCGGTGTTCATTTGAGATTTCCAACTGAATACATAAGCAAAGCCCATTATAAAAGCCAAAACCCAAGCAACAGCGGCAAACAGAGCAAAATTTGGGTCGTTATACCCTAAGGCAAATGCAAAAGCGGTAAAAATTGGTCCTAAAATGCCTGAATATATAAACCCATATTTCCAAATTTTTTTTGAATCAATCGGTAACTTACCCACAAGGCGGCCAGACTGTCCATTCATAATAAAAAGATAGTTTTCCTCTTTATATTTGGTGTTGAGTACCCACACAGGAAAAAGCGCATAGCTGCATTTGCCTTCATTCACGTTAACCGAAGAGCTTTCAATTTTTACCGAATTATAACCTGTAACCGAGTTTGCAAATTCTGTTTCAACCGAAGTTTTTATTCTATGCTCTGCTCTCTCCTTGCTCTTTTCTGCATCAACATCATATTTCTCGGCAACATAACCTGCCAAATAAGTTGTTTGAAAATCTTTCATCTGCGAATAATCAAATGGTTCTATGGCATCCATATATTTATCGTCCATTTTTTCGGAGCCATCAACCGGTATTTTTTCAAATGTCATGTTGCCTTCTCTCACTACGGAATAGAAATGGGTTTTCTCATAAGCCGCTGTTCTTTCAACTTTGGTTGCCCTATAGCATACACGCCCGCTCGCTTCCGCATCAAAAAGCCAAAAAGGAACATAAACTCCCTGCATGTTGTTTATATGGTTCTCTTTGACAAAAAAATCTGGAAGGAGTTTTTTTCCTGTACAAAAATTTTTCAACGCTTTCGCCGCATTTTCTTTTTCAAGTTTGAATGGAATAACATAATCGGGTTTTAAGAATCCGGAGAGTCTTTTGCTCACAATCTGAGCATTGCCGCAGCATGGGCACACCATTGCAACGGTGTTCGTATCACCCAAGAGTTCCGCTCCGCAAGAAGGACAGGAACCAGAACTCAAATCCTCAAGTTCGCCTGCTTCCCACTCTTGCCCAGCTTCTTCTTTTGCCCAGCCAAAATTATCCTTTGCTGCTGCAACTTCTTTTTGGTATTCTTCCAACGCGGCAATTTCAAATTCCGTGTCGCAATAGGGGCATTTCATTTTTTGACTGGAGCTGTCAAAATTAACCGTTCCGCCGCAGTTTGGACATTTGTATTCTTTTATATCCATTGTATTCTCTTTTTATGCCTTTGGTTTGCCACATTCGCCGCAAAATTTGCCGGTGTTGCCCGCTTTGCCGCAAGAACAAGTCCAAGGTGAGTTAGGGGAAGGCTTTCCACATTCAGCGCAGAACTTGCCAGTGTTTGAATGTCCGCACACGCAAACCCAAGTAGCAGCAGAGTCACCTGCTGGAGCTGTGGGAGCCGCAGGAGTTGCAGGAGGAGCTACCGGTGCCGCTTGTTGAGCTGCCTGTTGCTGCCCCATTTGAAAGAGAGCCTGCGGATTCATTCCGCCTGCCTGAGCCGCCATTCCCATACCGAGGAAACCGGTCATAGCCCCAGCCTTATTCTCCGCCGCTGCACGCATAGCATCGCTTTGAGCGCCCACCAAAGAAGCAGCCGCCATAGTTGGGTCTCGCATCACGGCTGCGGTTTGCAGTTGCTTTATTCGGTTATCATCTTCTGGCGAAGCAGTACATGTAATTCCAAAATTTACTATCTCTAGCCCTCTGCCTTCTCTCCACTTTGCGCTAAGAGCTTCATTGAGAATATCCGCGAGTTTATCGGTGTGGAAGGAAATTTCATGATATTCCAAGCCTGTGCCGAGCTTTCCAAGCGAGGGTCCTAAAACGGTGATTATTTCGGATTTGAGCTGGCTATCTATTTTATCTCTGGTATATTGCTCCTCCACATTGCCACATACATTGGCATAGAACAACGCCGGATTAACCATACGGTAAGAATATTCGCCGTTAGCTCTTAAACTTATGGTAAGGCGTAGATTGATATTTGGGTCAACCACAAGATAAGGAATGGGGTTGGGCGTGCCGTATTTGTTTCCGAGAATTTCTTTTGTATTAAAATAATATACGCGCTGGTCTTTGCCCGGGCTGCCGCCGTATTTAAAACGTTCCGCCATATTTTTTATAGAGCCTATAAGCCCTTGCCCCAAGCCTCCATGAAAAATGCTAGGTTCCGAAGAACTATCGTAGGTATAGTGCCCTTCTTCTGCGCAGAATTCTGCAATGCGGCCATTATCCACAATTATGGCGGCTTGCCCTTTGTTCACCACAACGCCAGAGCCATTGGAGATAATATTATTTTCTCCGCTTGTATTGCTGCTTCTTTTGCTAGTCCTTTTTTGACCCTTGGTAGCCAGCACGTTAGCATCCAAACTTTCGCAAATAAAAAACTCCAACCACTGGTCTGCCAAAACGCCGCCAGCGGAACCCATTGCTGCTTTAAGTAATCCCATAAAAACTCCTGTTATTTGAGTATGGGATAAATATAGAATAAAATTAGATAGCTTTGTGCTGAGACAGCATATTATCAAATACATTCATTCAGCACCTCTTTTAAATAAAGCAAATCCCTGCTCTTTTTGCCTGCATTTATACATTCCTGAATAATACCTATATCCCATTTTACAGCGGATAAATCAACCCGCAAATCCTGCTCCAAAAAGTTAAGCATAGATTTTTTTGAAAAAAATTTTAAATTAGCGGTGACGAGCAGCAAATCGCAAAGTGCCTTTTCGGGAGTTGCAATCAAGTAGGCGTAATTGTCTCCGGCAAACTCCTGCCGGAAGCCTATGGAATAAATTTTAGCCGGAATGCTTTGATATTCAAACAGGCCAAGTGAAGTTTTGAATTTCTTGCTCCTCTTAAAAGTTATGGAACGCATAATTTCCGCCCTTTCAGGTATAATCCCATAAAAAGACAGAGCCGTTTCCAACGATACATAAGATGGCCCATACAGATGATTTGCTATCAGTTCTCTTGACAATAACTGCTTGTGAATTACAGGCGAACTAACATACAGACCCCTTTTTACCCTTATAATTTCCTTCTTTTTTTCCATATATGCGATTTTATCCTTTGGGGAATTGTATTTGGCAAGCATGGTGTGCAAGTTAGCCGTGCGTAAGGGGACTATCCCGCAATTATCTAAAATAGCGTGGAACATAAGCATAATATAGAAAATTTTGCACAGATAATCGGAAAATTTCCGAATTAATGGGTAAAAAGCGTAGTAAAAATCCTCGCAAATCGTTATCTTTTTGTAAATTTTTTAGGGACAAGACTAGAATAGATGTCCTAACTGCCCTAAAAATTCCAACATCTACAACCTATATTCGCAAGCCACGGGATAAATATACATTATTTTTTAGAAGCATCTCCTTTTTCAGAAAACAAAGGAT
>Ga0268262_10006786_pt1 | contig 10864 bp, 5 predicted proteins | sample TergutNc150P3_FD_190354 | JGI IMG/M metagenome (GOLD analysis project Ga0268262, IMG submission 190354) | Nasutitermes corniger P3 segment gut microbial community from laboratory colony in Florida, USA - Nc150 P3 (SPAdes) (version 2) | ecosystem: Host-associated > Arthropoda: Insects > Digestive...
AATAGTCTTCTATTTTTTTTGATTTTTTTAGATCGTAGATTAAATGAGCAATCTGACTGTAGATATTATCCGCGATTGTATGATCTGTAACTATAACCGAAGGAGTTTCATCCTGTTTATTGGCTTTGATGTTTTTATCATTGATACGGTAAAAACCTGTTTTCGGCGGATCTTTTTTCCAGTTGGTCAGATTGATAAAGTTTGTGTAAGCCTCTACAATTTTTTTACAGGAACGGTAATTTATATCAAGGTCTATACGAGTGGGGCGGATACCAAGATGTTTTTCACAGCGGCTCTCAAATTCGACAAGGTTTTCGACAGTGGCGCCCCTAAAACGGTAGAGCGCCTGATCGTCATCGCCTACGACACAGATGTTTTTATGACCGCTTGCAAGTTCAAAATAAATTTTTTCCTGTATGGCGTTGGTATCCTGATATTCGTCGATGATAACGTGCCTGTAAATTTCAGACGCGCCTTTGAAAGTTTTTATCTGTTCATAAGCGGCGCGTTGTAAAAGGGAAAAATCAACATGCTCAGGAATTTTTTTCAGGTCTTCAAGATACAACCTGTACATTTCAACAAGTTTTCCAAAAGCTTCTTTATGCCATACCTGAGCGTCGTCCGGTACAGGCAGATCAACTAACAGATTGCATTGATCGGGGGGCAAGGATTCTTCTGAAAGGCGGTTGAAAAAGGCAATTACGGAAGTAACGGCAAGATGGCGGGACTGGCTTGGTCCGTTTTTTGTAGTGTTTCCAAAGAAGGCGTTAATATCGCCAATGGCTGTTTCAAGATCAGCAAAACCCGCTCCTAAACATAGGTTAGTTAAAAAGGTGCGTCCGTAAAGTTTGAAGTATTGGGACAGTTCATCAAGAAGAACAGGTGGATGCCTGCGTGAAGCGTCTTGGGAAAAGCGGCGGTCGGTAATCAATTTACGGCAGATTGAGTGGACTGTTCCAAGAGCCATACCGGAAATATCGTAAGGCTGTCCTGTCCTGTTGGTTACCAGTCCAAGCAGAGAACGCAAGCCGTCTTTTAGTTGGGTGGCGGCTTTCTCGGTAAAAGTAGAAAGAAATATTTCTTCCGGTTTTACATCGTGGTAAACGAGCAGGTTCAAGGTACGCCAGAGAAGAACACGGGTTTTACCGGAACCGGGACCGGCGGTGAGGAATAGAGGACCTTCCGTATGAAGGATTGCTTTTTTCTGGGCATCATTAGGTTCAAAATTTTTTTCTTCCCAAAAATCTTCGATTGGGGGTAAGGCTTTCACAATGAAATTATAGCATAAAATACTGTAAACATTCTATTCTGGCAATTTGAAAAAAAAATAAAAAATGAAATTCTGCATAACAAACGCGCTGAATATGGCGCTCAGATAGTGTCTAATCTGGCTACAAGATTGACCGCTCAATATGGTCGGAATTTAGAACTGCGAAATTTACACCGAATGATACAGTTTGCCGAACAGTTTCCCGACTGATAGATTGTTGTTACACTGTTACGACAATTATTATGATCTTTTTTTGATTTTTTTCAAAAAATCATCTCTAATATTATCAATCTTTTCTTTTACATTATCAGTGTATTTTGTAAGAATGTCAGAAGCATCATCGTACTCGATATTGTCTGGTGTGAAAAGCTGATAAACATCTATTTTCAAAACATTGGCTAAATTTGCTAATATATCTGCGCTAACAAATGATTTTCCATTTTCAATTTGACTTATAGTATTTATTGAGACATCCATTTTATCAGCCAATATACTTTGAGTCCATTTATTTACTTTTTTTCGATAAAAAGCCACTTTTTTACCGAAATTCCTTTGTAATTCTTGTTGGGTTAATTTATACATGCTTATTTGATATTCTCATAGAAACATCCTGATTTGACAAACTAGTTTAAATTGTATATTGTATAAGTTAAACTTGTATTTAATTTTGGAGAATTTTTTGTCATCCGAGCAGCAAATCTTTGATTTTGAACCAATAAAAGGCTTTCCTTATATACACTGGAAAGGTAAAAAACCTTATACATCAACCCAATACTTCCCTGCCCAATGCAAAGAATGTATAGGAGAGGAACAGGACGGATGGATTAATAGGCTTTATTGGGGAGATAATCTACAAGTAATGAGCCATATGATGAAGGAATTTAGAGGGAAAATCGCCCTTATCTATATTGATCCGCCGTATGATTCAAAAGCTGATTATAAAAGAAAAATTAATCTACATAGTAAAGAAACAAAAAGTGACTTTTCCACTTTTGAAGACAAGCAATATGAGGATATTTGGTCAAATGATGAGTATTTACAGTTCATGTATGAACGACTTATTTTAATGAGAGAGTTATTGTCTGATAAAGGGAGTATTTATTTGCATTGCGATTGGCATAAAAGTCATCACCTGCGAATGATAATGGATGAAATTTTTGGACCAGATAATTTTAGAAATGAAATCGTGTGGTATTATAGGCGATGGACTGCTGAAAGTACAGCATTTCAGAAAATGCATGATACAGTTTTTATTTATAAAAAAGAGAAAGAATGTATTTTTAATCCTATATATATACATGCCACAGAAGGACAACAACAAAAACACAATAAAGGATACGATAGAAATTCTGTCTATATTGATGGTATTAGACAGCCGCAGTTATTGATCTATGACAAAACTAAAGTTAATAAAGCAGTTAATGAAGGTAAAATTGATTTGAATGAATATGCAAGAATTATTGAAGTGAAAGAAACAAAAACAGTTGCGCATGACGTATGGCAAGATGGTGTTAAAAATAATTATGTTGAAGTAGAGTATATCAAGAATGATATTTTATGTAATGAAATATGGAATATTAATTATATAAATTCGCAAGCAGAAGAACGCCTTGATTATCCGACCCAAAAACCAGAAGCCTTACTTAAACGCATTATAAAAGCTTCTTCCAATTCCGGCGATGTTGTTTTTGACTGCTTCATGGGTTCAGGCACAACACAGGCTGTCGCTATGAAACTTGGTCGCCGCTTTATTGGTGCAGACATCAATCTTGGTGCAATTCAGACTACTATGAAACGATTATCCAGATTAAAAAAAGAAATTGATGCTTCATTGGAAACAGATGAAAAAAAGTACACCAGTTTCAAAATTTTCAATGTCAACAATTACGATTTCTTCAATAATCCCGCACAGGCAAAAGATTTACTTATAGAAGCGCTTGGAATACAAAAACATGATTCAAATTCATGTTATGACGGTAGTAAAGAAGGACGTATGGTTAAATTTATGCCTATTAACCGTATTGCTAGTAAAGCGGATATCTCTGCTTTTGTGGCAAATTTGCCGCATTCAATATTTGAAAAAAGAAAAGATGAAAATCCACATGAGCCGGTAGAGAAATTTTTGCTTGTTTGTATGGGGCATGAACCTGGAATAAAAGCAGAGTTAGAAAAACAGCTTGCCAATTATAAAATTGACGTTGAGATTCGAGATATATTAAGAGATGAAGCTGTGCTTGAGTTAAAACGTGAAGCGGAAGCAGATATACAACATAATGGTAATAAACTTTTTATCAAAAAGTTTTATCCAATGAACCTTATGCAAAAACTTAATTTGGAACGAACAACTATCAGTGATTGGAAAGAACTGGTGGATTCTGTTTTGATTGATTTTAACTATGATCAAGTGGAAGCGCAGTGGCAGATTTTTGATATTCCTGATAAAAACGGACTTGTAAAAGGTGAATACGAGATACCAAAAGACGCAGGAAGAATAAAAATTAAAATAACCGATCTTATTTCTGAGTCTTATGAAACGGAACTGGAATAAAATGGCAAAAAAATCTATAAAAACTTTTAGTGAAGAATTTTCGTTTTATGAACAGTTATGGGGATTTTATCAGGACGCAAGAGGTAAAATACGTTCCAGATACAATACCTTGACCAAAGCTTTTCTTGATTATAATGATCGAAAAGAAAGACCGGAAGCGTATTTACGCCAACCTCAATTTGAAGCGCTTGAGATGTATGTGTTTATCAAAGAATTCATGGATAATAAACAAGTTATAGAAATATTTGATTTATGGAAAAACAAAAAAGATGATTTCTCGGAACGTTCATATTATGCAAAAGACAGGTTAGGGCTTTTTGACGAACAGGTAGAGGAACAAACGGATATCCTGTTTCAACAAATGGAAAAATACCGGCAGGATTACCCCAATTACATTTACGCTCTGACAATGGGCCTTGGAAAAAGCAAATTAATGGCAACCTGTATTTTTTACGAGTTTTTATTGGCAAATAAATATCCAAAGGATAAACGATATTGCCATAATGCACTAATTTTTGCGCCCGATAAAACAGTTCTGCAAACCTTGGCAAGTGAAATAACTACCTTTGACAAAACAGAAGTAATACCGCTTGAATATGCTAATGTATTGGACGCAAATATTAAAATACACTTCTTGGAAGATACAAGTACTTCACTTAATACGATAGACAATTCAATTTTTAACATCATAATTACAAATAACCAAAAAATTATTGTCAAACAATCCCATAAAGAAAAGGCGCCGACACAAACATTATTTGGACCAAATATACTTTCCTCTATCTATGATGATGATATTGTGGGAGATGAAAAATTACTGCCGCCAAATGAGCGGTTTCAAAAATTATGTCGTTTGCCTCAGATTGGTATTTATGTAGATGAAGCGCATCACCTTTTCGGGTCAAAGTTATTCGATGATTTACAAAGCGAAAAAACAACCAGTTTTCGTACTACTATCAATCTGCTTGCAGAGCGATTGAAAAAACATGAGACACAAGTTGTGGCTTGTTATAACTATACAGGAACGCCGTATGTTGAAAGACAAGTTTTACCGGAAGTGGTTTACGCATGCGGACTTAAACAAGCTATAAGAGAAGAATACCTGAAAGAAGTAGATATTAAGTCTTTTGAAAATGTAAAAGAAAAGGGATTTTTACGCGCCCTTATAAACGGATATGAAGAAATCAATGGTATCAAGATTCCAGGATTTCTTGATGTTTATAAAAATAAAACTTATGAAGGATTATTACCTAAACTGGCTATTTTTACTTCTACGGTTGACGAAATTAGGACGGTTGTAAAGCCTGAATTAGAAAAACTTTTAGCCGAAAATAATATATCTTCATCAAAGATACTGGTCAATGTAGGCGATGGTAATCCTGATTTAACCGGTAATGATGAAATACGGCATTTTAATAATTTGGACATACCGGGTACGGAAGGTTCGTTGAAACAATTTATTCTGCTTTGCGGTAAAGGGAAAGAAGGCTGGAATTGTCGTTCGTTATTTGGAGTTGCTTTATTCCGCAGTTCTTTTTCATCGGTTTTTGTTTTACAGAGTACAATGCGTTGTTTAAGACAGATTAAAATAGACAATGAAGCGCCCAAGCAGGAGACGGCTGTCGTTTATTTGTCAAAAGAAAATTATGATATTTTGGATACTGAATTGAACAAAAACTTTAATATGAGCATTAAAGACCTTTCTAATAATGACAAAAAAAGTAAAGAGAAAGTTGAAGTAAGAATGATAGAGCCACTACGTAAAATTAAAATAAAGGAAAAACATTACAACTATGGCATTAAGAAAAAAGATGTTATAAGTCCAATAGATTTTAATATTGAAAATATTGATGTAAAGAAATACCAACAGACCGTTACAGAAAAGACAAAACTTGCAAAACCGGTAAATGACAAAAAGACAATTATTACAGGAATTGCGGAAAATTTTACGTTCAGCGAATATACAATGATTGCGGAAATAGCCAGATATTTTCCAGAAGCAGGAGCACTAAAGATAGATGATATTTTAGAGAACTCAAAAACAGGAAAAGCCAAAATACTGGAAAAAGTGAATCAGTACAACGAAATATTATATGATTTGGTTATTCCTGAAATATTTAATGCCTTTTATGAAATAACAAGTTCATCATCAGAAATTGAACATGAAATTACTTTGTTAAAAGAACCTACAGGAGAAAATAAATTCTATGAGTTTTATGCTGATCCGTCATTGGTTGCCCACATAAAGGAAAATGAATATAAAAATTATCAAGACAAGAGTTTTCATGCATCACATTATTGTTTTGATTCGAAGCCTGAACTTTATTGTTTTATTCAGTTTCTAAAAAGCAAAGATGTAAGAAATGTGTATTTTACCGGAATGTTTACTGATAAGAATAAGACAGAATTTTCCATAGGGTATACCGATCCTGAAACGGACCGTTACCGGAACTACTATCCTGATTTTTGGGTCGAAATGAAAGACGGTTCCTGTCAAATTATTGAAATAAAAGGCGACAATAAGCTTGATGATAGTATTGTTAAAGCAAAAAAAGAAGCGGCTCTTGCACTAACAGCAGATAGCGAGGTAATTTACCGAATGATTGCAGGGAGTATGGCAGGAATCACCGGTATTGTTGATCCCAACTTTGATAAAAATGTTAATCAATTCCTGTACCCAGAAACACAAAGCGACTTTGGTGAGGGGTTAGCGGCTGATTCAGGGGATGTCAAGAAAGAGGGAAATTAACGAAAAGGGACATAGTTACTTTCTTTGCATAATAATATCAATTTCGCCTCTTTTTAATGATGAATTGCCCATAATATCAGTTTGAGTTCTTTTATCAACATTTGCTGAAAGAATATACATTTTATAATCAGGAAAATTACTTTTTAAAACATTGATTGTGGTGTCTTTTGTAAATTGCCGTATATCAGTTCTTACATAGATTGTTGATTTTTTTTTCATTAAATATGAGCAATTTTTAAAAACATTGTCTAAAAGGTTAGCATATTCAATTTTATTATTGAAACGATCTTTGTGCTTTTCTTTTAAACATAAAGGATTTCCAGCTCCTCCAAGCATCCAATATCTAAGCCATTGATCAGAATAATAATTTGTAACAGAGCAATAAGGAGGTGAAGTGAAAAGTAAAGAAAATTTATCTTGATTTGTTTTAGTCATATTTAACAATATTTTTGTACTATCACCGAGTACAGTTTTTGTTTCTGATTCAGTTTGAGGTAAACCTATTTTATATCTCCATTCAATCCTGCTTTTTAGAAATTCGTAGGGATTTATTTCAGGAGGTGTTTCCATATTTTGTTCTTTCCACCAGTTTATCGAATAATTCATACCCATAGCTTTAGTCATCTTCATTTGATTAGAAAGACTCTGCCCTATTTTCCCATGAAGGTAAACCAGAATGATCGACATTAATGTTGCGTCTACTTTATTAGTTTTCCATTGTAGATTTCTTCTGGCAGAGAGTAAAAATTTTAATACATCATCACAAAAGCACAATCTGTAAAATACAGGCATATTTTCCAATGTTTTTTTATAATTATTTCTTTTGTGATATATTAACTTTAATTTTTCTAATACCTGAACCATAGGTGCCGGATGAATCTTTGTTTTACCGTATAACCATCCAACAGGATTAATTTCGATTCCTACGCCTTTACGTCCCGTTACACTTCCGGCAAATATACTTGAAAATCTTCCCGCAAAAGGATCAATAATAAAATCTCCTTTATTTGAATATTCCTCGACAGTTTCAAAAGCAAATTCAAGCGGGAACATAGCATAATATGGTCCTAATCGCGCCCAGCGAGATTCTGCGGTTGATTGAGTATGAAGAATATCATTAATTGTACTCATGAAGTAACTCCAGAAATAGTATTTGTTTTTTTTATTTCACGAGCAATTTCTTCAAAAAGACGTTTCCCTAAATTTAAAGGTATGGACGCCTCTGCATGGGCAGAAATCAATGGTGATATTGAATTTGGATAACGGTTGGAAACAAGGCGATCAAGCAAATGAAGAACATCACCTAATCTGGGAAACTGATCGGGATTTGCAGTATCAATATTTTTCTGATAATCATTATAATATGCGACTACTGGTACTAATTTTTGCCCGGAAGCAGTTTTATAAAAAAATTTTCGACCAAAATATGTGTCAAGTCCATACAGCTTTTTATTCTCAGAGTATTTAATATTTCTTTTTATATAAGTATCATTTAATAAAAAAGCAGATTGACGAGGGAAAAAATCAGTAGTTCCTTCTTTTGACGTATCAAGGTCAATAAAATGATTAAAAAATGTCCCTGATTTCTCAAGTCCAAGTATAATCATATCCTCTTTGTTTATCTCTTTCTGTTTTTCATTAATGCGATACAATTCTTTTTCTATAACTTTTGTTAACCATGACGATGTACTGAATACTGCCAATGGTCCATCAGAAAAAAAGGCTACTTTTCTAAAAATTGATAAATTATCGGATAATTCAAACCATCTAAGAATATTTACAAGCCATAGTTTTTCAAATGTAGACATTATTTCACCAAAAAGTTCACCGTTAGTTCCGGTTGGCTTCATTAATTCGTGTAATCGTAGTGCATCAGTTGAAAAGAGCTTTTCATTTGTAAAAGGACATAAATATTCTCCATACCCATATGTAAAATCATAAGTATCGTCTATTGGATTTTTTGGAAGGTGAGAATCTTTAACTTCTAGTTTCTTTTTTAGTAGATATTCATAGGTTTCTAGTAATGTTTCACCATCATTGAATATTTTAACATCCTTTAATTCTTCGTAAATCATTCTGCGTAAGGAGCTTTTATCATCTTTTTCCGAATCAATAACAATATTACAACCAGGGAATATACTTTCTTGAGATGAGGCTTTTTCTGTTTCTCTAAATGCTTTTGGATCGATAAAATCACTCTTTTCGTATTGAGCCACTTTCTGCAAGTCTATAAGTACAGATGCAATTGTTACTATTCCATATTCAGCACCAGGGTATCCTTTTTCAGGTTGACCTTCAAGATGACTTCCATCTATTGCTAATACATAATCAGGTTTATTAACTATTGTTTGAGGTAATTCATTTATATTAACAATGTCTTTCTTAATTATTTCAACGTTTGGTATAGATGATTGTATATGCATACGTTTCTGGAGGTTTTGTATTTTTTCGCTTGATAATATTCTCCGTAATGGTTCGTAACTGGCAAATTCACCTTCAAAAGCCATAACTAGTCTCCATTGTCAAGTAATCTCAAATTTGTCAACCTGTACAGGAATAACAAAAGGATTACTTAATGTTTTTATTCGCAGAAATCCTTTATCCTGAGCGCGTCTTATTGAAGGTTCAAAATCCTTAAAATCATAATATTTACAAAGCTCTTTTGTTTCATCAGTATTGTTCAAATGAGATATAAACCAATTTGCCGTATTCTTTAATATATTCTTCTGAATGCTACTGACTTCTTGGGTCGCATACACCATACCAATATGGTATTTTGCACCTTCTTTTGCGGTTCTTACCCAAACATCAGTAAGATCTAAATCAGTACCAGAAGGTAAAATATTATGTGCTTCTTCTATGTAAACTAATATTTCCGGAATAATAGGATTCCCTTCACGGAATATCTTTTGGTTCTCTTGAAAAATATACCACATTATCCTTTCAGCAGATGATTTATTCAATTCCGGCTCACCACTGGACTGATCAACAATGACCAATTTTCCACCAACTAATTCATTATAAATATCCTGAGCATAGTCTGTCCCAATTGTTGTTGTGTGCTGAATACTGACAGCACCTAATAAATTTATTGCTTTGGAAAAATTAAACATTTCAAGTAAACTTTCCAAATCTGCTTCAGCCCAACTTTCTCCTGTTGCATCCGAACCATCATCCCCTTGATGATTATTAATATAGTTTTGATTAAAAATGTTATAATCAGCCGTTGATAAAAAATGAAACAAACCTTCAAATGCAGGAGCAAGACTATCCCATGAAACGGTTTCTTGTGATAATGTTTGTCCTGCAGCATTAATTAATCCTTGCTTACGTGAATATTTCTTATCGGAATAATTTATCATGGCTGTTCTTAATTCTACACTAAACATTCTTGCAATTTGAACTGTTCTTTGTGGTGGCATAAATCCAGCTTTGTTCAATAATGCCCGGTATACTAATACCCTTCTCTCAAACCGTCTAAGTTGCCCTTGGAATTCAGATTCTTTTTCATAGTGTCTTTCTTCTGGCCGTAAAAAAGCAACTTGTCTAAAATTTTTTAAGTATTGCGCTGATTGCTCTGCTATTTTGAAATCAATAATTTCTTTACCTATTTGAAGATTTGTATCCTCAAAAAAGTTTAATTTCATTAACCTTCTGAATGGATCTGTCGGATGTGGTAAAATACCATATGTTACAACTTCTGTTTCAACTAATGATTTTATTTCGTTCCAATATTCTTTTTTCTTTTTTTCATCTCTTTCTTTTAGGTATAACGACTTAAGATCATCGCACTTTGTCCGTAAAGCAAGATCTTTTCTCCATACATTTTTCAATGCATTTGGGTTTCCTCTCCCATCTTTGTCTTGGGTATTCTCGTTTGCATATTCACCATTTGGATCAAATATTATTTGCCCAATCCGCATAGAAGAATCTTCTTGATCCTTTGGAATTCTCAGTTCAAAGACAGATTTTGCGATGATTTTTGTTGTATTTGATTTTCCAGTACGGGTCATTCCAAATAAAGCTGTTTTCTGACTTAAGAGGTCCAAGGGAGAAATAGAGACTTTTACATTATTGATATTCTGATATTTTCTATTAGTAGATGCATAACGAACAAAACCCAATTTTACCCATGATTCGGTATGGTATCTTTCTCTTTGGTCTTCGATGTTTGCAGGAGGACAATAATTTACAATCATCTCAAGGGCTTCTGCATTTGGTTTATAAACCTTCAATCCACGATTAGGATAGTAGTTAGATATATCGCTTCCAAATGTAAGAGTTAATGGAGCATCAG
>Ga0268262_10006787_pt1 | contig 10863 bp, 6 predicted proteins | sample TergutNc150P3_FD_190354 | JGI IMG/M metagenome (GOLD analysis project Ga0268262, IMG submission 190354) | Nasutitermes corniger P3 segment gut microbial community from laboratory colony in Florida, USA - Nc150 P3 (SPAdes) (version 2) | ecosystem: Host-associated > Arthropoda: Insects > Digestive...
GGGAAATTCCCCTTGCTGAAATTGATAAAGGCCTTGAAGGTATTCCCGAAAGGAGCAGCGAGGAAATGAAGGCCCTTTCCCAAATGCTGCTGCTTTGCGCGGAAAAAATTTCCTGTTCCGGGACCGGCTATCAGGATTTGGCGGAACATGAGCAAGGGCATGACTGCGCGGGCCAGCAGGCTTTTTTGAACGACAAGGAAAGGCTGCTTATAGCATGCCTGCGCCGGGGCGACAGTACCGAAGCCCAGAATATCGCGCGGGATCTGCTGGCCGATTTCAGTAATTCGGCCGACGGCGATTTTGAGTTCTTCAAAATGAAGGCGATAGAACTGGTGGTACTGGTTTCAAGAACCGGGACAAATTCCGAAAATGAAGCGGAACTTGTCGAAACGAACAGCCGTAATATTAAACAAATTGAGGACTCCGCCAACGCCGCGGAATTGGCTGATAACGTCTGCCTGATTCTTGAAAGAATGGCGGGGAAAATTTTCTCTTTTCAGGGAATTCGCCACGCGTCAGCGCTCAGGAAAGCCGAACGGTTTATCTGGGAAAATTACACCAGGAAGATCAGCCTTAAGGAAATTGCCGACGCGTCCGGTCTTTCCGCGCCTTATTTCAGCACGGTATTCAAGAATGAAATGGGCGAAAACCTCTCAAATTATCTTAACAGGCTTAGGGTGGAAAAAGCCTTAATGATGCTTGGTGAAACCGACGTTCCCATTAACAAGATTTCGGCGGACTGCGGGTTTGAAGATCAAAGCTGGTTTTCAAAAGTATTCAAAAGTTATACCGGTATTAGTCCCTATGAATACCGTAAGAATGGCTGAACCGATTTTATCGGAAGCAGGCTAAAGGCAGGCTGTAAATGAAAGAAGAAAATGAAGTGTTATCAACCTATATGCAGGCTACCGGGAGCAATGTGCAGGTTTTTGACTGTAACTCCCAGCCCTGTGAGCTGGAAGGCTCATTCAGCATTGAGCAAAATATTTGCCGGTATTGCACAGGCATTTCCAGCGGCTGCAACAACTGCCACGGCAATTGCCGAGAAATGCATACAAACAAAATTCGGGAATCCAGCAGGAACGGCAGATCGCTTATTTACCAGTGTGATCTGGGATTGATGTTCTGGATAAGCCCGATATACGACGAAGGAAAATTTTCCGGCGCCCTGCGCGGATCGGGCTTTCTAAGCTCCGGAACTGCTGTTCCAATTCAGGAAAAATTTGATAAAAAGGCGGATGAACCGGCCAATGAAGCGATTTCACCGGAAGAATTTGAACGGCGTATTCTGGCTTTTCCGGCTGTTGACGATGAGAAAATTCAATCCCTCTCCGAGATGCTGCATCTGTGCGCGGAGACCCTGTCAACGGGCAATGAGAATTACCATGAGATGCTCAGTCTTCGTTTTGAACAACAGGCTTCTCTTTCCGCCCTTATTGACGATCTAAAAGCAAAGTATCCCAAAGGTTCCGGCTTTCCGGTGTATCCCCTCGAAAAAGAACGCCAGCTTGTCGCGCTTCTTAGAAGGGGAAACAAACAGGAGGCGGGAAAACTTCTTGATGAGCTTTTGTCTGTGATTGTATTCTGCAATCAGGATCATTTCAGGTATATCCAGCTTAGAACGATTGAACTGGCGGTTCTGCTTGCCCGCGCCGAAACAAATTCAATCGGCAGCGCAGGAACGGAAAACAAGGTGCGCTATATCAAGCAAATCCAGGACGCAAAAACCGTTGAGGAGCTTGCGGCAATCCTGCACAACATGGTGGAAAAAATAGTTGTCCAGATAATTCTGTTTCAGGGCATTCCTCACGCTTCCGCCATGAGGAAAGCGGAATTTTTTATCAAAGAAAACTTTACCCGGAAAATCAGCCTGCGCGAAGTCGCGAAAATTGCCGGCCTTTCCGCGCCGTATTTCAGCACTATTTTTAAAGAGGAAATGGGCGAAAACCTTTCCAAATATATTAACAGGCAGAGGGTAGAGAAGGCCAGCAGGATGCTTTTGGAGACGGACCTTTCCCTGTCCGAAATATCAAACGCCTGTTGTTTTGACGATCAAAGCTGGTTCTCAAAAATATTCAAAAGCTTTACCGGCATAAGCCCCAGCAAATACCGCAGCCAGGGCGGGAAAATAAGGATTGCCTAAGCGCCAAACTGCCACTGCTCAAAATCGTAGCCCTTGCCGTAGAAGACAAAGACCAGATCATGCACGCCGGTAACGGGTTGCAGCAGTTCAACTGTTATTTCTGCCTTTCCGGGAGCGACATCAACATAACCGACTGGTACGCCGTCAAGCCTGTCCAGCTTGATCTGGATTGCGCCCCTGCCGCTTTTGGGTGGTGTCACGCGACAGGTAAACTTTCGAGCGCCCGCGCCGCCAGCGGCGTTACCGAAGTCCACGCCGTACAGGGCGATCCAGTCGCCTGAATCAATGCCCGTCACCTTCATCTGCTGTTCGCCCGGGACCGTGTTTATTCCCGCCTGGTTGCCTATGGCCGCCGCGCTGGTCAATTCAAACGGGTTAAACCTGCCCGACTGCGCCGCGCCTTTTCTGCTGCCCTTAATTTCTTCAATGGTTCCGTCCGGCAGTATGTTAACTTCGTCAATGTGGGTGCTTCGATACCCCTCCCTCGGAAGGCTTTCTGGCACGCCCATTGCTATTTCCAGTAACCGGGTGTGATACACTATGTAATACTTTCCCCTGAATTCAAATATCGCGTGATGGTTGTTTCCGCCCTTGCTGTTAAACATTTCACCGGGGTTTGGCAGTATCATTTTCCGTAATGTATACGGCCCCAGCGGATTGTCGCCTGTCATATAGGTGATGGCCCCGTTTTTACGTATCGTCACGGCGGCGGGAAATTCCTTCGTCTTTTTCAAATAGGTTTCTACCTGAAAATTGGAACAATACGAATAGTAATACGTATTGCCGATTTTATTTATGCCAGAATCTTCAAAAATAAAGGGAACGTTCAAATTCTGCGGGATTCCTGCAAGGCTTATCATGTCGTCCCCAAGCTGCACGGCGCGCTCGGTTCCGGGAAGCGGATCGTTAGACGTAAACTGATCCGCGCTGCCGCCTGAAGGAACCCCGCCGCCGAAATAGATGTAGTACTTTCCGTCGTCGTCTTCCAGAACGGCGGGGTCAAACAGCCAGGTGACATTTGAACAGTTAGGCGTTGATCTGCTGATGAGGGCGCTGCCATCAGGGCGGGGGTTTGTAAAGGGGCCCAGCGGGCTTTCCGCGCGAAGCACAAAAATGCCATTACCGTTGTCGGCAAAGTACAGAAAAAAATAATCTTTCCCGCCGATATTTTTGTAAGCCGCGGCCGGCGCCCATGAATTTGTCGCCCGCGTCGCCGCCCCCTGTGAACCAGCCGCCTTTATTTCAGGATGTTCCGTCCAGTTTACAAGGTCGGAAGAAGACACCACCCGTATGGTATTGATATTTGAGTAAGTATTTGGCCCTAAATTTGAAAAATCCGGCAATAAGTTTGTGCCTGAAGATAAACTGAACGTATCGCCGGTCATGTATACGTATACCCTGTCTTTATAAACAAGTCCCCAGGGGTCGGCTCCAAACCGCTGGAGACAGATAGGGTTAACATCGCCATACGCCTTGAGCGGCGCCGCCAGAGTCAATCCGTCAAATAAAGCCTGCATCTTTTCCTCCTTATTTTTACATCCAGAAAGTAAAACCAAAACAACCGCCGCCAGCCAGACAAAGGCAGTCGTTATACCGAAAATTTTTTGTTTGTTTTCATAATTACCCACAGAGACATTATATCATAATATACAAACTTTTATTTTAACCTCTGTGTCCATACCCGGATTTGAGACGCCGCCCAGTGGGCTATCAGAAGGCGCAGGCACTTTTGGGAAGCCGTTTTGTCATCCACAAGAATCTCTGAAAAGAGGGTCTGCGCGGTCTTAAATGAAGGCTCATCGGAAAAGGCGAAAGCCGGAAGGGACTGTATCCAGCCCGACAGAACCTTGCCGTCCTGTTCCATGGCGGACATCGCCTCCTGAAGACTGTTCGCCTGCCTTTCCAGGAGGGGCAATTCGTGTTTTCTCTTGCCGCCTTTCCGCCAGCCGATATTGGATTTGTAGTACGCTACAGCCGATTCCGCCTCGTCCAGGGCAAGCGCCGAAACCAGCGAAGGGTCGGCGATATACCGCACCAGTATACGGTAAAATTGATCCTGCGTACCGAGAATTGCCGACATCGCCAGTATTACTTCATTAAGGAGATAGGGCGGCGGATCGTTGTTTTCTATAATATTAATAAAAGTATTAAGCGAATCGGGCAGGGCGTATATGCCCAAAGCCTCCACACCCATAATTTTCAACCGGGGGTTTTGTGTATAAAGAATGATATTTTCAATATGTGGACGGAACGCCAGATCCCGCAGTCTGGCAAGGGCGATCATTGCCTCACCCGCGAGCATATAATCCTCAGAAGACGCCAATTCCCGCAGAACGGGTATCGCGGAAACACAGCCGTGGTTTCCCAGAATGCGGGCGGAAATATACGCGGTGGTAAAAGGATTATTTATAACATCATTAACCAAGGCCGCTTCGGCGTCTTCGTGGAGGAAATCGAGTTTGTCCAGGGCGCGTATCGCTTCCAGCCGTGTGACAAGGCGGGGAGACCGCGCCTTTTCAAGCAAGCCCTTTGTAGATAATTGCGACGGGTTATTGTACAGCGCCCCCAACAACTCCTGCTCCTGATTGGAATCGGCGGTTTTATCCAGTCGGTCAAGCAAAGAGATGGCCTGCAGGTCACGGTAGGAAAACATTACCTTAACCGCGCCCGCAAAAGAAAGAGCTCCCAAAGGAGTCAATTTCTGCATCTTAATAACGGCAATGGCGGCTAACGCAATAAGCGCGACATAAAGAATTTTGAACGAATAAAACGGCGGCAGCCCCAGACTAGATAATATATCCAACATAAGCCCGGCAAGAAAAGAACCGCCCGCTCCGGCAACACCGAAAACAAAAAAGTACAACATACCCATGTCCAGCATTTTTTCCGTCGGAACCAGCCCCATAAAATACGTCTGTGCGATTCCCTCCGAACCAAGAAAGCCGAAATTCAGCATAAAGAACAAAAAGGAAAGAAAAAGAATAACCATGGTCAGGCTGTTAACAGACGAAAGAGGGAAAAACACAATGGGGATCATCATTACAAAACCAAACAGCACACAAAGAATAAAAATCGGCTTTGCCCCGATTCTGTCAACAAGGAATTTTATCAGCATATTCGCCAATAATTGTCCCAAACCTCCAAAAACAGAATACAACAGCACCATGCCGTCTTCCTGCACAAACACCTCGCGGGCATAAACGACAAGGAAAGTCCTTGACACGCCCGATACCAGAACGACAAGAAGCAGTATTATCAAAAAAAGTTTTGTTTTTGGTTCTTGCATGGCTTCACGGACAAGGCCGGCAAGGCTGGTTTTTACGGCGTTTTTTTCGGTGGGCGGCTCGGGCAGTTTCCTTATCAGCATGCCGCTGGTAACCCCGCAGACAATGCCGGCGGTCATAATGATTGAATAAAGGGATAACCCCGGATCCTTGCCTAAAATAATCGCAATGGCAAAACCCGAAAACATCCCCACCGCGCTGTTGATGATCTGTACCTGCGTCATGTAACTGCTGCGATCAGGCCCTTTTGAAAGATTACTAAGAACAGGGTTGTTGGCTATCATTCCAATACCGCGTACCACATGGAAAATACCCACCCCCAGCATGGTCAATCCAAGCGCCATATCTTGATGGCCAAAACGCACCGCAATCGGAGCAAAAACCACCGTAATCATTCCAATCGCCCGCAAAGTCCACGCAAAACTGAAAATGCCGACTATGCTGAATTTTCTGGAAAGAAGTTTTCCAAGCGGCAGAAAAAAAAACGACACATACACAAGGGCGCTGAGAGTTCCAATGTAGGTGGATGACGCGCCCAGTCTTATTGCAAACAGGGTAACAATGCTCCCCACCAGCAGATTCCATGAAAGCGAGTTAAAGACATTGAAAAGATTAAATACCTCACGGGCTTTACGCAGGCGGTAAGGCGACAACTGGGTCTGCATGATTTTTCCTAGTTCCTGAACGAATGAACCGGGGCCGGTATTCTCCCGCCGCGATTGATGAAAACATCGCTTCTTGCGGGGTTTACAGGCAGGATGGGGGCCCCTCCCAGGAGGCCGCCGAATTCCGCCCAGTCTCCGGCTTTTTTACCGGGTACCGGAATTACACGCACCGCAGTGGTCTTGTTGTTCACCATGCCAATAGCCATTTCGTCGGCAATAATCGCCGAGATGGCGGCGGCGCTTGTGTCGCCGGGCAGGGCGATCATGTCAAGGCCAACAGAGCAAACCGAAGTCATCGCCTCAAGTTTATCAAGGCTGATTGCGCCTTTCTTTACCGCGTTAACCATGCCTTCGTCCTCTGAGACGGGGATAAATGCCCCGGAGAAACCGCCCACATGGGTAGACGCCATTATGCCGCCTTTCTTTATCATGTCAGTTAACATGGCAAGGGCCGCCGTAGTGCCGTGGGTTCCGGCGGTTTCAAGACCCATCTCCTCAAGGATGCGGGCGACCGAATCGCCTACCTCAGGGGTCGGGGCAAGTGAAAGATCCAATATGCCAAAAGGCACGCCAAGCCGCTGTGCGGCTTCCATGCCAACAAGCTGCCCCATGCGGGTAATCTTAAAGGCGGTTTTTTTTATCGCGTCCGCAAGCTCGTCAAAGCTGGCTCCCCTAAGGTTTTCCAGCGCCGCTTTAACCGCGCCCGGTCCCGATACCCCGACGTTAAGGCAGCTTTCCCCCTCGCCAACGCCGTGAAAAGCGCCCGCCATAAAAGGGTTGTCCTCTGGGGCATTGCAGAACACAACGAGCTTCGCGCAGCCTATGCCGTCCCGGGAGGCGGTCTTTTCCGCTATCTGCTTAATCACGCCGCCCATGACTCTTACGGCGTCCATGTTGATTCCGCTTTTAGTTGCGGCGACATTGACCGAGGCGCAAACCCTTTCTGTTTGGGAAAGGGCGGACGGCAGAGAGGCAATCAGTCTGTCATCTCCGCTTGATAAACCTTTTTGCACAAGGGCGGAAAAGCCCCCAACAAAATCAACGCCGAGATCGACAGCGGTCTTGTCAAGCGTTTGGGCAAAAGGGGTAAAATCTTTATCCTCGCAGGAAGCCGCAATCAGGGCAACAGGCGTAATCGCTATGCGTTTGTTGATAATGGGTATGCCGTATTCGTTCTCTATGTCCTTTCCGGTCTTAACCAGCGGGCCTGCTATTCGCATCAGCTTGTCGCGGATTTTCTTGCGGCACTCATCGCCGGAAGACGAAACGCAGTCCAGAAGGGACACCCCCAGGGTGATGGCGCGTATATCCAGCTTGTAGCGCAGAAACATGTCAATTGTCTCTTTTATTTCCAATGGCGTATATAGCACTGTGATACCTCTGTGATACTAAACACGGTGCATGGCGCTGAAAACTTTTTCATGCATCATGCTGATTGATACGTTAAATGAATCTCCCAATTCGGCAAGTTCGTTTTTTATGACTTCAAGGGCCTTTGTTCCTGAAGAAAGATCAACCACCATCATCATTACAAAATTGCCGCTTAACACGGTCTGGCTGATGTCAAGTATATTGATATTCCGCTCGGCCAGAAAGGCCGAAACTCTTGCGATAATCCCGACCTTGTCGGAACCTACAACAGTGATTATTGCGTTCATAATAACCCCTTATGCCTGATCTTGAGAACCAATCTTATGCTCTGTTAAAAACAAATCCAGAACGGTAAGAAACAGAATTACCAGTACCGGGCCGAGAATAAACCCGTTGAAGCCAAAAACGGCCAATCCGCCAAGGATGGCAAAAAATATTATCAATGGATGAAGCTGTATCCGGTCCCTCAGAAAAATCGGCCTTAAAACATTGTCAATACCGGAAATAAAAACCGCGGATACAATAAAGAAAACCACCCCGCCCGCTATATCCCCGTTTAAGATTTTCATAATCGACAGGGGAATATATACAACCGTGCCGCCAAATACGGGAATAAACACAAAAAGAAACGTCATTACCGCAAGCACCAGCGAACCGTTTATTTTAAATATTGTAAAAATGATAAACGCCACTACCGCCTGCAGCAACGATACGATAATATAGCCAAAAAAAAGGTTCCTTGTAATATCCATGATTTTTTTCGTGAGGGCGCTGATGTATTCCGTTCTTATCGGAATGGCGCGGAGAAACAACCGTGAAAGATAGGGCCCGTCGGCATAAAGGAAAAACAGCGAGAACACCATTACCAGCATATTTATCATAAGGGCGCCCAGTATCCTGACAATATTGCCGCTAAGAAAAACCATTTGCTTGTTACCCAGCAGCTCATTGGAAATAATGGCTTTAAGCTGGTTGTTAATATCATCGGAAGTTATTTTTATCTGTCCGGCGGATACATCACGGATAAACACCGATATTTTTTCAAAAATGTCATGCAGGTACTCGGGCCGCTGATTCAACGTATCGCGTGCATAGCGTCCAAAATCCATGATCTGCCTGAGAAAAATCGAAGCCATCAGGGAAAGGGGGATAAAAATAAACGCCATTGTTCCCAGAGCAAAAACTATCGCCCAAAAGCTGCGGAGTATTTTTCCTTTCCTGGTATCAAAATCCAGTTTTTTAATAAGGCGGCGGTGCAGGGGGTTGAATAATATGTACAAAAGGATAGACCAAAGCAGGGCGGTAAAGAACGGGGTTAAAAGCCTGCATACCACCAAAAAAAGAACAATAAAAATTACACCAAAGACATAACTTTGGATTGGCCTGTGAGGAGAAGGCGGAATAGAAGGCAAGTCGCTATGGGTCATAATCCCGCAAGTATCCTTTCGGCATCCGCCCTTGCGCTGTATGACGCGTTTCGCTGCACAAGATCCCTTAGGTATTTTTTAGCCTCGTCCGGCCTTCCCAGGCTGACGTATGTTTTTCCAAGCTCATAAATGGCGTCCCAGTTATCCGGGTTAAGCCTAAGCACGGCCTGGTATGAATTCTGCGCTTTGGCAAGCTCGCCGGCGCTGGTGTAGGCTCTTGCCAGATTCAAATGCACCGTGGGATTTTTTGAATCCACGGAAAGCGCCCTTTCATAATGCTCGACGCTTTTTGACCAGTTCTCCATTTTTGCGTATACCGCGCCAAGATTGTTATTCACTTCAAAATTTGTCGGCTCTATGGCATAAGCCTCGGAAAGACAGCGTATCCCCTCGTTAAAATTATTGCGTGACAGATAGAGGTTTCCAAGATTAATTCGCGGCCGCAGGTATTTTGTATCAAGCGAAGCGGATTTCTGGTACGCGGCGATGGCGGCGTCGATGCTGCCCGTGGCTTCAAGGGCAAGCCCCAGCGTATAGTTATATACCGGGCTGGAAGGGTTGCTTTCTACGGCATGACGGGCATAGGAAAGCGCTTCGGTGTTTTTCTTGAGGGCAAGCTTCACCACAGCCATATTGTAGTTTGTCTGTCCGTCCGTGGGGGCCGCCTGCAAAGCCCTTGCAAACAATTCTTCCGCGGCGGTATGGCTGCCCGCCTCGTTATGGGTGGCTCCCAGTTCCCGCAGTGACGCAATATCGCCTGGATTATGTTTAAGGGCGTTGTTAAAAGATTCTATCGCGCCCCTGTAATCTTTCTTTGAAAACAGAATTCGCCCAAGCTCCCTGTGCGAGACGGCATAATCGGGCTTTATTGCTATTGCCCTGCGGTACGCGGCAAGGGCGTCATCGCTGCGATTCAAAATCCGCAGGGTTCCGCCAAGGTTATACCAGCCGGGTTCATACTGGGGGTTTAACCTGACTGCATTTTCAAAAGCGCCCCTTGCGTCAGTATAGCGCTGCGCTGAAAAATAGCTTCGGCCCAGTTCAAAAAAATTTATAAAGTTGGAAGGATCCAGGCGCGTCGCGTCCCTGAATTCGGCAATGGCCTTATCCCAGTCTTGCTGGTCACGGCTGATTTTTCCCAATGTGTTATGGGGCAGGGCCAGGCTTGGATCTTTGGAGGCGGCTTCCCTTGCCAATGTTGACGCTTTGTTTACTGCATCCCTGCCCTCGGGGGAATTGGGGTTGCGGGCGGAAGCTTCATACCAGGCATCGGCTATTTCGGCAAGTTTCTGCGCCTCAAATCTGTTATCATTAGCCGGCATACGGGAACGCGCCTCGGCAAAGGCCCTCTCCGCGCCGGCAAAATCATTCTTTTCAAGCAATGCCTTTCCCTGCGAAATCAGGTCATTCACCGCCTGCCTTTTTTCCTGTAACTCGCGTGTAGCCTTGGCAAGCGCTTCCTCTTCCGCCTTTCGTAGCGCGGCTTCGGCTTCACGCTGCAGCCTCTCGGTTTCCGCGCGCTGTTGGGCAGCAGCGCTTTGACCGCCGGCACCGCCCTGCTGTTGCGCGGCATTACCCTGGCCGCCCGAATTACCTTGCTGTTGTCCGTTGCTTCCTCCACGCTGTTGCGTGGCATTACTCTGGCCGCCCGAATTACCTTGCTGTTGTCCGTTATTTTCCGCGCGCTGCTGGGCGGCAGCGCTTTGACCGCCGGCGCCGCCCTGCTGTCGCGCGGCATTACTCTGGCCGCCTGAATTTCCTTGTTGTCCGTTGCTTCCTCCGCGCTGTTGCGTTGAGTTCTGGGCTTCGGCGCCAAGTGCGCCTGCCTCCGAAACTGCCGCCAAAACCGATCCGCTGGACTGCTGTCCCGCCGCAAGCTGTTGTTCCCTCAGCAATTGATCCCGCAGTCTCTGTAATTCCGCGTTATTGGGATCCGCCGCCAGCAGGCGATCTAAAGTATCCAGGGCTTGCCG
>Ga0268262_10006788_pt1 | contig 10861 bp, 10 predicted proteins | sample TergutNc150P3_FD_190354 | JGI IMG/M metagenome (GOLD analysis project Ga0268262, IMG submission 190354) | Nasutitermes corniger P3 segment gut microbial community from laboratory colony in Florida, USA - Nc150 P3 (SPAdes) (version 2) | ecosystem: Host-associated > Arthropoda: Insects >...
TCGCTCCGGGCGCGGGAAAAATACGGATAACAAATCCCGCCGCCCTGCGGGATTATGATGTAATGGTTATTGTGGATTAAAAGGCGTTGCCTTTACCAAAATAAAAATTTTCAGTATATTATTGCAGGGGGAAATTATGCCGGTAAAAACGTCCGTGAAAAAAACAACAAAAAGCGCTCGACAAACCAAAAGTTTACAAACCTCTGGTTTAAAGCCTGTCAAAAAGACGGTTAAAAAAACCGCTAGAAAAGTAACTTGGAACGACATACAGGAAGGTTTCAAAGAACTGGAAAAAGCCCAAAAAGAAACATGGGCGGCCATACGGGAAACCCAACAAGCCCAAAAAGAAGCTCAACAGGAAGCCCAAAAAGCCCACAAGGAAGCCCAAAGAGTCCACAAGGAAGCCCAAAAAGAAACCCAAAAAGCCAAAGATGAGGCATGGGTAGCCATACGCGAAACCCAAAAAAACATAGGCGGTCTTAACAACTCATTAGGCTCTATGGTTGAACATATACTGACCCCCGGCCTCCCCAAAAAATTTAAAAAATTTGGTTATTCCTTTACCCGCATAGCCAGTTACAAATACGCTGCAGGCGTCTGGGCCCAAATTGACGGTATGCTTGAAAACGGCACACAGGCAATGGCAGTTGAAGTTAAAATGACCCTTCGGCAGGCGGATATTGACGACCACCTTGTACGTATGGAAAAAGTGCGTAAATTCGCGGATGAAAATGGCGATAAAAGACAATTCATAGGAGCAATAGCCGCCATAATTACTGATAAATCCACCAGAGAATACGCCCTGAAAAAAGGGCTTTTTGTTATTGAACCGAGTGGCGAAGATGTCAAAGTTACCAAACCGGAGGGAAAAATAAGGGTTTGGTAAGTAAAAACAAATAACGGGAAAAAATTATCACAAGGGGAAACCAATGGGTTTGGTTCACGGCACGGGCTTTAACTGGAAAGAGCCGATGATTATATATTCGTAGCAGATTTTTTACGAGGTCTACACCTATGCCTGCCTGTATGTTTCGTTTACCGTATGTGTTATGCGACGTACCATCAACGCCCCGTTATCCTACCACTCGGAATTTTTTATGTAATAAATTTATTATACAATAAATTTATACTTTTATCTTATTACCTCTTTTTGGGTAGCAGGCACTCGGCAAGTACTACGATATAAAATATGTTCTATATTGCCTACAACATGTATAACAAATTTTGCATATTTTATACAATGGTTTTTTCAAAATCTTTTATATAATTAATAAATGCAGGATCATCATCATTATCAAAATCATTTAAATCATTATGGAAATGATAATTATATTCTATCGGTATATGGTTAATTTCATCATATTCTACATCTATTTCATACAGATAAAGATCATTTAGGGAATGTCTTTTTTTATTATATTTATAAAACGCATTTTCTATTTCTTCAAATATCTTGTCAATTGTCGGATTAGATTCAAGTCTTACATTTTTACCGTCTTTAACGAATATTTCATCCTTACAACAATATGTATGATATACAAATTTATAATTTTTTACATTTGATTCTTCCCATAATTGTTTTTGTTTATTAAATGTATCCAAATCAAATTTAACTTCTACTTCAAATATCTCTTCTGGTATTTCTTTACCCATAAAATCTTTCCTATTGCGCCTAAGCGTATGATTATAATACACCATACTATTGTGCTACCTGGCACTGTTGCGTTAATGCGATCCTCGAACAACTCTATAATAATGACGCAAGAAACGCATCAAAATTTGCGGCAAAACCATTCGAAGCTATAAACTTCTCGGCGGCGCCGATTGCCCGCTGTCTGGCTCCTGACTCGGAGGGATGTCCTTCTTTATCCTTAACAAAAGAGGAAAGGAGTTCCACGCCGTCCCTGTTTTTAAGCGAATAACTCAGGAAATATTCGACATATTTATCGTTCATGGGACTCGCGAGATCCGCGGTCTCAAGCTGAAACGAAACCGCAAGCACATAAGGATTATCTCCGGCGGCGCTGGTTCTGAAGCCCCTGGAATTAAGACATTCTGTAAATGCCTTCTCGATTCTGCTACCGTTATCACCATTAACCTTTACAGTGACGACAATTGACCGCCCGGCGCTCTGGACTTTGCTTTTCACCGCCCCGGCATTACCGTAGGAAGGCCGCCTGGAAATGGCGGAGGGATCGAGCACTGTAAGCAGGCTGTAGAAATTATCGGTGACCGCAGCAAAACTATAGGCAAGGTTCAGCATCTGGAAGGCTTCAAAAGTCCGGGGGTTCCGCTCCGCTTCTTCCAGCAATCCACCGATAACCTTTTCTGTCTCGCGTATCATTCCCGAATAACGCGCCGAACATTCCTTCCGGTTCATGCGGGCATTGGCATAGGAACGGCCTTTGGGATTTACCCATGATTCAACCTGCATTCCGATAAGCCCTGAAACAGTGGAGATACTACTGAGCAGTTCCTGGGCAATATCAATGCTTTGCGATGTAATAAGCTGCTTTTTTCCTTTCACGTTATTTACGGTTTCGGCAAATTGGCTATTGACGTTGGTAACCGAAACTAAATCAACCCGGAAAACCTGTGCCAGCCTTGTCACGGCGGCTCTCTCGGCAAGTTTCGCATCCTGTTCGGCCTCGACCACGATCAGCCAATCTCTGTCGGGGTACGCTTTTTCGTGATCGGTCACCCAGAGGGGAGGATTCCGGCCGTCACCCTTCGGAGAGCCGGCGCAGGAAAAGATAAACGTAGCCGTGAAAAAACCAATAACAAGTAACGCTGTCTTTTTCATTTTATTCTCTCCTTGGTTTGCTACCTTGCGTTTATTATCCGCCGCGCTTCCGGTCTGTTGTAATAAGTGTTTTCCAGATTGGGGTTTGGATTTGGGGCAAGTTTTATCGCCTGCAAGTACGCCGCTTTTGCCTTTGCCGTGTCCTTTTTCATTTCATAACCGTAACCCAAATTGTCATAGCCGTCGTAATCATCGGGGAAACGCTGCGTCGCTTTTAGCGCCGCCTTTAATGCGTTGTCGTAATCCATTTTATCACAATACGAATTAAACAATAGGTTATAGGCGCGAGCGTCATTGGGGTCCAGCCGGATCGACTGATTAACATCCGCTATGGCCCGATCGTAGTCACCCTTGAGCTTGTATGTCTCGCCACGGCTGAGATACGCATTGGCGTCGTTGGGGGTCAGCCGGATCACTTGGCTATGATCCGCTATGGCCCGGTCGTAGTCGCGCTTGAGAAAGTACGCACTACCCCGCATGAGATATGTGTCGGGATTATTGGAGTCAAGGCGCAGCGACTGGGTAAAATCCGCGATTGCCCGGTCATAATCTTCCTTGACCCCGTATGCAGTGCCCCGCTTGTAATAGACATCAGCGTTATTGGGATCAAGGCGTTGCGCTTGGGTATAATCCGCGATTGCCTTGTCATAATCTTCCTTGTCAAAATACACATTGCCCCGGCTGTTATACGCATCTGCGTCATTGGGGTTCAGCCGGAGCGACTGGGTAAAATCCGCGATTGCCCGGTCATAGTCGCCCTTGCTCTTGTATGCATTGCCCCGGTTGTAATAGACATCAGCGTTATTGGGATCAAGGCGTTGCGCCTGGGTATAATCCGCGATTGCCTTGTCATAATCTTCCTTGTCAAAATACACATTGCCCCGGCCGTTATACACATCTGCGTCATTGGGGTTCAGCCGGAGCGACTGGGTAAAATCCGCGATTGCCTTGTCATAGTCGCCCTTGTGGTGATACGCAGTGCCCCGGTTGTTATACGCGGTAGCGTCATTGGGGTTCAGCCGGAGCACCTGAGTATAATCCACGATCGCCCGGTCATAGTCGCCCTTGTTGTCATACACATTGCCACGGTTGCTATAGGCGGTGGCGAAATTGGGGTCAAGACGCAACGCCTGGGTATAATCTGCGATTGCACGGTCATAGTCACCCTTGTCGTCATACGCATTGCCACGGTTGATATAGGTGTCAGTGTTATTAGGGTCAAGGCGTAACGCCTGATTATAATCCGCGATTGCGCGGTCATTGTCTTTTTTGTAGTTATACGCCAGGCCCCGATTGCTATAAATAACGGCGGAATTGGGGTCAAGACGTAGCGCCTGGTTAAAATCCGCGATTGCACGGTCATAGTCGCCCTTGACCCCGTATGTAGTGCCCCGTTCATTGTAAATGTCGGCGTTGTCGGGGTCCGACCGAAGCGCGGCGGTGAAATCCGCTGCTGCCTGTTCATAGGCGCGGGCCTGGTCCGCCGTAGCCTTGCCACCAATTGAAATTACATCAACGCCGCTGAAATTGTCGCTTACTCTTAATACTTTTGACACGCTGGCGTACCAAGCCCTGCCCCGCAGACAGTAGGCCGCGCTCATGTTCGAATCCAACCTCAGCGCTTCGGTAAATTCGGTGATTGCCATTTCGTACTCGCCGCGGCTGGCAAACGTAATGCCACGGTCAAGGAAGGTTCCGGCGGTCTTTGGCTTTTGCGCGGCCGTCGCCTGATTCGGGCGCGATACCATCTTGCCGTTTTTTAACGCAGTCAGTGTGCTTTTCAATTTGTTGTTTTCCGCAACGTCAAATCGCGCCCCGGCAAGGCGTGTCGCTTTCTCCACATCTATCGCCGTCACCCTGAACCGGTATTGCCCGCCGGTCGGTATGAACGTCCCTGTTATTACCGCTTGCGCCGCGAGAAACTCGCCTACACGTTGCGCGTCTTTGTCGTTTAGTTCCCCTTCGGCCTGTAACCTCAATTCTTTCCGCACATAGGGCAGGTTTGTCCGGTCGGCAACCTCAATGTTGGCATCCGTGAAAGCATAGGTTAATTCTTCCATCATGTAATCGGATATGCCTTCCGCCTCAGAGACGAAGTTAACAACCGCAATCCGCCGGGTTCCTCTCGGCAAACGTCCGCAGATTTCCTGAGCCGCCTTTGCTATCGCGTCATCCAAAGCCGCCGCCCCCGCAAACACGCAGGTTAAGGCGGCAAACAGCGCAAAAAATATTATTTTCTTCAACATACTTTCTTCTTCCTTTGTTCCCTGCTCATCACTCTTTGTAAAACTATCATCCCCGCGCCTTCCGGGCATTCTCAAGCCATTTTTTGGCATCGGCATGGTTCGGGTTGATCCGTAGCACGGCTTCATAGTCAGCCATAGCGCGGTCATAGTCCTTTTTGACGTAGTACGCGTTGCCCCGGTTGAAATAAGCAGACGCATCATTGGGGTTCAGCCGGATCGCCTGGGTATAGTCCGCGATTGCCCGGTCGTAGTCTTCTTTGTAGTTGTAATATGCGTTGCCCCGGTTGATATAGGCAGACGCATCATTGGGGGTCAGCCTGAGTGCCTGGGTATAGTCCGCGATGGCCCGGTCATAGTCTTTTTTGTAGTAATATGCATTGCCTCGGTTGATATACGCGCTGACATAATTGGGGTCCAGCCGGATCGCCTGGCTGTAGTCCGCGATTGCCTGGTCATAGTCTTTTTTGCCGTAAGACTCATCGCCCCGGTTGTAATACGCGGTAGCGTCATTGGGGACCTGTTCCCGTGTCTGCCGAACCACTTCAAGATTCTGCCTGGCGGTGGCATTTTTCGGGTTAATCCGCAACGCGGCTTCATAGTCCGCGATTGCCTTGTTTATGTCGCCCTTGTTGAAATACGCGCTGCCCCGGTTGCAATACGCGTCGGCATCATTGGGAACCAGTTGGATCACATGGTTGTAGTCCGCGATTGCCAGATCATAGTCGCCATTGTTTAAGTACGCATTGCCCCGCCTCCAATACGCCTCGGCATCATTGGGAACCAGCCGGATCGCCTGGCTGTAGTCCGTGATTGCCGCCTGGTCATAGTTGCCCTTGTTTGTATACGCAAGGCCCCGGTTGTAATAAGCATTCGCGTGATTTGGGTTAAGCCGTATGGTCTGGTTATAGTCCGCGATTGCCCGGTCATAGTCGCCCTTTTTATTATACACACCGCCCCGGTTGTTGTACGCGATTTCTTTATTGGGGTCCAGTTTGATTGCCTGGCTGTAGTCCGCGATTGCCTTGTCTAGGTCGCCCTTTATATTATACGCGCTACCCCGGTTGCAATACGCGTCGGCGTTATTGGGGTCCAGTTTGATTGCCTGGTTGTAGTCCGCGATTGCTTTGTCTAGGTCGCCCTTGTTTAAGTACGCGCTACCCCGGTTGATATACGCACTGACGTAAATAGGGTCCAGCCGGATAGCCTGGCCGTAGTCCCCGATGGCCTTGTCATAGTCACCCTTGTGGTCATACGCAAGGCCCCGTGCATGGTAAATGTTGGCGTTGTCCGGGTCCAGCCGGATCGCGGCGGTAAAATCCTTTACGGCCTGTTCGTAAGCTTGGGCCTGATCCGCCGTAGCTTTACTGCCAGCGGTTGTCACTGTACCGACCCCGCTGAAATTGGCGCCTACGTCGTATACCATTGACGCATTGGCGTACCAAGCTCTGCCCCGCAACATGTAGGCCGCACTCAGTTTTGGGTTCAATTTCAGGGCTTCGGTAAAGTCGGCGATAGCCATTTCGTACTCGCCGCGGCTGGCAAACGCAATGCCACGGTCAAGGAAGGTTCCGGCGGTCTTTGGCCTTTGTCCCGAAGTCCCCTGATTCGGGCGGGATACTGTCTTGTTGTTTTTCAACGCGGCCAAGGTACTTTTCAATCTGTTGTCTTCCGTAATGTCAAACCGAGCCCCGCCCAGGCGCGTCGCTTTTTCCACGTTTATCGCCGCCACCCTCAACCGGTATTGCCCGCCGGTTGGTATAAACTGCCCCGTTATAACGGCCTGCGCCCCGACAAATTTGCCTATGCTCTGGCTGTCCTTGTCGCTTAGCTCCCCTTCGGCCTGCAACTTCAATTCCTTGCGCACATAAGGCAGGTTTGCCCGGTCGGCGACCTCAAGGTTAGCGCCCGTGAAGGCGTAGGTTAACTCTTCCATTATGGAATCGGATATGCTTTCCGCCTCAGAGACGAAACTGACAATGGCTATCCGGGTTCCTTTCGGCAGACTTCCGCTAATTTCTTTAGCCGCGTTTGTTATCGTGTCATCCAAAACCGCCGCCCCCGCAAACACGCAGGTTAAGGCGGCAAACAGCGCAAAAAATATTATTTTCTTTATCATACTTTCTTCTCCTTTTGCTCTCTGCTCATCGCTCTTTATTATCTATTACCTGATTAATATGCCGCCGAATGGGATTCCAATTTTGTTTTCTTCAGTGTCTCTATCAGTTTTATCGTACGGCTGTCGTTGCGAACCGTAAGGTTTGATACTATGACCCGTTCGGCGCTTTCCGCCCGCACCGTGACGACGCGGAAACGGTACGTTTCCCCCGTAAAAATGAACTGGCCGGTTACCTCGTATTCCACGCCAAGGAACTTGCCGATAGACTGTGCGGTTTTTTGGTCTACTTCGCCTGATGCTTGAAAACGGAGTTCCTTCCGCGCCGAGTCAAGCTGCGCCCGGTCGGCGACAACCAGACCCCTGCCAACCAGGGCGAAATTAAGTTCTTCCATAAGGTAGTTGGAGACTTGGGGGGCTTCGGAAGTGAAGTTCACAACGGCGATCTTGGTTCCCTTTGTCAATTTTGCGCTGATGTCCGCAGCGGCGATCTCCACGGCCTCGTCCAAAGTCAGCGCCGCCTGGGATGGCGTTTCCGCCTGAGGGGGCGCGTTTGTTCTGGCTTTCTTCACGCCGGCGCAGGATACCGCGATACATCCGATGAGGGCGATTACCCATAGTTTATATTTCATGCTGAAATCTCCTTCTTCTTGCTCATCCCTCATTTTTTTCCCCTTCCTCCTTCAATTCTTTTTCAGGGTACAAAAATTCCGGTACTATGGTGTTTTGTGTGATAATAAGAAACTTGGCCATTTCTATAACGCCTTGCCTGTTTTTTTCTGTCAGTACAGAAAAATCATTATTAAGCTTCTGAATACTATCATCAACTTTTTTCATAGTAATTCATATTTTATACTAATATTCTAATATATGTCAAGTATACGCTCTAATAACGATAATTATTTTCATTATTTTACCTGTTTTTAATCTTTTATAGAGCGCCGCCTCTTGTTTTTACCGATATTTTCAATTAATGTATTAATCATGGATACTTCTGTAAATGATCGCCTTAAGCAGGTAAGAAACGCCCTTAATCTTTCGCAGAAGCAATTCGCAACAGGTATTTTTCTTAAAGGTAGCGGTTATATCGGAGACATTGAGATTTACCGGCATGAAGTAAACGAAAGAATAATAGAACTGGTATCAAGTGTGTACGGAGTTAATAAAACATGGTTAAAAACAGGTAGCGGTAAAATGTTTCAGGGAACGAAATTAGACAAGCAATTACATGAAATAAATATTTTATTTAATCAGTTAAACCCGCATTTTAAAAATTATGTTTTATCTCAGATAAAGCAGTTGATTAAACTTCAAAAAGTGAAAGATACGGATTGACACCACCATACCGGAGCAGTATGGACACGATGGGTAGATCACGCTTTAGCACCAGGCACGATCTATCCACAACGCAGGAGTTAAAGGAAGCCTTAATGAGACGCGGCGGCATATTCCGTTTTTGGGGAATTTTCAGTCGTATACGATACCTTTGGTTCTTTAACAAGGCACATTTTATCGAATTTTTTCATTTCGGCTTTGGAAATTGCTCCGATCTCAAACAAGGTCGCGCTTTGGTGCCAGATACCATGTGCGTATATTGGAAACGGCATTGCTGATCACAGAAGATGAAGCTGAGAAAACAGATGCGGAAGCAACGGGAGAAGACGCTATACTCAGGCGGATAATCATACCCTATGCCAAAGAATACCTTTTACCGGGGCAGGAAACCAGAGTAATGGTATATTTGGAAAACGCGGACTACGGCGACGAAACGCAGTTTACTTTTACCAGAGAGCCGGGAAAAAACTGTATCGAGATTGAAGCCCGCTACAACGCCGCGATCATCAGGGCGGTCAAGGAAGGGGAACAATATATACGGATCAGCCACCCCAAAGCGCCGGAAAGCAGGGTAATTGTCTATGACGTACTACTGTCTTCGCCTCCCCCGCCGCCGGAAATTGATGTCAGCGAAAGCCCGCTGATTCTGAGAAAAGACGAAATAAAACCGCTCCGGTTGATTCTGCTCGTTTCTTCCTTCCCCATATTACGAATGAAGTCCCCGTGCCAGGACGGCACGGAGAGACGAATAAACGTGGGGTAAAAAGATTTTTTTACGTCTTTTTTCTTAATTACTTCCTCACCTTACGCAGAGGTATGTCAAAAATAAGAAGTTTGCTGAAAAATGCCTTAAAAAAGGCAAATTTTACAAAATTTGACACCTTAAAAAGAAATTCTAACGCCCTGCGTAACATGAGTTACTTCTTGGAACGTCTTTGCACAAATGTTACATAACGTATTGTATATTACAGTACACTAGCTATTGACAATATTTTTATTCGTATATATTATAAAAACATTCTGTATACGGAGGATAATTTATTATGGATAAACCTTCAATTTTTGTATTTGTCGTTATGCCTTTTTCTGATGAGTTTAAAAACATTTATGATTTTTCAATTAAAGAAGCATGTAAGGAAACAGGCGTATCTTGTGAGCGATTAGACGAACAAATGTTTCAAGAAAGCATGCTAAATCAAATTTATACTCAAATTAATAAATCTGATTTTATAATAGCGGATATGTCTGGAAGAAACCCAAATGTTTTCTATGAAGTTGGTTATGCTCATGCAAGAAATAAAAATGTTATCTTAATTACAAACGATGGTGAAGATATACCTTTTGACTTAAAGCATCGTCAACATATTATATATAATAAGGACGATTTAAAAAGTTTGAAAAAAGAATTAATTAAGCGTATTAAATATTTTACGGATAAAGAAATAAAAAAAAATACTAACTTTACTCAATATATCATTTCAATAAACGGTGAAGAGATATATGAAAATATGAAAATTGAAATAGAGCCTAATCTTGATGAAGAAGAAACATTATCATTTAATATTGATTTTTATAATCCAACTTCTGAAAATATTAATTCCGAAAACGCAATAATTAATCTTGTTTTACCAAAAGAATGGATTAATAGAGAATACAATACTTATCCGTTTTTTGACAAAGAGCATATAATAATGGAAATTGGTAATATACCTGATTTATTGCCAAATGCATATTCGTCGATACCAGTTATTTTGGATAAGAATAAAGATTGTGATTACTATACTAATTATAATGAAATTATTATTAATTATATTTCAAAATACGGTAAATATGATAAAAAAATATTTACTAAATTCAATTCAAAGAATAAAAGAACGAATCCTATTGAAGTTTAATGCGATTGCATTAAGCCTAATATGTCACCCCGCCGTGCCTTACACCCTGCTTTTACCTTGATTTTTACATAAAGTTGTAAAAGAAAGGTGCCAGGCACCGATTTTTGTAGTGTCGTTAGTCGAAATTGTACACTATGGGTAGTGTAGGGAGATACAGTTCTTACAAATGGAAGTAAAAAATTCGTATTGGGGTTGGTCGCGCTTTAGTGCCGGATACTATGTGGATTAAAGTAAAATCCGGTGTTTTGGCGTATACCCAGGATATTGATTTATAAAGCTCAAAACTATACAATACATTTATGAAGAATTTATGTATATTCCTGCTGTTTTCCTCAGCCGTTTTTTGTTACGGGCAGCTTGCGGAAATAGAAAAAGCGTCGGCGTCATCGGCGTTGTCTGATTCACAGGGGTGGTATCCGGCGAGTAACCTTATCGACCATACATGGAAATCATGGGCGGAAGGCGCTCA
>Ga0268262_10006789_pt1 | contig 10860 bp, 11 predicted proteins | sample TergutNc150P3_FD_190354 | JGI IMG/M metagenome (GOLD analysis project Ga0268262, IMG submission 190354) | Nasutitermes corniger P3 segment gut microbial community from laboratory colony in Florida, USA - Nc150 P3 (SPAdes) (version 2) | ecosystem: Host-associated > Arthropoda: Insects >...
GTTCTTCCAAGTCTGGATACCAGTGGTTGCGCGGGTCTAGCCTGTAGGTTATTGGGTCTGCATTGGCGTGTGCGGCTTCTGCGGAGCTGTGGGTGCTATATGCCGGAGAGGGGCCAATAACCCTGCTTGTCATATCCAGCAGTTGGTAGGTTGTGGAAATGCCATCTCCCATTCCGTTGAAAAACAAAATATCGTCTGGGGTTATTTGAGGCCCGCCCAAGGCATTGGTTTTTTCGCACAAAAATTCCCTGGTTTTAAGCACTCCTTTAGAAGGGCAATAGCCATAAGAGGCGTTTTGCCGCACCAAGTTTGCCATAATATCTTTTATCCATTCAGGCAGCTGGCATTTTTTTTCTATAGGGTCGCCTATATTTTCCCAATGAATTGGCAAACCGAGGGCTTTAAGCTGATTCGCTTTTTTAACAATCTCGCGAATTTCATACTTAAATTCCTTTGAACCTTCGGAAAGTAATTTTTTGCGCATTTTAGGAATTTAGAAAATTTGTATATTCCAAAGCGTGAAACATCTCCTCGCCGCTCTTTTAGACAGCTACTCAAAGTTGGAAAGTTCCATTCCGATTGAACGTCTTTATTTGCCAAAAAAAAATGCGGTTGTTGAGCTTGTGGATAAACTCCATAGCCTGTTGTTTCCCAGCTATTTTAGCGATTACAGAGTTGGCACGCTCTTAAAGAAAACCCACAACTTGCTGAACAAGCAACTGGAGTTGCTCCATTGCAAAAAAGAACTTGGAACTGAATTTTTAAACAAACTGCCAAAGATAAGGGCAAGCCTAGCAACGGATGTAGAAGCAGCCTCTGATGGAGACCCTGCTGCCTCAGATAAACAGGAGATAATAATTTCCTATCCCGGAATTTATGCAATTTCCATTTACAGACTGGCTCACGAGCTTGAGTTGCTGAAAGTCCCAAAATTGCCACGAATAATGACCGAACACGCTCATTCCCTAACTGGCATAGATATTCACCCTGGAGCACGAATAGGCGATTATTTTTTTATAGACCACGGAACAGGCATTGTTATAGGCGAAACTACGGTTATAGGTGAGCACGTAAAAATTTATCAAGGGGTAACGCTCGGTGCGCTTTCAACAAAGGGCGGCAACGCATTAAAGGGGCAAAAACGCCACCCAACGGTAGAAGACAATGTAACCATATATTCTGGTGCTTCCATTTTTGGAGGCAACACAGTGATAGGCAAAGATTCCGTGCTTGGCAGCAATGTGTTTGTAACCGGCTCGGTTCCGCCCGGCTCAAAACTGAGCATTCACACCTCAAAATCGGCTGCTGCTGGTGCTATGCTTTAAAAATTCCCATAATTTCATTTTTTTCTTCGTATTCCCTTAGAGTATCTAAATGCTGCCTTGAATATTCCAGCAGGGCAGGAGCCACCATTTCTAACCCAAATTTTTTTGCCTCTTGCAATCTCTCTTTTTTATTCAACTCCGGGCAGCTATGCTCCAAAACCAAAAGCAGTTCCTCGCCTCGCCTAGAAACGCTAAAGGGCCAAGCTGCACATTCCATAGGTTTATTTTTTTTGAGCTTGCATCCCATATTTTCGCAGTGATGCACACAGGTAAACAACCCATTTTTCTGCTCTTTCACCTCTATTCCTTTTGGAACATAAACAAGAGACTCTTTTTTGAACACGCAGCAAATTTTGCATTTCGCGCAGGTTTCGTGTTTTAATATGGATACCACGTTTCCAAATTAGTAAATTTCTAAATTGCAACCGATGTTTTTCAGAATTCTATTATTTGCTACTCTCGGCTTTTTGCTCTCGTCTTGCTATAGGTTCACCGCCACAACCTTGCCGGCGCATATAAAAACTGTGCGTATAGCAGATGTAGATCACCGCAGCTTTGACCCTGTGCTGGGCAATAGGCTTAAAGATGGCATAGTTGAACTTTTCAGAATAAATGCACCAGCCCTTAGAATAGTAAACGAAAATGCAGATTCGGATTTTTCTCTTACGCTTATAAGCTACAGCAACAGACCCGAAACCCAAGGCTCAAATGCAGAAGTTGAAACCTATAGGGTAACAATGGGTGTAGCAGTTACTTTTTATGATAATGTTCGCAAAAAAGCCATTTACGAAAGCAAAAATATTCAGGCAATAGGCTCTTATTATGTGCAGAGAAACGAATCGGAGCAAATTCACGGCCAAGAACGTGCAATAAAAAGCCTTCAAGACATAATAATTGCAAACGCTCTGGCTAAGTGGTAATTAATCGTCATCATCGTCGGTTTTTTTGGCTTTTCTCGCCTCTGTTTTTTCGGAGTGCGTTCTTTTTACTGCATCTAAAAAGACTTCGGTGGTTTGCTCGCCTTTTACTTTTATCAACACCTCATAAGGTTTTCTGCCCGGGCATTCTGCCCCAAGGGTATGGTCGCCGGCATCCACGCTGTTAAGCGTTAAGGGGCCGCCATCGGTTTTGTCTGCATAATCTCCGTTCAGCAAAATACGGCATTTATTTGGATTTGTGGTTAATTTAATTACGCCATGGGGCATGGTAGTTGCACCTTCAAATTTATTTTCTTTATTTGGCCACACATTAAAACGTGTGTTTATCAGCTCCTTTCCTTGATCCATAACTACCAGCCTTAAAGGGCCTGTTCGGAATGAGCGTTTGATTATGGGGCTTTTCCCCAAATCTTCACCATCTAAAAACACATCACTATTGGGCGGGTTTGTGATGATGGTAATGGTACCCATTTTGCCTCTTGGCGCCAAGTCGTCATCGGCAAAAGCACTAACAGAAAGAGCCAGCATCAAAGCTGCAGGCAAGGCAAGGCGAAAAACATTCATAACATCTCCTGGGTTAAGGTCTAAGTTAAATATAGTAATTTTCTATATTGCCACTCTCTCTATGCTCTCTTCAGAAATATCAAAACGGCGCACATTTGCAATAGTTTCCCATCCCGATGCTGGAAAAACCACGCTCACGGAGAAATTTTTGTGGTATGGCAAAGTTATAAGGGAAGCAGGGCACGTTAGGGCTAAGGCAAATAAGAGCTACACCGTTAGCGACTGGATGAAAATCGAGCAGCAAAGGGGAATTTCGGTTAGCTCCTCGGTTTTGAACTTTCCCTTTGAGGGCTGTTATTTCAATTTGGTTGACACCCCAGGCCATCAAGACTTTTGCGAAGACACCTACCGCGCGCTAACCGCTGTGGATGCAGCCTTGGTTTTGATAGATTCCGTAAATGGAGTGGAGAGGCAAACCATAAAACTCATGGAAGTGTGCAGAATGCGCCACACGCCTATAATAACGTTCATAAACAAAATGGATTTAGATGGCCGTGATGTTTTGGAGCTTTTAGACGAAATTGAAAAAATCTTGCAAATTCAAGCCTGCCCCTTTACCCTGCCCATAGGTTATGGAAAACTGTTTAAGGGTATATATTCCATAGCAGACAACACCTTTCACACATTCAACAAAGAAGAAGGCAAACAGGAAATTTTGCAAATGAGTGGTGCAGACGACCCCAAACTAACAGAGCTTTGCGGTGAGGAATACATAAAAGAATTCAAAAATCGTTATGATATGGTGACACAGGCAATGGAACCTTTTAACAAAGAAGAATATTTAGCCGGCAAGCAATGCCCCGTGTTTTTTGGCAGCGCGGTGAATAACTTTGGCGTGAGGCAGCTTTTAAACACATTCGCAAGCATAGCCCCACCGCCAACACCCAGAGAATCTGATGTTCGCACAGTTGTGCCCACAGAAGATAAATTCAGCGCATTCGTATTTAAAATTCAGGCAAATATGGATCCTCGCCACAGAGACCGCACCGCATTTTTGCGTATATGCTCTGGTTCTTTTGAAAGGGGAAACAAAGTGTGGCATTGCCGCACAGGCCGCGAAATTCGCCTTGCCGCCCCAACAAGTTTCTTAGCCCAAGACAAAGAGGTTATAGACAAAGCCTACGCCGGCGACATTGTGGGCATAAACGACCCCGGCATTTTCAACATTGGCGACACCCTAACAGAAGGCGAAAAATTCAAATTCTCTGGCATACCGGATTTTGCCCCAGAATTTTTCGCAAGGGTGACACTTATGAACCCCTTAAAGAGCAAACAAATGACAAAAGGTCTTTTGCAACTTTCAGAAGAAGGCGCAACCCAGCTTTACACATCTTTAACATCGGCACTGCCAATTATAGGCGTTGTTGGAGAATTGCAATTTGACGTTTTAACGCATCGTTTAGAAAACGAATACGGCGCAGAAGTTCGGTTAGACAAAATCCCATCTTTCGGTGCCAGATGGATTTATGGCGAGCAAAAAAAACAAGATGAATTTTCAAAAGAATACAGAGGCGATTGCATGCACGATAAAAAGGGAAATTTGGTTTGCCTATTTCCAAACGAATATCGGTTGAATTTGGCGGTTAAGAATTATCCAGAGTTGGAATTTAAGGCTGTGAGTGGGTGAAATATTTTCTATTTTAACTACTGTTAACTTAATGGCGGTTAAATTATGTTGTTTTTTGACAGAAAAATAGAATTAGGCATTCTAAACAGAATTGCCAAGCAGTCAAAGAGAACTGCGTGTTTTACGATGCTCGTGGGCAGGCGGCGTATAGGTAAAACTATGCTGTTGTTAAAATATGCAGAGAAACAGAAATTTTTGTACCTATTTGTATCGAGAAACAGCGAATCTGTTTTATGCAGGCAGTTTCAACAGCAAGCTGCTACCGTAGGCATAAACATATTCGGAGAAATAACAAATTTCAGAAATTTGTTTGAACAATTTTTACTATTTGCAAAAACAACAAACTATACATTGGTGATAGATGAATTTCAAGAATTTGAAAATATAAACAAAGCTATTTTCAGCCAAATACAGGAACTTTGGGATAAATATAAAAATAGCATAAAGCTGAATTTTATAGCTTGTGGCTCAATCTACTCTTTAATGACAAATATTTTTGAAAACCAAAAGGAACCTTTATTCGGCAGGCTCACTTCTAAAATAATCATAAAACCTTTCGCTATTGCAACGCAAAAACAAGTGCTAAAAAAATATAACTCAAAATACACAAAAGAAGACCTGCTGTTCTTTTACTCCATAACAGGCGGCGTTCCACAATATATGTCTCTGTTAATGGATGCCAAAGCCACAACAAAAGATAAAATGCTAGATTTTATTGTTAGGCCGGAATCTCCTCTTTTAACCGAGGGAAAAGATTTGCTGGTATCTGAGTTTGGCAAGGATTATGGTGTTTATTTTTCCATTTTGCAGTTGATAGCGGCCGGGAAAAATTCCCAAAGCGAAATAGATTCCATTATAGGAAAAAACACGGGTGCTTATTTGGCGAATTTGGAAAAGGAATATTCCATAATAGAGAAAAACAAGCCGATGTTTTCAAAACCAGAGAGCCGCAATGCCAAATTTCGCATTCAAGATAATTTTTTGAGATTCTGGTTCAGATTTATTTACCCTAACCAAGCCTTGATAGAAATGGGAAAACATAAAATGCTGAGAATGCAAATTTCAAAGAATTACGAGCAATATAGCGGTTTGCTGCTGGAAAAGTATTTCAGGGAAAAATTTGCTGAAGATGAAAATTTTTCGAAAATAGGGAGCTATTGGGATGGCAAAGGGAAAAATGAAATTGACTTAATTGCGATAAACGATTTAAATAAAACCGCAGTAATCGCAGAAATTAAGCGAAGCAAAAATAAGCTGAAAAAAGAAAGGCTTGCAAACAAAGCTTTTTCTTTGCAAGATCAATTAACTGACTATAAGGTGGCATTGAAAATGTTGGATATGGATGAGATGTAAAACTGTTTACTAATTACCTATAGCCTAAAAGATCTAAACAACATCGCAAATGCCGCTGTGCCGTAAATTATGTGCCCTATCCAGGCACCTAGCCAGGGTTCCAAAATGCCGTTTTCGCCCATTTGCAAACCAACACGGACAACAATGTAATAACTGAATGTCATAATAATGCCTATGCCAAACTGCTGGCTCAAAGCACCGCTGCGGCTGTATCTATGAGAAAGCGAAAGGGCAATAATCAAGGTTACCATCGCCGTTATTGGGCCAGAAAATTTAAAATGCCATTGAGTTTCCATTTTCTTTGTATCTTCGCCGCTGCGCCTCAAAATTTCAATCCTGCGGCTTATTTGCTTTGAGCTCATCTCTTCGTGGCTCTGCCTTTCGTTTATTATGTCTTCGGGCAAAACACTGGTTTGTTTCCCTATGTCCATAGTCTTGAATTTATAGGCACTCAAATTTCCTTCTGACGAAAAAAACCTTGACCAGCCATTTAACAAAACCCAAGAAGCAGACGAATCATTCCATTCTATATTTTTTGCATCGTAGCGAGCAATGGGTTTGCCGTTATTTTGCAAAACCAAAGAAACATTCTCGCCTTTTTTGGTTATGCCGCTGTAACGCCTAAAATACCAATCCGAATGATCTGAACCTATAAATATAAACTGGCTCTTTTCTTTCACCCTTGGATTTTTTCTCTGCTCAATTCTGGTTTCTGCAATTTCCAAGCGGCGGTGATTTGCGTCTGGCAAAATTATTTCTCCAACCACAAAAAGAAGTGCGGTTATAATCGCCCCAGCAGCAAGAATTGGCAGCAAAATTCTAAAAGGACTTCTGCCTGCACCTTGTATGGCAGAAATCTCCAAATGCCTTGCCATGGCTCCAACGCTTGCTATTGCTGTTAACATTATGGCAACAGGAGAAACAAGATATATTATGTATGGCAAATAATTTAAGTAATATTCTCCGGTTTGCTCCATGCCTCTTAAAAGCCACATTTTTATATTGCCAACAAAATCTATTATAATAAAAACAAGTATGCTCCCTACCGATATTAAGGTGAAGGATTTCAAAAAATTTCCAAGCAGGTAAAAGGAAAATTTCATCGCCTTGCTACCCGCCAAGTTAAAAACAAACCTATTGTTCCAATAAACGCATTGCAAGCCCACATGGAAATTGCCGGTGAAATTATAAGGCGGTCTGCCAGATTTTCTCCACCTATAAGGCATACCCAGTAAACGGCAAAAAATCCAAGGCTGTAAACTGTGCCGGGGCCAATGCCACCTCTCCGCGCTATTATGCCGAGTGGCGCGCCTATAAGGGCAAATACAACGCAAGCCACGGCAGTGCTTATTTTTTTGTGAATCTCAACTTTGTGTATGGCTATGCGTTTTAATATACCTTCGCGCTTATTTTCCATTCGGCTCATTTGGGTCAAAATTTCCGATTCTTCCCGTTTTACCAATGCCACAGCTATTTCATGCTTTTCTGCATTTTGCAAAACCTCTTTATCTTTTAGCTCTTCTGGCAAAGTAAGATCGTTTTTGAGAATTAAATTTAAAATGTTTATGTTTCTCCAAATTAGCGGCAGAAAATCACTAATTATTTTTTGTTCGTCTTTGCCAGCTTCTTCCACCACTTTGAGCATCTCTTCTATAGACATTTCGCGGTTGCCTCTAGTTTTGTTATCGGTACGTTCAAAGCGGTCGTCAATATTTTGCACAGCAAAATCTTGATTTGCAAAGCGGATTCTAAAATAACGCTCAGAGTCTTTGGGATCCACAAAATGATTTTCGCCATTTTTCAAATGAAGCATAAGGGTTGCGCCCATATCCACATATTCCATTGAAGCACTATCTGCAGTTATAACACGCGGGTAGCTGCCGCCAATTTCAAAAATTTTTATGCCATAAAGCTCTGCGCTTTGGTTATCTATGCGAGAAACCCAAATTTGAATGCCTGGGAATTGGTTAATGAGCTTGCCTTCATCTATCATAGCGTGCGGCCTTTTGCGGGTAACAGATTGCATGAGCATTGCGCTGCGATAATTTGCTTCTGGCAGCAGCCAGTTGTTGAAAAGCATCAATAAAACCATAAGCAAGGCAGAAAACACAAGAACAGGCCGCATAAGCGAAAGCGGCGAAATTCCCGCAGACTGCATAGCCACTATTTCCCTATCCGAAGAAAGCCTGCCAAAAGTCATAAGAGTGGCGGCCAGCACAGACATAGGCACGGCAAGCCCCACCATCCAAACCACATTGAGCGCAAAAATCTCCAAAACAATACCAGCGGGAATCCCCTTGGAGAGAATTTTATCTAGCACTTCCACCAAAAAATTTATTACAAATAAAAATGTAGTCACGAAAAGCGCAGCGAAAAAGGGGGCTATATGCTCTTTAAGCACGTAACGGACTAGAATCATTTGGGATTAAATGTAGAAAATTTCTTTTGTCAGAACCCCGATTCTCCCGATTCACAGGATTTTCAGGATTGCTTACTGATAAATTCTTTCTCGGCTTAGTCATTGAGGCAACGAACAGAGTAATAGTCCGCTTTACTGCCGTAGCTGGTATATCCACTTGCATTAACACTCGCACGGTTATTGTCCATAATTCGGCGGTAGGCGGTGCCAGCACTATACTCCGTGCCGCTCCACCAGAAGCCGCTTATGCCAATAGCGTCATTTCCTACGCCGCCCGGCAGAGCAGAAAAACCGTAAAACTTCCGTGCCGTTGCCAGAATTTCCTTCGTAATCGTTCCACCCGCTTATAGATTTCAGCTTTGTTCCTGCTATAGATAAGCCGCCAACAAAATCTGTTAACATAGTCCATTCGGTATCGCTTGGTAAATGCCAGCCAGAGGGACAAACCGTTTTAGCCGTTGTCCAATTATACAGCCTACCGTATTTGGCACAATTGCCTTGGCTATCACCACCAGTATTATCGCCAACGCATTTGCTATTAGGTACGTTGTAATCCAAATTCTCCGCCATCCAAGTTTTGGTATCAATTGCAACTGTTTTATAGGTTTGCACTCCATCGGTCATAAAACCATATTCTTTCATAGTGCCATTTGAGCAATAATGTGTTTCGGTGTTATTGCTTGCCGTGCAAATCAAATTTGAACTGCTAGAAAAAGAAGAACTACTCGGCATTGTGCTTGATGACGAAAGAATCGCAGAGCTTGAGCTTTGTGCAATAGAACTACTGCTCTGGGCAACAGATGAACTGCTGGGCGAAATACTTGATGAACTTTGCACAAAATTAGAAGAACTGGACTGAGCTGAAGAGCTTGGATACTCCGGTGGTGGCGGCATCTCAATGTCTGATGTGCAAGATAAAAGCAACGAGAGGCAGAGCATTGCTACCAATGAAAAAAGACGGTTCATAAGAACTCCTTGTTGAATGTGTGCGAATGTAAACTATAGGGGGGGGGGGGGGTTGTTTTTTGACCCCTGACTCGCAAAGTACCTTAAAACGCAATTTTCAGACCTAGACCCTGTGGAGCAGGGTCTGGCAGCGAGTTTTTTGTGGAGTAAAAATTGCATTTGGGGTAATATAGAAAAATTGTTACGTGGTTAAGATGCCGAATGTAATTCTAAGAAGTAAAATATATTTGCAAGCATATTCGCGTTAGTGGCTACACGCATTTCTCTTAACATAGGTGTTGTTTCTCCTTCAAACTGTCTAGAGGCTTCCTCTACAGCCCACACCATACGAGGAATAATAGAACTTTTATAGCTTGTATATTTCTCACAAATTAAGGGAGGGGTTTTATCGAAGCCATTATTGTTCAAAAATTTTGCCTTATGAGAATCGGGGTTCCGTTGTTGGGCGAAAGAAATAAAAGATTCAATGCAATTTAAAGAAACATCATAAGCAATTTCGTGGCACGCTCCCAAATCAAAAATTCTATTCTTATTTTTCATAGGTTTAAGGCGAACAAAAGGAGACTGAGGATTGCAAGCTAAAGCCAAATAAAGTAGTGCAGCTACCTTGTGCCTATCTGCTCTAATTTCATTGTCTTCAATTTCATTATCGCTTTGTTTTTGCGCATCATATTTTTTCATATATTCATCTTTGAAATAAGGTCTAAGTTTATTGTAACACTCTTCAACAGAATCCCTAAGAACGTCAAGTCCTCCGAGACCACATTCCAATTCATAGCTTGTATATTTTTTGAGATAATCTTTTATTGCTGGTACTATAATGTTATCCCATAATTGCGAGAATTTTCCTTTTGTCATTGAATATCCTAGTGTTTGTATTAAAAATAACTTCTGTAACGTTTAAATTCCACGTCTTCTACTGACACATCATCATTTGGGATTTTCATCATTTCGCGAATATACTTTTCATCTGCTTCTGTTACAGCACCTTTCTTTTCTTCGGCTATCCGATGCATCTCGGCGAGCCAGTCTGTTTTTTCTAACATTTGTAACTCCTTTTGTTAAAAATTACACCAAGTATAAATATAGTAAAATTTCACCCTAGCCCCGCAAAACCACAAGCCTCTTCCCTAGCTGCGGAATCCGCAAGCAAAACCTTTTCCAAATTCAACTCCCCGCTTTGCTCTGGGATTTTTTCCAAGCAATGCTCAATACCACGCGGAATATCCAAAAAAGAAATTTTCTCTTGTATAAAAGCATTTGCTAAAATTTCGTTTGCGGCATTTAAAACTGCCGCTCTAGTGCCGCCCGCTTTGCCCGCTTCGTAAGCCAAGGAAAGACAGGGGAATTTTTTTAAGTCCGGTTCAAAAAATGTCAGCTTTTGAATTTCTGGCAAATTCAATCGCTTTGTTTCTAGGTGCAACCTTTCTGGGAAAGTCATTGCGCAAAGAATTGGAATTCTCATATCCGGTGCGCCTAGCTGCGCCATTAAACTTCCGTCTATAAACTGCACAAGCGAATGAACCATGCTCTGCGGATGCACCACAACTTTAATACGCTCGTAGGGAATATCAAAAAGAAAATGAGCTTCTATAACTTCCAAACCCTTGTTCATCATAGATGCGGAGTCTATGGTAATTTTTTTTCCCATGCTCCACACGGGGTGAT
>Ga0268262_10006790_pt1 | contig 10858 bp, 13 predicted proteins | sample TergutNc150P3_FD_190354 | JGI IMG/M metagenome (GOLD analysis project Ga0268262, IMG submission 190354) | Nasutitermes corniger P3 segment gut microbial community from laboratory colony in Florida, USA - Nc150 P3 (SPAdes) (version 2) | ecosystem: Host-associated > Arthropoda: Insects >...
CGCCAACGTAGGCATCTATGATCCCATAGCTAGCACCTACACGGACGGCCCCGCTCACGGGAAAGGTAACTTCGCTTTTGCAGGCGGAGTCATTGCTCCCAACGGCAAGGTGATATTTGTGCCTTACTCCAGCGCCAACGTAGGCATCTATGATCCCATAGCTAGCACCTACACGGACGGCCCCGCTCACGGGAAAGGTAACTTCGCTTTCTACAGCGGAGTCATTGCTCCCAACGGCAAGGTGATATTTGTGCCTTACTCCAGCGCCAACGTAGGCATATTATCAACCGGCCTTGAGCGCCCTCTAGCTACTCTCTTGAGTCCGTTCATCAACAAATTCTAATAAGGAGCTAAAATGAAAAAGTTAATTGAATACAAACTATGGGCAGGACAAATTCCTTACTTTGTTGAAGACCCGTTAGGCGGCGTATTTAACGGCGGTAAATGCTACGGTATATCAAAAGATACGGTTAATTGCTATTTGCCTGACACAGTAGTTACTTTAACAATCAATGAATTATCTGCAAGGGTACAGGCAAGCAATCTTATTAAAGCTTCCGGCGATATGGAAAGCGTGCCTATGGATTCTAATGATAAAACAGAGTTTCTAAACGCATGGCTTTTGAAGCATGGATATAATTGATTTCTCTGTCCTTTTCGACAGGCACGGCGGGTATTCCCTTCCGGCACTTATCCAATTAAGGCACCCAGAACAAATCTCTTGGTATTTTACATCTAACGATAAAGACATCACTTTCCAGAATCGATTGTATAGATCGGTTCCCATGAACTATAAATTTCCTGCTTCTAAAAATGGAGTCCCTCAAGGCGGGACTTTAGAAATTGACATAGACATCCATAATGAAGACGGGTATGAGCTTCTTAAATGGTTTGACACCCTTGATCACCGAGCAACTATAGATGTAGTCGGACTAATCAATGAGCAAGGTGCCGTAGTACCTATAAGCCAAATAACACAAAGCCACGGATCGGTTAATTGGGACGGCCAAAAAATAAGCTGGACGCCCGGCCCGGATGACAGAATGAACATGCAAGTAAACCCGTGGGTAGCCGATAATGATTTTCTAACGGGGTAAATATGGACGTATCTGATCTTGTAGGGATTCCTTATAAAATACACGGTAGAGACGAATCAGGGCTTGACTGCTACGGACTAATCTGGCTGATTGCTAAACGTAACGGAACGCCTATTAAAGACCCAGTATACAGAGGCTTTGATCCTTCCCTTGCTAAATTAGCTGATTATGTAGGGCTTAAAAAATGCGGCTTTGAATCTGGATGTGTTTTGGAAATAGAAAAAGACGGCAGATTGCATTTAGGATACGCGATTGATCAAGAGAGGATGATCCACTGCACCCATAATGAAGGGGTGATAGTAGAAAACATTGATAGTTATTTTGTTAAAGGATTCTACAAGTTTAATGCGTGAAGTTGCCTTAATACTTATTTTTATTATTTCAGTAATTTTATTAAGGCTTTCAATAAGGAAATAATTATGCCTTATATATCTTATTGCAGGCAGGGCAGGTATATTTTTTATATCCAGTCTTTTTAAGTTGGACGAGCTTATGGTCTGGTTTATAGCAATCGGCGCAAAAGAAGGATTTTTTAGCGTCCGACACGGTATACAAATAACCATTAGGAGATGGGAATATGGGAACGCCGCCTAAAAATACAGTGTTTTTCTCCATCATTGCTTTTTTCTTATGCTGCTGTATAGCTAATTTTATAGTTTTCTTTATTTTGGGCAAGTTATTAAACATTATTTCTATAACGCGCACTAATATAGCCGTTATAGCCGCTGTAATTATTGTTTCAACCATAAAATACGCTTATAAAATCGGCATGGAAAAGGCTAAAGATAAGCAAAAAATAAACTACAATATACCGCCTAGTATTTACCCTTTTTAGGAAAGCGCAATGATTAAGGAGCTAACATGGGGATAGTCAATTTATATAAAGGTCTTGAATCAGAAAAAGAAATATTCCACTTTTCAGGAAAACTTAAAGACAACCTTGATCTTGACTGGGAACACACTCAAATTATTAAAAACGGCGAAAAGCTATCACCCGATTATGAGTTACAAGAAAACGAAGTCTTGATTATCCAAGAAATCCCTGGGATAACTACAGCCGCATTAGTTTTGGGCATCATAACGTTAGTCGTTGGAATAGGTGTTGGTATATACGCCTATAGCCAAGCCCAGAAAGCTAAAAGGGAAATGGAAGACGCTCTTAAAAGAATAGGGAAAGATAACAAACAAAAAGACGTGTCTTCTATCCCCCAACTGGCAGACGCAAGGAACGAAAGAGTTGACGGAAAGAATATACCGATTATTTTAGGAAAGCATTTATTTGCGCCTTACTATCTTTCTGAGCCTTACATGAGGCCCGGAGGAGAGGATGGTGTAGACTTATATTGGTATGGATCGTTTATAGTCGGACAATCAGGATTATGCTTTGAAAAGATAAGGAACGGTACAACTAACCTATTAACTCTATCAGGAAATATTCCACAAAGAGGAAAATTTAGTTTTCAGAATCCGGGTGGGACTAACCCGCCATTTTACACACCGGAAAATTTTATAGAGATAGTCCAGAAAGGCAACGAATCAGCTATCAATCAGTTTACTGAGCCTGTCTTTGAGCAGAAATGGTCAGATTCTTTAGAGTCTACCGTTGAACTTGGAAGGAAGAAGAAAGACAACGCGAAGATAGGCATTATAGAAAACGGCGTATTCAAAGCAGATGAAAACGGGATGTTCATTGATGATAACGGGGAAGAACCTATTATAAGGCCAACTGCAAGATTCCCAATGAGAGCAGAAATAGAAATTAGATTGGACGGATTATACAGTTGGGATAGCGAGAATGGAGTAGCTACACCAGCTTCAGTTGGACTTATGTTTGAATGGTCAAAAAACGGTGTAGACAATTGGCAGAATATCCCACTATCTGTTAATGACAGTTATATAAGAGAGACTATATTAGCAAGCAAGAGCATAGCAGAATGGGTGAATCAAGTAATTCCTAATACGCCAGCTAACGGGCAAATTCTTGATTACTCTATGGCTTTACAAAATGGCGGCTTTTATGGAAGCAATGCTATTAACTTAATAGTCTTTGAAAAAATCTCTGAGCGCAGCGGTGAAGAAGGAAGCTATACTTATTCTTTACTTTACCGCATAACATTTGTTAATACCGGTATATGGCAGATTGTTAAATCATCAAGCGGAACAACTGCTACGATTGAGGAAGATGTCAGAATATACGGGGCGCCCACAGTAGGAGGCAATAACTACATAACACGCGCTAGAGCAGTCCAGATGAGATTTTTGGCGGAAGTGAATTTCCCCTCAAGCGTATATACTAAAGGCGGCGATCCTGTATATATACGAGCTACAAGAAAAACGATGATGCACACCGGGACTTATAGGAGCAGCGTTTATCTTACGGCTATAAGGACTAAGCAGTATAACCCCGAAAAATCCACCGCTAGCCAATTAATCGCCGCAAAAAACATCAATGAAAGGGTAGTAGATAAATTCTGTAGAATGGGAATTAAGGTTAAGGCTAACATAAACACACAAGAGTTTATGGACAGGTTTAATGTGATAACTTCGATGGTAGGAAGGACATGGAATAATGGATGGTCTAGTACCAAAACTAAGACATCCAACTCCGCCGCTGTTCTCTTGGAACTTATCACCGGCTTGATACACAATCCCTCAAAGCACGCCGATCAGGAACTGGACTTGAATACGTTCGGAAAGCTCTACGAATTCTGCGCCTCAAGAAAAGTAGAAATAGAAGGGCAGGGATTACAGAATTTAACTCTTGAATGTAACGGAGTTTTAACTTCAGGAACCAGAAAAATAGACGTTATTAATTCAATTTTAGCCACTTGTGACGGCGGGTTATATATAAATGAATTCGGAAAGCTTGAAGTTTACTTTGAAGACACGCAAACTATTCCCATAGCTCTTTTAAACCGTCAGCGGATAGTATCTATGATAGATCATAGATCATTAGACAGGAAAACTGACGGGTATACCGTAGAATTCATAGATCAGGAAGCGGACTGGGCGCAAAGGACTTATAGAATTTTAAGACCGAATATCGCGGTCAATCCTGGGCTTAATACTTACTCCCCCATTAAGCTGGACTTTACCACCGGATACAATCAGGCGATGTGGCACGCCCGCAGGCTTTTAGCTAAAGAAAAGCACAGGCCGGGGGAAGTAAAGCTCCAGATGGGCAAAGAGGGCAGGTACTGCAAGCCCGGCTCCCTTATAAAAGTACAGAACGAAAGGTTTAAGATAGGCTTAGACTCCGGGGAGATCGTATCTTTAGTAAAGTCAGGAGATCAAATAGTCGGCTTAAAGCTCATGGAAAAATTTGACATCTCAAGAGAAAGAGATTACTGGGTTGAATACTATGTAGTCGATGAAGAAAGGAACCATGTAGTAACAAAACAAATTCAGAGCGTCGGGGAGTTTACTGATACTCTATTGTTTACAGTCCCAATAGAAACTGATTCAAATATACCTGAATACGGGAATATCCTGTCTGCTATGTATGGAGAGCGAACAACCATACCTAAAGTATGGGAAGCCAAGAGGTACATAGTAACAGACCTAAGCGAAAACTCAAAAGGGTATGATCTAACCCTTGCAGAGTACGCAGAAGACATATATAGAACAGGGCCTATACAGGATCGAATATCAAGCATACTTAGCACTCCGCCGATGGAGTTTACTGATCAGCAGTTACGCGATTATCAATTATTGCTTGAAGCGCTTGGCAGGCAAACTACACCACAAACCATAGACAGAATAGCAAGAGATGCCGCGGGACGTGTATTTGGCCAAATGACTGGCATCCAAATAGACCTGTCAAATGAATGGGTTTCTTTGGCCGCAGGATACACCGGAGCTAACTTACCTCTTCCAAATGTTATTACTTCACAGGCGACACTTTTTAAGGGATCTACAACGCTTAGTCCTACTTGGTCAATAAGCTCTGTAGCAGGAGTTAGTATATCCTCTTCCGGACTTATTACTATAAACACTAATTATACGCAATCAGAAAACAGGCGCGAGATTAACGTAAACGCTTTATATGAAGGAGTTACTTACACCACTATATTAGCGGTACAGTTAGTAAGGGGCGGAGCAAACGGAGAGCCTGCTATAATTTATGAGCTTTTACCAAGTGTTGATTCCATTAGCAGGAATTCAGCAGGAACTTATACACCAACTACGATAAGCTGTAAAGTATTAAGGATAACAGGCTCACAAGTTGAGGAAACAACTGAAGGTATCGTTATCAAATATGTGACATCAGCTAATAACACAGAAACTGTATATAATCCTCAGGCAGAAATTCCCATAAGCGGGCTATCCTCAATAACTTTCCGTTTGTATAGGGATGGTATACTTGTAGACGCGGAGAGGGTACCTGTAGTAAGTGACGGGCAGGACGCAAATGAAGCTGATGTAGCAAGATTAATGCCAAGATTCAGAGGTGTCTATTATGTGCCAGGTCTACCTAATGGCACGATAAATGACGATATAATGAATCTTGATGATTGGGTATATTATGCAGGGTCTTCGGGCGCGTGGTCTACTCAATATGTATATCAGTGGACTTCTACTGGGTGGGTATTAAGGCTGCGCCCTTCACAAGACCCTACTTATGGGTGGTTATATCTTGATGCGACAAGCTCTATAGGCGAAGGTATGCCTGTTGGGATGTTCTCTGATGTATTCTGCCAAGCGCTAACTTCTACTTATGCATTTATTAGGTATCTATACACACATTATGCAGTGTTAAGGGATGGCGGCTGGATACAGAGCGAAAATTACAACACTGGAAATGCTGGCTTTATTATAAAGTCCAATGGGGACGTAGAATTCAACACAGGTACATTCAGAGGTACTATTTACGCTTCAAGCGGGATATTCCACGGGCGCATAGAAGCCCTAGAGGGCATATTTAACGGCAAGCTAAGGATAGGCGATGCCTGGACGGATAATGGCGCGGTAGACAACCGTAACGCAAGGGGCAGCGTTTATATCACCGATCAAAGAAATTCGGGTACAAATTATGAAGTAAGGATAAAAAACCTAAACGCCTATGGGGAAACAAACATAGGGCTTGATCACGGAAACACGACAAGTCAAACAAGAATTTTCGGTAGGCTTTCAAGACCTGGTAACGAAATAACGGTTATGGATAATGTAAGGTCTTTGTCTGGAGATTATACGGCAAGCCAATTATATAATTTGTTTAATGCAAAATATAGCGGCGAGGGGGGAACTCCAGGCCCTGTCTACCCTATTAACGGATCGCTCTTTTATAAAAGAAGCTTATGCAATATCTCTTACTTAGAATATCCTCAGCTTGGCAGGTATGAATTGCGGGGCATCAGGACTTACTATTCAGGCATTATCGGTCAGGATAGCAACGGTGATGATATATATGCTTCTTCTATTGGCGGGCGCTTTAGAATAGTTGTAACGTCTTCTCAGATTTTAATATACAACGTCAACAGCAATGGCGCGTCTTCGTTAAGCGAGACAATATCAGGAAGCGATACAATTACAGCGGATTTTCTTTTCCTTTAGGGCTTTTCTTGCCATACTGGATCAAAAATGAAATCCCAGCCAATAGGTCTTTGCATACCAGGATAATATTTTTCGATGATCCATTGTTGGTTGTTTTCTGCATAATAGTAGGTTCTTAATTTCCATGAGTCGAAAATAAAACCCTCTTTTTTCATAGTCCCTTGATCAAGGACTGTCATTGTTTCGACAAAATCATCAGTGCCGGTGGCAATATTGAATACAGGCTTATGATAATGTTTAGGGTCTACTGGGGGATTTCCCGTAGTCCCTGCGTCTTTATTATAAGTAACGGTAAGGTATTCAGTTTCATTCCCGCCTTTACTGTCATTATTGCCGTTTTCATTATCCATACCCGGATTATCGCAAGCAATAAGTAAGAATACAATACTTAGGGCTAGAAACAACTTTTTCATTTTTTGGCTCCTTTTTCAAGTTTCTCTTTGGCTTTTTCAATCCTTTTGTCCCAATCGCCGTTCCATTTCTCTGATTTCGCCTGTTTGCATAAATCAATCACTTCTTGATACCTATGCTGTTTTTGTAAAATAATCGCTAATTGCTCATACCCCGGATGAGATGCGCCACGGATTATATAGTCAGTAGCTATAACATTTTTTGCTATACTAATCATGTTTTTACAGCTTTCAACGGCTTTGTCAAAAGCGCCTTCTACTATATCTCTGTTGCGATAATGTATTTTTATTTTGGCAATATAATAGAAATGCAAGAAGCTGTAATTTGTCAACAAATCATCATTGCTATCTATGGCATTGAATATCTTCTCGCATATAGTATAATCATTTACATAATCAAATCCAGTTAGAAGACTGGAAAAATATTCATAAGGGTTAGTACATTTTAATAAATGCTCTTTTAGGGTATTTTCTCCACTTAATGTAAATTTTGCATTTGGCCCCAATTCATAATAAACCCTTCTTTTTATGTTATAAACTTCTTCCAATTTATTTCTTTCGTTCTCTGTCATGTTGCTAATGCAGTCTAATAAAACATTAGTTGCTGTTGATGATTTATTATTGGTATTTACCCCAATGCTTCTGATTTCTTCTATGCCCTTTTTGGCAACCGCTTCCATTTCTTTAATAGATGCTTCTGTCATTGCCTTTATCTTACATTCTGGGTGTATACTTTTCAAAAAACCAGCGTCTTTACCGCAGTAGCTACATACACCCATTTTCACACCCTAAAACCAGCATGGGTAACAATATCTTTTTCATTTTTAGCTCCTTAAAAAAATAATTTCTGCGTTTTAAGCTTTTCTGTATATATTACTTCCCATTTATCAGACAAATAAGAAAGAGTTAAATATCCATAATACATACCATATTGATATTTTGCATTTACTACTAAATATATTTCTTCTATGGCAGATGGAAGCTTTGATGTTTCTCTATCCCATATCTTAGACAGTCTTCTTGATCTTTCTATGATTTCACTTAATACATTTATTTTTAAATCTCCGTCTCTATGCTTTGAATAATCCAGGGTTCTACAATTTCCATAAATTTCCTTTAGATACTCTTCAATATTTTCAAACCACCGAATAGTAGTAAACCCATAATCAGTATCAGGTACATCTCTGCTTGTTGCTTGTATTTCGTATAATCCATATTTTTGATCAACTACAACCTCATAAGCCACAAAAAAATCATGTGCATTTTTAGGTATAACCTTATATCTATCACCATTAATAAGCTCAGCTGGGCGCACAAGTCTTTGGTTAATCTGGGACAAGCTCATTCCCATTTCTAAACCGAAGGGCCCGCAAAACGCCAAGCTTGCAGAAGTGAGCAAAAAAACTACACTTATGGTGAAAGCAGCTATTTTTCTCATTCTTAGCTCCTATCCTAATTTTAACGCCTTTCTGTCAATAGGTCAAGTATTGTTTATGTGCCTAGCGGCTATTATAGGCTACATGGAATGACTACCACTGGGGCAAGGGTTAATATAGGCTGTACAGGAATCGATCAGGTCACGGCTAATTTTGTAATATTGTAGGAAAAACTAGATCGCTTCTATCTGGTTTCTTGTAAAACAAAGCTGAATTGTCTATCCAAACATCTTCGGGCGGATTATCGGGAATTACCTTGAAAAAGTCCTTGTTGTCAATCACTCTCTTTTTCCCGTATCTATCTTTACTTTCTTTTTTCTTATTCATAATTAAAAGTAAGCCGATAAATAAATATAAACAATATGTGTCGAAGTTTTACTTATACCTATAATGGAATATCAAAATATATAATTACGGACGCCGAAATAGAACATGATGGAAAAATTGAAAAGATGGAAGCCTTATGGGACACTGGCGCAAACATAACCTTCATTAATGATAAATTAATTAATAAATTAAGCCTTAAACCAGAAGGTGATGGCTTCACAGATACTTTATCAGAGGAAAAGATACCTAGCAAGTATTATAAAATAAACCTAATATTGCCTAATAATATAGTATTTCCAAATATTACAGTTGCCAACGGAGAAACAAAAACTTGTGATATTTTAATAGGAATGGATGTTGTTTCTCAGGGCGATTTTGCTATCTCAAACTACGATGGAAAAACTAAAATTGTTTATCGTAAACCATCGATTGGAGAATTCAGTTATGAGCCAGCTAAAAGCGAAAAGGTTGGCAGAAATGATCCTTGCCCATGCGGAAGCGGCAAAAAATACAAACACTGTTGCGGTAGAAATATATAAAAGATTATTTTACCTTTACAGCGTTACTTCATAGGGATAATATTCGCTGTTTCCGCTATCGCCGCCCTTACTATCGTTACTATCGCAATCGCTCATAGACAGTATTATCCCTAATACAAGGACAGGTAACAATATCTTTCTCATTTTATGGCTCCTGCCCTAAATTTTAAGGCTAACTAATGCCTTCAGTCAAGGGCTTTTCAGGCCGATTATATATGTATGACGGCAGATATTTTAACAGGTTTAAGCATGATGGTAAATATGCTTAAAGACATTAAAGAAATGGGAGAGAAAGCCCAGTATGCCGAGGTTATGAAAGGCATATCGGAGATGTCGGCCAAATTGTCTGAAATGACTATGTCTGTTTCCGTTTTACAAAGTGAAAACACGTCCCTTAAAGAAGAAATTAGGAAACTCAAAGACTTTGAAAGCAGGGGGTTACACATAAAAGACGGTGCTATGTATGACAGGGATAACAATGGCCCGTACTGCCCTAACTGCTATGAAAACCATAGGATATTAAACCTAATGAGCCCGCCATTGCCTAATACCAGCCCAAAATGTTCACAATGCAGATATAATATGCCGGAAGTATTGTAAAACACTTTATTTTATATACCCTTATTAAAGGGGATAAAATGAACGATATAGTGAACGCCTTAATGAGATCAATTGATATTGTCGAAAGCAAACTAGATTTTAACTGCCAAGAAAACAATGATCGAGATATGCTTGAACTTCGCAGATTGCTAGGCAAAGCTATAACGTCTGTCTATGTAAGAATAAAACTTGAAAAAAGAATGAGAGACTTTGACTTTAAAAAAGACACAAAACTAGTTGACGCTATATATGGCGATCTATGTTGACCCAATAAAATTATTAAGGAAAAATTATTTTGATAGTGCCCAAATCCTCGCCAAATAAAGGAATAAAAATTAGGCACCCAATTAACATTCCTAAAGAGAATAGAGTTACATAAACAAGCGGATCGGTATCATCAAATTTGTCTTTCATATGCCTAATACTTTTGCAAATATAAGTACAGGTAACAATATCTTTTTCATCTTTCTACCTCCGAACCTTTATTATTACTTTTACCTTTAATGGTTACTGGAAAATCATAGTTTGCTTTTATTCCAATAAAGAAACTAAATTTGTTATCATCGGCTATTATACTGTTGTAAAGGCTTTCAACATCAATAGGAACAAAATAATTGCTATGTTCTATGTTGTTATGTTTCATGTTGTATCTGGCACCGGCTTGTATATTTAGTGAAAAGTGGTAAGTTCCGGGGCGTTGCCAATATCCGCTTCTCCATGTAGACGGATCGCCTATATAAGAACCGGGTATATATTCCCACCGTTTTTGATAATATGAAGTGTAAAATGTTTTTTGTAGCCCAAAAGCAATATAATTTCTATCTACTGCTGCATGGTCATACATATTAATAGTATCGCCTGAATAAGAAATACCGCTACGATAAATATACGGATAT
>Ga0268262_10006791_pt1 | contig 10852 bp, 4 predicted proteins | sample TergutNc150P3_FD_190354 | JGI IMG/M metagenome (GOLD analysis project Ga0268262, IMG submission 190354) | Nasutitermes corniger P3 segment gut microbial community from laboratory colony in Florida, USA - Nc150 P3 (SPAdes) (version 2) | ecosystem: Host-associated > Arthropoda: Insects > Digestive...
CTGCTCGCCTAAAAAGTGAATTCTTCCCGGAGATTCCGCGAAAACAACGGGAGTTGATCGGTCTTTTCCGAGATCATATTCTTTTCTGTGAATTTGACCGATGTTAAGCATTAAACCCTCTCTTTTTTGCTTTTGCTCATTTTATCAGTAAATATTGTAAATCTCAATGGGGTATATTTTGAAATTATGGTGAGGATTATAAAGTTGGATTATTTACCACGAACCACACGAACACCACGAACTTTTAGCACATATCTTGTCGCCGTTCGTGTTGGTTCGTGGTAAAAATTCTCTTTTCACATTTTTAATCCATCATCACAAACGCCGCCCAATAAAACGGAGCCGGGTATTGGGCGCGGACTTTTTTCTGCGCTTCTTTAAACGCCTCCTGTCTGCTCTTTCCTGAAATCAGCCATTCATTGTAAAAAGTGCTCATCAATAATGAGGTGGCGGCGTCGTCCACTTCCCACAGGCTCATTATTAAGGTTTCCACTCCCGCAAGTTTGAAAGCGCGTTGTAAGCCGAAGACGCCTTCGCCGTTTTTTACATCACCTAAACCGGTCTGGCAGGCTGACAACACTACCAATTTAGCGCCTAACAGGTTCATCCCGGCGATTTTAGCCGCTGTTATTATGCCGCTCTCCACGCCTTCTACCGGATTATTTGTCCATGCGTGATTACCCCCTGCCAATAAAATCCCTGAACGTAAGAGCGGGTTATCTATTGGTTTTAACACACTGCTTCCTTGCTGCTGTCCCCTGTCATCGCTCTTTCGTTCAGTGTCAGAAAGAAAGAATCCGTGAGTAGCCAGGTGAATTAAGCCTGTTTTTTTGCCGCTTAATTGCCTAAAAGATTCTTCATTGCCCATGCTGTCATGGTACAGGGTATTGGCTATCTTTTTTCTGGCTAAAAAACCTTGTATATTCTGCACTTCCACCCGCGTTGCTGGTAATGGACCCCATGCCGCTCCTCGTGTTACGCCTTGCGGCGGAGCGGAAGCGGCGGCTGACGCAACGGCGGACACGACGGTTTCTTTTTTGTATGATTGCGCCGCCGTGCGCATGGCGGTTTCGTCCGCATTATAATCAAGTCCACCATATAGAACAGCGGATGTAATCTGCGCCGTTTCTTTTTTGTTTCGTGAAAGATGAACAACTTCGCTTGTACTGGATACCAGATTCATGTTATATTTATCCGTCAGTCGTTTATTGAAGGAATCATCTATCGGCAGGGCGTTAAACGCTATTTTATAAAACAGTCCCGAAGGCGAGTAATAAATTGTTGTAATGCCTTTTAATTCCTGTTCTAATGGCTTCCATACAGTTTCAAATAACGCTAATCCGTTTGCGTTGTAAAGAATACGCGCCTGCTGTTCAGAACTTCTTCCTTCCGCTTTGTCCAGTATTTCTTTCAATTCGCTTTCCTTGCACAAGGGAACCCACACAGGCGCTTTACTGTCCTTTTTTAGCACAAGCGCGGCATATTGAACGGTATCCGTCCATTTTTTGTCGTAGATTCTGAAAGAGACAAATTCAATGACGGCTTCATTTTTTTGCAGGCTGTTTCTTACCTTCTGCCAGCTAATAGCCAAGTCCGCTTTTGATTCCCTAAAAGCGGCGGAAGACTGGGTGAGAGATTTGTCCAGAGCTTCGGCTTTATCCTCAAGAGTTTTGATGTATGTTTCATCCCCGCCGTTTTGCTTTAGGTTACTAATCTGTTGATGTAAACCGCCTAATTCTTCAAATTGATTGATAAGGGCTTGATTACCGGAAGAGTAGATTGCGTCCCGCACTGCGTTTGTGGTACGGAGCAACAGACCTTTGGAGAACAAGGTGTTTTCGTAGTTAAGGGCGTTGCTTTCGGGAATAGGGTGGTATAAGGAGAGAGAATATGAGGATTCAAAATACTTAGAGTTAGCGTTCCAATAAGCATCTCGCTGCTGTTCTGTCTGAAAAGAAAAATTTTTATTTACAATGCCTGTATTTATCTTTATCTGTTCCTGTTTATATGAAAGCGCCTGCGCGTATTCTTTTTTACTCAAATACAGCGTATACAGATTATCAAGAGACATGGCATAATAGGGATGCTCTTTACCCAGTGCTTTTTCAAAGATGGCTGTCGCCTCAAGATAACAGCGTTCTGCTTTCGCATAATCGTCCATGTTTTTATAAAGTAATCCCATGTTGTTTAAAGACGTGGCATAATCGGGATGCTCTTTTCCCAGCGCCTTTTCCTTGATGGCTGTTGCCTCAAGATAATAGCGTTCCGCTTTCGCATAATCGCCTAAGTTTTGATAAAGTAATCCCATGTTGTTTAACAATGTGGCATAAGAGGGATGCTCTTTACCCAAAGTTTTTTCATCTATGGCTTTTACCTCCAGATAATAATATTCAGCTTTAGTATAATCGCCCATTTCGTCATACAACACTCCCAGATTGTTTAAGGACGTGGCATAAGAGGGATGCTCTTTACCCAGCACCTTTTCACGGATGGCTATCGCTTCCAGATAGCAGCGTTCTGCTTTCGCATAATCGCCCATGTCGTCATACAACACTCCCATGTTGTTTAAAGACGTGGCATAATCTGGATGCTCTTTGCCCAGTACCTTTTCACGGATGGCTATCGCTTCCAGATAATAATATTCTGCTTTGGCATAATCGCCCATTTCTTTATAAAGTAATCCCAAATTGTTTAATGACGTGGCATAATTGGGATGCTTTTTACCCAGTGTCTTTTCAAGGATGGCTGTTGCTTCCAGAAAATAGCGTTCCGCTTTAGTGTAATCGCCACTATTTTTATACAACAATCCCAGATTGTTTAACGACATAGCGTAATCGGGATGTTTCTTACCCAGTACTTTTTCACGGATTGCTATCGCTTCCAGATGATAACATTCCGCTTTCGCATAATCGCCCATGTTTTGATACAGAAATCCCAAATTGTTTAACAATGTGGCATAAGAGGGATGATTTTTCCCTAATGTCTTTTCAAGGATGGCTATCGTTTCCAGATAATAGCGTTCCGCTTTGGCGTAATCGCCCATGTCGTCATACAACAATCCCAGGTAGTTTATTGTCAATGCATAATTGAAATGCTCTTTACCTAAAGTTTTTTCAATAATATCTTTCGCTTTAAGAAAACATTCTATCGCTTTGACATAATTCCCCTGATTATAGTAATCTTTTCCCAAATCCATATAATCATCCGCCGTCTGCGCAAACCCTATCCCCTGTACGCACACCGCCAACACAATGATAATCAGCAATATATTAATCTTCATAATTCTTCCCCTAATTTATTCAAAACATTATTCCCAAATTTTTCTCGCAAAGGCGCAGAGGACGCAAAGTTCTTGTCCATCAACTATTAGTTATACAAGATATACTATATAGAAAACAAAAATCTTAAAAGTAACACAATAATACCGCAAATAACAACTCTGCGCTTCTGCGTGAGGTCTTCATTTTTATTCTCATTTCTTCAAAAAATAACGCCAGAATGTTGACAACATCGTTATAAAATCGTATATTTATGTTGAGGTAAGTATTATGACCGACGTAAAATCAAATATAAATGTTAAGATAGACGCGGAAATCAAAGAACAAGCCGCGCAGCTTTTAGGGCGAATGGGAATAGACCAGACAACGGCAATAGATATGTTTTTCCGGCAAATAATAGCAGAACGTCGCTTGCCGTTCCAACCAATAGTAAACCTCACTCTGGACGAGCAGATCGTCGCGGCGGCTTTGAAGAATAATCCCCAAAAACTAGAACTAAAAACTGATGTAAATGGAAATATACTTGTAGACAAAGAAAAAAATCCGGAAGTTTATGATTGGGCGGTAAATGGTTAATGGAGCCATTTGAGCTATTTATTACTTATGTTTCATGGGGAAGTGGCGGAAAAAACCGCCCTGTTTTGGTGCTTCTGTTAAGTGAAGATACAATATCAGTTTTTCCTGTTACAACACAATATGAAAACAAGAGCGAATCCATTAAATCCCGATACTTCAAAATAAACGACTGGCTGCAGGCAGGACTCGACAAACAGTCATATATTGACACAGGTATTTTGCTCAGCTTTCCCATATCAGTAATTAAAAACAAAAAACCAATAGGAAAACTTACAATCTCAGACAAAAAAAGATTGCTTGCCTTTTTAACAAAATCCTAAAACAGTAAAGATACTATATAAAACAATCACTTTAAGAAAATATTTTTTACCACGAACCACACGAACACCACAAACTTATCCTCCGAAATCCAGTCGCCGTTCGTGCTGGTTCGTGTTGGTTCGTGGTAAAAATTCCTCTTCCTAATCCATCATCACAAACGCCGCCCAATAATACGGCAATGGGTATTTGGCGCGGACTTTTTTCTGCGCTTCTTTGAAGGCTTCCTGCCTGCTCTTTCCTGAGAATAGCCATTCATTATAAAAAGTACTCATCAATAACGCTGTGGCTTTATCGTCCACTTCCCATAGGCTCATTATAAGGGTTTCCACTCCGGCAAGTTTAAAGGCGCGTTGTAAGCCAAAAACGCCTTCACCGTTGTTTATGTCCCCCAAGCCGGTTTGACACGCGGACATCACCACTAATTTTGTCCCTACAAGATTCATACCGGCAATTTTGTCAGCCGTAAGTACGCCGCTATCCACGCCCTCTACAGGGTTTTTTGTCCACGCGTGATTTCCGCCCGCCAATAAAAGTCCTGAACGCAGGAGCGGGTTGTCAGCCGCTTTTAACACGCCGCCGCGCTGTTGCTGTTCCGTGTCATCGTGTCTGCGGGTGGAATCGGGGGAAAAAAATCCGTGTGTAGCAAGGTGAATCAAGCCTGTTTTTTTGCCGCTTAACTGTTTAAAGGATTCTTCGTTGCCAAGACTGTCCTGATAGAGGGTGTTGGGTATCTTTTTTTTCTTTAAATAGCTTTGTATATTCTGCACTTCCTTCCGCGTCGCCGGTAATGGCACCCACGCGCCGCCTCCGCCGCTTCTTGTTACTCCGGCAATGGTAGCGGAAGCGATAATACTTTGAGTTTCACCTTTCCTGTAGGGGCTTGCGGCACTGCGCATTTTTTTAGCGTCAGCGTTGTAATCGAGACCTCCATACAAAACAGCCGACGTAATCTGCGTTGTTTCAGTCTTGCTTCGCGTAAGACGCGTAACTTCACGGGTGCTGGATACAAGATTTAAATTGTATTTATCGGCAAGCCGCACTTCGAAGGAATCGTCCACGGGCAAGGCGTTAAATGCTATCTTATGCAGTAAACCTGAAGGCGAGTAATAAATAGTTTTAACGCCGGCTAATTCCTTTTCAATGGGTTCCCATAAAACGTCGAATAACCTTAATCCGTTTGCGCTGTATAGAATTCGCGCCTGTTCACTTGAACTTTTTCCGTTGGCTTTGTTCAGTATCTCACGCAGATCCTCTTCATCGCATAACGGAATCCAGACGGGGGCTTTACTGTCAGGTTTTAATACAAACGCGGCATATTGAATTTTATCCGTCCATTTTTTGTCGTACACCTGAAAACTGACAAATTCAACCGCGGCTTCCCCCTGCTGTAAGCCGCTTTTCACGTCCTGCCATTGTATCGCCATGTCGGCTTTTAAGTCACGGAAAGCCGCTGAAGCGAGGGTAAGCGCTTTATCCAGCGCGTCGGCCTGTTCCTCAAGGGCGCTTATGGTTTTTTTATCAGCGTCTTCTTTTTGCTGTAACTGGCTTATTCGCTGACGGAGCGCCAGCAGTTGTTCAAACTGTTCGATTAGCGCCTTATCGCCGGAAGAATAAATCGCATCCCGCACCGCGTTAGTCGTCCGCAGAAGAAGCCCTTTGGTGAACAGGGTGTTGGTATAATTTAAACCGTTAACGGCCTCTACGGGATTTTTCATGGAGAGGGAATAACTTGCTTTAAATAACGACAATAATGCTTGTACAAATAAACCGCGTTGATTTTCCGACATAAAGGAAAAATTACGGTTAATCTGCTCCATTCCAAGTTCACACATTTCTTTATTGAGGGCTTCAGCTTTTGCGTAATTACCAATACTTTGATAAAGAACCGCCAGATCACCTATTGCCCATATGTACGACATGTGGTTCTTGCCATAGACTTGCTCATAAATATTTTTTGATTCCAAATAATAAGATTCCGCCTTTGTATAGTTACCTTGGGCATGAAATAATAAACCCAGATCACCCGACGTCATCGCATAAGAAGAATGTCTCTTTCCGTAAAGCTGTTCATAAACCGTTCTTGCTTCCAGATAATAGGCTTCAGCTTTGGCATAATCATCCTGGAGATAATACAAAAAACCCAAACTATCCACCACTGACGCGTAAAAAATATGTTTCTTGCCAAAAGCTTTTTCATAAATATTTTTGGATTCCACGAAAAGAGGTTCCGCTTTGCCGTACTCTCCGATACTAAGATACAATTCCGCAAGATTAACTAAAGCCGCCGCATATTCGGGATGCGTTTTATCAAAAATCTTTTCTTCAATTTCTTTTCCTTCCAGAAGGTAAGACTCCGCCTTTATATTATCGCCAAGAGATTTATACAGTCTTGCAAGATTAATTAATACAAATGCATAATCGGCAATTTCCCTTTTATTATTTTTTTCATAAGCAGTTTTCGCTTCAAGATAACAAGATTCCGATTTGGCATAGTCTCCGATTATCCCGTAAAAATCACCCAAATGAACCAGTGAATGTGCATAGTAAAGGTCATTTTTTCCGTACACTTTCTCCAATAACGTTTTCGCTTCCAGATAATAAGTTTCCGCCTTTTCATATTTTCCAATTTCCATATTCAGACTGCCCAGATTATCCAAAACGCCGGCATACTCATATTCTTTCCTGTCAATCTTTTCAAATATTGTTTTAGCTTCCGACAGGCAAGGTTCAGCTTTGTTATAGTTTGAGGAAACAAAATATATGTTACCTAAATTACCCAAAACCTTCGCATATTCAAAGCTGTTCTTCCCATACAATTTTTCATAAATACCCAACGATTCCAGATAATAAGGTTCCGCTTTGGCATAATTTCCAATTTTTTCATACAATGAACCCAGATTATCCAACACTATCGCATAGTCACCGTGTTGTTTGCCGAAAATTTTCTCATAAAGATTTTTTGATTCTAACAGATAAGTTTCCGCTTTGGCATTGTCCGAAAGATTTACATATATATAACCCAGACTAAATACGGCCACCGCGTACTCATGACTATTTTTTCCATTCGCTTTTTCATAATATGTTTTTAACTCCAGAAAATACGGTTCCGCTTTAGCATAGTTTTCAGTTGATCCGTATAAATTACCAAGATACTCCAATACCTCAATATAATCAGAGTATTCCTTGCCGTACACCCTACCATAAATATCTTTTGCCTCCAACAGGGAAGATTCCGCTTTTACGTTATCCCCAACGGTCAGATACAATGTGCCCAACCATTTTGCAATCGCCGCATAATAGTAATCCCCCACTTTGATAAAAAGGTCTTTATTTTTCACCAATAACGCGATAGCCTCACTGTATTTCTCTTTTTCGTGGAGCGTGCCTGCCTGAGCCCAAATTTGATCCGCCTGCCGCTTGACCGCGTCATTTCCCTGCGGCAACGCCTGAGATACGACGGCTAATAACAAAATTACCGTAATAAGGTGTTTCATTTTTTTACTCCTCTAATACAAATTATTATACCACGAACACCACGAACTTTTTACTCATATCTTGCCGCTGTTCGTGTTGGTTCGTGTGGTTCGTGGTAAAAATTCTCATTCCTCTCTCCTCTTTGTTATTTATTATTTGTTATTTGCCCCTAGTCCATCATCACAAACGCCGCCCAGAAAAACGGGGAGTCGTATTCATCGCGGACTTTGCTCTGCGCGGCTTTAAACGCCTCCCGCTTGCTCTTCCCGGACAGCCAGTTTTTGTAAAACTCATTCATCATGACGCTTGTCGCTTCGTCGTTTACTTCCCACAGACTCATTATAAGCGTCTGCGCTCCGGCAAGTTTAAACGCTCTTTGCAGGCCAAACACCCCCTCACTGTTGTTCACTGTTCCCAAACCAGTCTCGCAGGCTGACATTACTACCAACTCCGTCCCCACAAGGTTCATTTTCGCCACATCGTCCGCAAACAAGATGCCATTTTCCACTCCTTCCACCGGGTTGCCTGTCCATGCGTTGTTGCCGCCCGCCAATATCAATCCCGACCGTAACAGCGGGTTTTCAAAGGCTTTTTTCCCGCCCAAACGCTCCAGTCGCTCGCGTTCTTCGCGGTTGTCCTTGATGTCCTGCAGGAAAAATCCGTGAGTCGCCAAATGGATTACAGGCATCTTTCTTGCGGAGAGGCTTTTAAACGATTCTTTATTACCTTTCGCCTCGTTGTACAATGTCACCGGTATTCTATTTTCTTCCAGCAACTGCCGTATGTCTTTGCTTTCCTCGTTTGTCCAATACAAATATCCCCACTTCCAATCGCCCCCTCTTGATCCGTCTCTTGGCAACGCCGAACTTATCTGCGTTCCCGATTCAGGCACGTTATACGCAAGAGATTCCCGCTTCATTACTTCCCCGTCAACGTCGTACAGAAGCCCGCCGTACACGACGGCAGAACTTAGCTTAACATCAGGTTTGTTTCGGTATGTCACCTCACGGGTGCTGGAAACAAGATTCAGTTCATAAACATCCGCCAACCTGACATCGGTATCCCCATTTACGGGAATTGCGTTAAATGACACTTTATGCAACAGTCCGGAAGGCGAGTAGAAAATTGTGGTAACTCCTTCTAACACTTCTTCCAGAGGCTGCCAGATTGCATCGTAGAGTTCCGCGCCGCGTGCGTTGTAGAGAATCCGCGCCTGTTCCCGTGGGGACCTTCCTATAAGCCTGTCAAATAGTTCCGTCAGCGCGGTTTCTTCACATAACGGAACCCACACGGGCGCGGCCATACCGGGACGCAGGACAAGGGCGGCGTATTGGGTGGTTGTCCATCCTTTGCCGTAGAGTTCAAAAGAGACGAATTCAATTGCGGCTTCATTTGGTAGGAGGCTGTTTTGTACGCTTTGCCAGTTGATAGTGAGATCTGATTGGAATTCCCTGTATTCTCTTGAAGACTGAGTAATATATTTTTCAAGAGCTTCGGCTTCTGTTTCAAGGCTTTGGATGTATGTTTCGTTTCCGCCGCTTTGTTGTAATGCGCTTATTTGTTGGCGTTTGCGGCTTAATTCCTCGAATTGAGCTATAAGTTCTTGATTACTTGAAGCGTAGATAGAATCTCGCACGGCGTTTGTGGCTCGCAATAACAGTCCTTTCGAGAACAAGGCGTTATCGTAATTAAGAATATTACTTTCAGGGACTGGGTAAAAGAAAGACAGCAAGTAAGTTGATACAAAAGACCATGAGTTATCATTCCAATAAGCGTCTCTCTGTTGTTCAGTTTGAAAAGATAAATTTTTATTTATAATACCGGTATTAATTTTAATCTGTTCTTGCTTATATAAAAGCGCCTGAGTGTATTCTTTTTTACTTAAATACAGTGAATACAAACTACCCAATGATACGGCATAATCGGGATGCTCTTTTCCTAACGCCTTTTCCCTGATGGCTTTAGCCTCAAGATAATAGCGTTCCGCCTTGGCATAATCGCCAATGATAAGGTATACCGATCCCAAGCTGTTTAACGATGTGGCATGCTTGGGATGTTCTTTACCTAGTAGTAACTTTTCCTCTATACTTATCGCTTCTAAGAAATAACTTTCAGCTTTTGCATAATCGCCAATGTTGAGGTACACCTCTCCCAAGTTGCTTAATGATGTGGTATATTCTTGATGTTCTTTACCCAGTATTTTTTCCTGTATGCTTATCGCTTCCAGTAAATAGCTTTCGGCTTTGGGATAATCGCCCATGATTCGGTACAATGATCCTAGGTTATTTATCAATTTGGCATAATCGGAGTGCTCTTTACTATATACCTTTTCCCAGATGACTATCGCTTCCAGATAACAGTTTTCAGCTTTGGCATAATCGCCCATGCTGTCATACATCGCTCCCAAGTTGTTTAAAGATGCGGCATAATCGTGATGTTCTTTTCCATGTACCTTTTCCCATGTTGCTTTTGCTTCCAGAAAACAACTCTCCGCTTTCGCATAATCGCCCATACTGAGATATAACGCTCCCAAGTTATTTAACGATTGGGCATAATTAGGATGCTCTTTACCATATATCTTTTCCCAAATAGCTTGCGCACCAAGAAAAAAAGTTTCCGTATAGGTATAAATGCCCGTGTCGTGAAACACAAATCCAATGGCATTTAGCATCGTAGCATGTCTTTCCATACTCTTATACAGTATTTCAATTTTGTTTTCTATTGCTGCATAATAAGGATGTTCTTTACCCAATACATTTTCACATATAGCTTGAGCATCAAAATAGTTTTGTTCGGCGGAGTTATAGTTTTTCAAATTTTCATATTTTTCATATGTAGCAGCCAAAAAAAACAAAGGTCTTAATTGCAGGGCAGGAATATCGGGAGCAATTTCTTTAAGAGCGGTAACTATACCGTTGTAAAACCTTATTTCGTCTGTATCATTTTCTTCATCTTCATTAGGAGCAAATTCATTAAATAAAGCCAAAAGTTGTTCAATCTGGGTATAGTTATCCGCTATGCTTTCCCACCATGAGCTAGTCCTGAAATTAATAAGGTCATCATCCTGGATCATCCATTCAAAATTTGAATAACCTACGGCAATGGCTTTATTCATCTTCGCCTCAGCTTTTTCCAATTCTCCTTTGAGTGAATATATGCAGGCAAGGTTATAGTAAACCATATTATCTGAACTGCCTTGTTTT
>Ga0268262_10006792_pt1 | contig 10852 bp, 8 predicted proteins | sample TergutNc150P3_FD_190354 | JGI IMG/M metagenome (GOLD analysis project Ga0268262, IMG submission 190354) | Nasutitermes corniger P3 segment gut microbial community from laboratory colony in Florida, USA - Nc150 P3 (SPAdes) (version 2) | ecosystem: Host-associated > Arthropoda: Insects > Digestive...
CGGATATTGAATCTACATGATGGTACTGCCCCAAAGCCTCAGCGCACATTATTTTCAGCCTTGGATTTTTCGTATTTAAAATAATTTTTTCAATTTCAGGGCGAAATTGTTCATCGTTCATTTTCGCAAGCGCTATAACCGCTTCGCCCGCAAGCATATAATCATCTGAAACAGCGTACTCCCTCAGCAAAGGGACGGCGTTCTTGCAGTTTTGATTCCCCAGAATACGCGCGGAAATGTAGGCCGTTGTGTAAGGGTTATTTTTAACATCGTCAATTAACGCCTTTTGCGCCTTTTCATTCAATTTTTCCATTCTTTCCAGCGCCCTTATCGCCTCCAGCCTTGTCGCAAGACGCGGCGAGCGAGCCCTATCCAGCAAACCGTCTACCGCAAGATGGGAAGGAGTGTCGTGTAACGCGCCCAGCAATAGCTCTTCTTCGCGGGAATCTTCCGCTTTGTTAAGCCTGTCCAAAAGGCTTATCGCGCGGAGATCCTTGAAAGAAAAGATAACTTCAAGCGCGCTTTTTAATGGGAATGAACCCAGTGATTTCATCTTTTTTTGCATGGCAAGTGCGGCAATCGCAAGGGTAATTAAAATTATAAAAAGAATCTTAAATGATACAAACGGAGAAATCCCAATCATGGAAAAGAAATCCAGAAGAAGCCCTGAAAGAAAGGAACCGCATGCGCCCGCCGCGCCGAACACAAAAAAATAAATAATGCCGAGATCCAGAATTTTTTCCTGCGGAATTAACGCCAAAAAATATGTCTGAGCGATTCCCTCGGAGCCTAAAAACCCGAAGTTAAGCATGAAAAATAAAAAAACCAGAAAAAGAATCGCGCCTGTTATGTTAAATACCGCGGACATAGGAAGAAAAACAACAGGTATCATGCTTACAAGCCCAAGAATAACGCAGACAAGAAAAAGCGGCTTCGCGCCAAGCCTGTCTACAAGGAATTTTATGCTTAACCCGGCTATCAGGTAGCCCATTCCGCCGAAAACCGAATAAAGCAAAATAAGTCCGTCGTTATGTTCAAATACTTCCCGCGCGTAAACCACCACGAATGTCCGCGTAACTCCCGACACAAGAATAACAAGAAAGAGAATAACCATAAAACTTCGAAGGCTTTCCTGCGCAAAGGCGTCTTTGAATATCGCGGCAAGGCTCATTCCCTGCCTGTTTTTTTCGCTTGGAGGCTCAGGAACTTTTTTTATCACATAACCGCTTATAACTCCCGCAACAACGCCCGCTCCGAGTAAAATTGAAAATAAAAAAATGGGCGGTTCTGTTCCAAGCGCCATAGCTATCAGAAAACTGCTTACCATTCCAATCGCGCTGTTAATAATTTGAATTTGCGTCATATAACTGCCCCTGTCGGGCCCATGTGCCAATTCGCTTAAAACAGGATTGTTACCTATCATTCCAACGCCCCTGAAAGTGTGAAAAAGGAACACTCCCAGCATTATTAAAAATAACGCGGCGTTTCTGTGACCCGCGTAATCAACAAACGGAGCCGCCGCGGCAAATATCATGCAAATTGAACGTACCATCCATGTAACGCTGAAAATCCCTATTATGGAAAAGCGCCTTGCGAAAATTTTTCCAAGCGGAAGCAAAAACAGGGAAAGATAAAAAGACGCGCTTAACAGCCCTATATATGTTGAAGATGCTCCCAGCCGCAGGGCAAAAAGGGTGATAATAACCCCTACCATTAAATTCCAGGAAATGGCGTTAAATACATTAAAGTAATTATAAGTTTCCCGCGCTTTTCGCAGTTTGTACGGTGAAAGTTGGGCGTCCATATACTTTACTTTAACAATTAGTATAAATATAGACAAGATACATGCTTAAGACGCGCCTCACGATGTTATCCAATCAAAATACATAAAGAATAAATTTTGCAACAAATAAAATTTGCCTCCGTCCGCAAGAGATAATTATCTTATATAAAGCTATAAAGCAAGGAGAAAATATAAATGAAAAAGCTTTATTTTACGTTTATTATTTTTGTTTTTTGCGGTTTTTTGATTTCAGGCGGCAGTGACATACAGGAAGAAGCGGGTTACCTGCTGTTTATGCCAAACAGCGGCAATCAATTTGAAAATGAGGAACAGGCATTTATCCAACTAGACAATCTGGCGCAATATTTAATGAATAAAAACCTTATTCCCGGTAAAATTTTAGTTAACGGATATGCCGCGTATGCTCCAAACAATATTGAGCCTGTTGATCTGTCAAGAGAAAGGGCTGTTTTTGTTATGAATGAACTGCAAAAACGCGGTGTTTCAAAAGAATTATTTTCAGAGCCTGCGGGATACGGATCGGTGTATCTATGGGGTAGCAATATAGATGAGAACGACAGAAGACTCAACAGACGTGTGAGCATTTTAGTGGAAGGCGAATTTCCTGTAACTATCCCGGAAACCATTGATGCGGGACAAAAAACGATAATTCCGGTTAAAAAAGCAGGAAATTATCATTCTAATTTTCTCTTCCGTGTTTTATTTCTATTGGCTGTTTTTCTTATTCTGTTTCTTATTCTTCTTAAAGAAATATCAAGAAGACCGGCGCATAAAAACACAAAAACAAATACTAAATCTGCTTCTTCAGCGGCATCGTTTACGGTAAATCTTGATGAACAGATCCGCTCCCGCGCTTATGAAATTTCACAGCAGCGTAAAGAACAAGGCGATTTCCGGGATCAGGATTGGTATAATGCCGCGCGTGAAATATCCGCGTGGTATACAGTACGCAATTATTCTGTTTTTACAGACGGCGGGTCATGGTGGGCATACCGGGCATACAGTAATTAAAATTGGGTGTATTTTGCGATTTATTTTTCCTCTTAACAGGCGGTCTTAGAAACGGTTGAAATTACTAGTTTTTTTAATATAAGAACAAGGAGGAAAATATGAAGATCAAATTCAAACTGAGCATTGTGGTAATCACAATCATGGCTGCCGTGGTAGCAGGAATTACCTCGTTATTGCTGTGGGAATCTTCCAAAAACACCCTGCAGTTAAGCCTGCGGAGTCAGGAACATTTGGCAAACAGCAGAGCCGAATTCTGGAGAGGACGGGAAGAAGGCTATATCAGGGCGTTAAACACGCTGGCAAATGTAATGGGAGATTTTGAAACAGTAAAACCTGAAGAAAGGAGGGACAAGTATGATGAAATGCTGAAATCTGCCCTGAATGAAGAACCGATGATGGTTGTTCTGTACACGGTCTGGAAACCAAACGCCATTGACGGTATGGATAAAAAGTATATAGGCCGCGTAGGATCAAGCCCGACAGGACAGTATGCTATGGCATGGGGCAAAGAAACAGGCAGTCTTAAAAAGCGGGTTACCACCGATCTTGACAATGTAATGGAACATATTACCGGTCCCAACGCTTTCAAGGATCGTATTAATGAGCCTGTAAAACGGAATATAAACGGAAAAGAAACGTGGACATTAAGGATTATTGTTCCAATTACCAACAACAATAAAAACAACGAAGAAGTGGTAGGCGCTCTTGGATGCGTATTGTCAATCGATATAGTGCAGCAGATGGTTGAGAAAACCATAGAAACAAACAATGAAATTGACATGATTATTATTTACACAAATCAAGGATCAATTCTTGCGCACTATAAACCGGAAAGAATTGGAAAGAACATGTTTGATGTTGACGAGGAATTGGGCGACGCAAGGAAAGAAATATATGAAGCAATGAATAACGGGACGACTTACAAAGGTAAAGTATACGATCCTCTTCTTGATGATACCATGAGGTTTGTAGTAAAGCCTATCCAAATAGGCGAGTCAGACTTTAAATGGACGATGCTGATAGGAGCGTCTGAATCTCACGTATTAAAAGAAATCAAGGCTATGACAAACTTTACCGTTATTCTCGCTGTAATATCCATTGTCGCGACAGCGATAACTTTATTTTTGGTTTTTGGATATATTACAAAACCAATCATAACTGTAACGGATACGTTAAAAGACATTTCACAGGGCGAAGGCGACTTGACGCGGACTATTCCCGAGAAAGGAAACGATGAAATTTCCGCTATGTCGAAGTACTTTAATCTGACGCTTGCGAAGATAAAAAAATTAATTACTTCGATAAAAGAGCAAACATCGGTATTATCCGACACGGGAAATGAACTTGCCAGCAATATGACTCAAACCGCCGCGGCAATGAACCAAATTACCGCCAATATTCAAAACATCAAAGGTCAGGTGGACAATCAGAACTCATCAGTTTCCGAAACCAACGCCAATATGGAACAGATCACAGCCAACATCGACAGACTCAACGGATATGTGGAAAAACAAACCGCCAATGTTTCCCAGTCATCCAGCGCTATTGAGGAAATGCTTGCCAACATCAAATCCGTAACCCAGACTCTTGTAAAAAACGGAGAAAGCGTCAACGAATTAACTTCGGCTTCAGAAATTGGCCGCGTATGCCTGCAGGAAGCGGTGGAAGATATTCAGGAAATTGCCCGTGAATCTGAAGGACTTCTTAAAATCAACAAGGTAATGAAAGATATCGCGAGCCAGACCAACCTGCTTTCCATGAACGCGGCGATTGAAGCGGCTCACGCCGGTCCCGCCGGGAAAGGTTTTGCCGTTGTCGCCGATGAAATACGCAAACTGGCGGAAAGCTCCAACGATCAGTCCAAAATAATCAGCGCAACTCTCAAGAAGATAAAAGATTCGATCGACAAGGTCAGCGAATCCACTGTCAATACGCTCGCAAGATTTGAGACTATCAGTACCGACGTAAAAACCGTATCAGAGCAGGAAGGAATCATCCGTAACGCAATGGAAGAACAGAATGAAGGCAGTAAGAACATTCTGGAAGCTGTCGGAAATTTAAATGAAATTACCGGTCAAGTCAAGGAAGAATCATTAAGAATGATTATGAACAGCCGCGAGGTAATAAGCGAAAGCAGAAACCTTGATAATGTGACCCATGAGATTAAAGGAGGAGTTTCAGAAATGGCAGCCGGAGCGGAGCAAGTCAACACTGCTGTAAACAAGATAAACGAGATTAGCGCGAGGAACAGAGAAAATATCGGCATTTTAGCCAAGGAGGTTTCTATGTTTAAAGTAGCCTGACGTAAATCGTCTGACGAGAACCATCTGCTGGTTTCAGGCATTTACCCCTTTGCCCCCGGTGTTTGAGAAATCAAACATCGGGGGTATTCTTATTTATATTAACTCTTGACAGTTATAAGCAATCAGTATATAGAAGATATATGATAAAAGAAGCAATTATAAAGGCGGCAAACAGGGAAAACCTTTCTTTTGAATGCGCCGAAAGCGTTATGAACGAGATTATGGAAGGCAAGGCAAGCGAAATCCAGATGGCTGCCTACCTCGCGGCAATGTCTGTCAAGGGCGAAACGATTGACGAAATAACAGCGTCCGCAACCGGAATGCGCAAACACTGCGTAAGAATCCTGCACGATATGGATGTGCTTGAAATCGTAGGCACAGGCGGGGATCATTCCAACTCTTTCAATATATCAACCACATCGGCTCTGGTAATCTCCGCAACGGGCATTCCTGTCGCAAAACACGGAAACCGCGCTTCTTCCAGCAGAACAGGTTCAGCCGACGTGCTTGAAAGCCTTGGCGTTAACATTACCGCTCCGCCCGAGCTTAGTTTGAAGCTTTTAAAAACAATTAACATTTGTTTTCTGTTTGCCCAGAACTATCATATTTCGATGAAGTATGTAGGTCCTGTGCGGCGTGAACTTGGAATCCGCACAATCTTTAATATACTCGGTCCGCTGGTAAATCCGGCGGGAGCCAAAATGGAACTGTTGGGCGTATATGAACCCGAACTGATAGAACCGATGGCAAAAGTCCTTTGCAACCTCGGCGTAAAAAGCGGAATGGTCGTCTTCGGCCACGACGGGCTTGATGAAATATCTTTAAGCTCGCCCACTACTGTATGCGAACTTCGCGACGGTTTCATAAAAAGCTATGATATTGAACCCGAGCAATTTGGATTAACCCGCTGTAAAAAAGAAGACCTCTTGGGCGGAACTCCCGCCGAAAACGCGCAGATAACAAGAAAAATTCTTGACGGCGAAAAAGGGCCAAAAAGGGACGCTGTATTGATCAATTCCGCTGCGGCAATTCACATAGCAAAACCGGAAATTAGCATGAAGGACGCAATCGCCGTTGCCGCCGAAGCCATAGATTCGGGAAAAGCGGCGCAGCAGCTAAAGAAATTCATCGAAATGTCCCAGCAAAAAGAGCCAAGCTGATTGTGAAAAATCCGCCCGCAATCCTCGGAAAGATCGCTTCACAAACAATTCTTCGCGTGGCAAAGGCAAAAGAAGCGCTTTCCCCGGAACAGGCGCGCGAACAGGCCCTTGCGTTAGCCGCAAAAGACCCGCGCGAATCCGCCCTTCCCTTTGAACGCGCCGTAGCCGCCCCCGGCCTTTCATTCATTTGCGAGGTAAAAAAAGCGTCTCCGTCAAAGGGCGTAATCGCGCCTGATTTCCCCTGGCTGGAAATCGCCGAAGATTACGAACAGGCGGGAGCGGCGGCAATCTCCGTCCTTACGGAACCTGAGTTTTTTTTAGGAAGCGATCAATATTTACGCGAGATTGCCGCCAAAGTAAAAATTCCCGTACTAAGAAAAGATTTTATAATCGATGAATACCAGATTTACGAGGCGAAATTATGGGGAGCGAAAGCCGTACTATTAATCTGCGCCCTGCTTGAAAAAGAGACGCTCTCTTCCTATATTGCCGCCGCGGACAAACTTGCCCTTGACTGCCTTGTGGAAATTCACAGCGAAGAAGAAGCGAAAGAAGCCATTGAAGCCGGAGCGCGCATCATAGGAATTAACAACCGCGACCTTACAACTTTTAACGTGGACACGACGCTTGCCTCGCGTTTACAAAAAATTATCCCGGCGGGAACGCTGACAGTCGCGGAGAGCGGAATTAAGTCGGCAGAAGAGGTACGAGCGTTAAAAAGCTCAGGCGTTGACGCGGTTTTAATCGGCGAAAGCCTTATGCGCGCGACGGATAGAAAAAAATTTTTATCTGAATTATTATCAGTATAACCATGCATATAAAGATCTGCGGACTCTTCCGCGATGAAGACATTGATTTTGTAAACGAGGGGCGTCCCGATTTCGCCGGCTTTGTATTCGCAAAAAGCAAACGGCAGGTTTCCGCCCCTCTTGCTCAATATCTGCGTTTCCGCCTTGCAAACGATATTGTTCCTGTCGGCGTATTTGTAAACGCCCCTGTTAATGAAATCGCGTCATTGTACCGGAACGGCGTTATTTCAATCGCACAGCTTCACGGCGATGAAGACGAAAACTACATTTTACGGTTAAAAGAATTATGCGCGGCACACTCCCAAAAACGCGGCGGCAAGCCCGATCACCAGGAAACCGGCGGAACATTCAAAGTGATAAAAGTAATAAAAAGCGAACAGCTTACACAACGCCTCGCCCCCACTTGCGCGGATTATCTTTTAATCGACTCGGGAGCGGGAACGGGCAAGCCGTTCGACTGGAAACTGCTTAAAACAAAAAAGTTTAAAATACCGTGGTTTCTTGCCGGGGGCGTAAACCTTGACAATATCGGCAAGGCTCTTGAGTTAAACCCTTTCGCCGTCGATGTGAGCAGCGGAGCCGAAACAGACGGTATCAAAGACCGCGAAAAAATATTACAATTAATCGCTATCGCAAGAAAAGGAAAATAACATGGAAAACGGAAGATACGGCGAATACGGCGGCAGATATATACCCGAAACATTGATGAATGAGATCATCAATCTGGAAAAAGCCTATAATCATTACAAAGACGACAGCGCGTTTAAGGCGGAACTTGACAGCCTGTTAAAAAATTACGCGGGAAGGCCGTCCCTTTTATACTATGCCGAAAAAATGACTCGCGATTTGGGCGGGGCGAAAATCTACCTGAAGCGCGAGGATTTGAACCATACAGGCTCTCACAAGATCAACAATGTACTCGGACAGACCCTGCTTGCCAAGAAAATGGGCAAGACAAGGATAATAGCCGAAACCGGAGCCGGCCAGCACGGAGTAGCGGCTGCGACTGCGGCGGCTCTTCTTGGAATGGAATGCGAAATTTTCATGGGCAAGGAAGATACCGAGCGTCAGGCGCTAAACGTCTACCGCATGGAATTGCTAGGATCAAAAGTCCACCCTGTAACAACGGGAACAATGACGCTTAAAGACGCCGTAAACGAAACAATGCGCGAATGGGTCAGCCGCGTCCACGACACCCACTATGTGCTCGGCTCCGTGATGGGTCCTCACCCTTTTCCGATGATTGTGCGCGATTTCCAGTCGATAATCAGCAAGGAAGCAAGAGAGCAGATTCTCGCCGCGGAAGGCAAACTGCCCGCGGCAGTCCTCGCGTGCGTCGGCGGCGGCAGTAACGCAATGGGTACTTTTTACAATTTTATTAACGATAAGACCGTCAGATTGATAGGCTGCGAAGCCGCGGGGCATGGAATAGAGACGGAAAAACACGCCGCCTCAATCGCGAAGGGGACTGTTGGTATTTTCCACGGAATGAAATCCTACTTTTGCCAGAATGAGGAAGGGCAAATCGCGCCCGTTTACTCAATTTCCGCGGGGCTGGATTATCCCGGTATCGGGCCGGAACACGCGTGGCTTCACGACACCAAACGCGCCGAATATGTGCCTGTTACGGACGAAGAAGCGGTCTGCGCCTTTGAATACCTTTCCCGCACAGAGGGAATCATCTGCGCTATAGAGAGCGCACACGCCGTAGCGCACACTCAAAAAATAGCGCGCAACTTCGGCAAAGACGAAAATATTATTATCTGCCTTTCAGGGCGCGGAGACAAGGACGTGGCTGCAATCGCGCGGTACAGGGGGAAATCCATAAATGAGTAACATAAAAAACGCCTTTAAAAACGGGAAAGCTTTTATCGGCTTTATCACCGGCGGCGACCCGACTGTCGAGAAAACAAAAGAGTTTATTCTTGAGATGATAAAAGCGGGCGCGGACTTAATAGAAATCGGCATTCCATTCTCCGATCCAATAGCCGAAGGACCTATAATCCAGGAAGCGAACAACCGCGCCCTCGCAGCCGGAGCGACGGTAGAAAAACTTTTTAACCTTGTCGCCGATTTGAGAAAAGAAACTAGCGTTCCCCTATTGTTCATGACATACGTCAACCCTGTTTTCCACTATGGCCTGACCACTAACAGAGTTAATGGTCAAGCAGGCTATGAAGCCTTTTTCAAACGCGGCAGTGAAGTTGGCTTGGACGGCATTATCATTCCCGATCTTCCGTTTGAGGAACAGTCTCCCGTGAAGGAAGCGGCAAGTAAATTCGGCATAGACGTTATTTCCTTAATCGCCCCAACATCCGAAGAGCGGATAAAAGAAATCGCGAAAAACGCAAGCGGTTTTATCTACCTTGTCTCTTCGATGGGGGTAACCGGCATTCGCGGCGAAATAACCACAGACCTTGATTCAATCACAAAGGCGATTAAGTCGGTTTCATCGGTTCCGCTTGCCATAGGCTTCGGCATTCACACCCCCGCGCAGGCGGCGCAGATGGCAAAAATAGCTGACGGCGTAATTGTAGGGAGCGCCATTGTAAAAATAGCCGCCGAACACGGAACACAGGCGGGACCTCATATTTACCGTTATGTGAAGGAAATGAAAGACGCTATTAAATAAAGAATGGATTATAAACAGGAAAAAAACCACGGAGTACATAGAGTTTCACGGAGGAAAAGCAAAACTCCGTGTACTCCGCGGATAATTCTTAACTTCCTTTAGTTTTCTTCCCGGATTATTGCTTCTCTAAAACCGGCTGTTCCGATTTTCTCGGCGGTTGACTGCACTTCTGTCCCGTGAATACCGGCTAAAACCACGCGAAAATATTCAGCGTTAGCTCCGTCTGAAAAACGTTCATAAGCGGGATTAAGACCTGCGTTTTTAAGTTTTTCAAAAGCGTCAACGGCGTTTCTGGCATTTTTGTAAGAGCCTACCTGTAAACGGTATGATTTATTCTGCGCGACATTTAGTTCCGGAGTCAGTCTTACCTGATAAGAAAATTGAGCGGCGGCAGGAGGCGGAGTATATATGGTCTGTGTTACAGGAGCATAATTTACGGCAGGCTGCGTATTTACCGGAGCGGTAACCGCAGATGCGGCAACAGGCGTATAAACCTGGGGTTGAGGCACGGCAGGCTGAACAACCGGCGCGGTTTCCTGAGGCACAGTTCCCTGAGCGGGCTTGGATAAAGCGACCCGGTCAGTGCTTTCAACTGATACAGGCGCGGTTCCCGTTATTATCATATCAAGTTGTTCGGCGGCTGCCTTTGAAATATCGATTATCCTTGCGGCGACAAAAGGCCCGCGATCATTTACTTTAACTGTCACTTTTTTGTTATTGTGTTTATTTGTCACAACAAGCACAGTCCCGAAAGGCAGGCTTGGATGCGCGGCTGTTAATAAGGAAGAATCAAAAATTTCTCCCGAAGCCGTCGGACGCCCGTCAAATTCCCTGCCGTACCAAGAAGCGATGCCTTCCTGGCGGAAAATTTCCGTTTCCTGCGCCTGCAAGTGAAACGGTACAAATAAAGCCATCATAAATAAGATGAATAATACGAATAAAATGATAAATTTCTGTTTCATATCGTAAATATCGGCATTTTTAATAAACGACTGAAACTTTATAAGGGCAAAAAAAAGCCCGGCAATGACCTACTTTCCCACCCCTTAGAGAGGCAGTATCATCGGCGCGAGAGGGCTTAACTTCCGTGTTCGGAAAGGGAACGGGTGTAACACCTCCGCCATAATCACCGG
>Ga0268262_10006793_pt1 | contig 10848 bp, 9 predicted proteins | sample TergutNc150P3_FD_190354 | JGI IMG/M metagenome (GOLD analysis project Ga0268262, IMG submission 190354) | Nasutitermes corniger P3 segment gut microbial community from laboratory colony in Florida, USA - Nc150 P3 (SPAdes) (version 2) | ecosystem: Host-associated > Arthropoda: Insects > Digestive...
CAATTATTTACAATTTGAGTATATACTTTTCCATCTCTCTTTAACATACCAAAAACAGGCGTTTTACCTCGCAATCTTCATATATTCTTTGACGAATTTTATCATAAATGTTATTGATGGTAATGCGGCTTAATTTCGTTATTTCCGCTGTTTTTTTTGGCTTCAACGTCCAAACAAAGCAACGATAAAATTTCTCTGAATTTCTTCTCAGAAATTCGGGAACGAATTATATATTTGTTTTCCACACATCCTTCTAGTAATAACACAAAATAATTTTTGCTTAACTAGGATTGAACCAAATATTATCAATCAGTCGCGTTTTGCTTTGAGTCGTACGAACGGCAAGCGAAACCAAAACGTCTTTCTCGGCGATTTCGCCTTCTATCTCGCGGGCAAAAGAATCCGTTATCGCGATATATTCCACTAAAAAACATTTCGCCGCTTGATAGTATTTATGCAAAAAATCTTTCAGTTTTTCGCTGTTTTTTTCAGTTTGGGCAAAGTTTGACAATTTTACAAGTCCGTCGTAAATTATGGGAACTTCCGCCCGTTCGCTTTGGCTAAGATAAGCGTTTCGCGAACTTTTTGCCAAGCCGTCCGTTTCACGGACTATCGGATGAACGTCGATAATTACGGGAACGTTCAAATCCCTAACCATTTGTTTTATTACCATTACCTGCTGGGCGTCTTTTTGTCCGAATACCGCAAAGTCGGCAAGCGAAACGTTAAATAATTTAAGAACGACCGTACAAACGCCGTCAAAATGCCCGGGACGCGCCGCGCCTTCAAGCAAGGTCGCTATTTTGCCGCAGTTTATTTTAGTATCGAATCCGTCGGGATACATATTTTCGACGCTCGGAGCGAAAACTAAATCCGCTCCTCTGCTCTCGCATTTTTTACAGTCGTTTTCAAATTCACGCGGATATTTTCCGTAGTCCTCGTTTGCTCCAAACTGAATGGGATTTACAAAAATGCTGACTACTACCACGTCGCCAAGCGTTTTTGCGCTGTCAATCAATTTCAAATGCCCTTCGTGCAGCGCGCCCATAGTGGGAACGATTACGATTTTTTTTGAGCGTTTCTTTTCTTCGACAATCAATTCCTGAAGCGTCTTTGCGTCAAAAATTATTTTCATATCCTACCCGTTTCCAATCGTGTTTCTTACTTTGATTCCCTGCGAGAACAAATATTTTTTTATGTCGTCCACCGAATATTCGCCGTAATGAAGCATACTCGCCACAAGCGCGGCGTCCGCGTTTGCTTTCGTAAGCACTTCGGCTATATGCTGCGGATTTCCGCCGCCGCCGCTGGCTATTACAGGAATAGAAACGGCGTTTGTTATCAGTTTTGTCAAATTTATTTCGTAGCCCTCTTTCGTGCCGTCCGCGTCAATCGAATTTACTACCAATTCGCCTGCGCCCAAATCCTCGCCGCGTTTAGCCCATTCTATTGCATCGATTCCCATATTCGTTCGCCCGCCGTTAATTACTATTTCGTAGCCCGACGGGATTTCTTGCGTTATCGCTGTTTTTTTTACGTCCATAGACAAAACTACGCACTGAACTCCAAACGCTTTGCAGCATTGCGAAATAAGTTCGGGATTTTTTACCGCCGCGCTGTTTATGTTTATCTTTTCTGCGCCCGCCAAAAGAACTTTCGAACAGTCCTCGACGCTTCGCAGTCCGCCGCCTACCGAAAACGGAATAAATACCTGCTCCGCTACTTTTGAAACCACGTCGAGCATAATGTTTCTATTGTCGCTGGATGCGGTTATGTCATAAAAAACCAATTCGTCAAGCCCTTGCATATAATACTCCCGCGCTTTTTCGACGGGGTCGCCTATGTCTTTCGTTTCTACGAATTTTACGCTTTTTGCCAATTTCCCCCCGCGCACGTCAAGGCAGGATATTACCCTTTTTGAAAGCATACTTTCTCCGATTTTCGTGAAGTTTTTATAGAAAATAGTTTTTGCCGCAAAACCGCACCAACCCTAAAAGCCAACGCCGCTAAATCACACTTTTTGCACCAGTACCATTGCATATTTTTCTTTACCGTTCAGATAAGGGGTATATCTTTTGTCTTGAACGATTTCGTATCCTTTTTCTAATAAGCCGTTTAATATTGGCCGCGCAGACACGGCGAAAGGTTTTTCATAATCGCTTGGGATATAACAACCTTTGACTAACAACGTTTTCGAATCATCGTATTTTTTCTCATTTTCAGGTATTTTGGATAATGGCATTATTTTCAAATGTTTATATTTTGGTCTGTTTTTGATTGGAATATTTGTATACCAATGCCCCGCCGCGTCAACGGGCTGTTTTTTAGGGTTTTGGAACCTGTCGATTCTATTATATCCCGCCCATACTTTATTATCCTTGAAATAATGAATATATGCGGTATTTATAGCGTTAGATATATTGGAAACAATTAAAAATTTCTTTCCGCTCTCTATTACGGTTTTCCAATAATCTATCGCTCTTGAAAACGGCGGATTCGTGCAAACTATATCCGCTTCTTCTTTGAGTATTTTTATAGACAGCGGGGCGTCAAAACTGCCGTTGTAACCTTTCGGGTAATCTTTTATTCCCTCGTAACCGTTTTTTGTAAAGATATAAGTAAATACATAACCCTTCGCACCCTGATTAAATATGTCCCACCCGCCGCCGTAATGTGTGCATATTAGTTTTTTAAGTTCGAGTTCTTTGAAATTTTTCAAAAAAAACAAAGCAAACGCCGATGTGTTTTTTTCGTCATCGTCAACCGCGTCGTCGCAATTACAAAAAACTACTTTGTCTTTCCAAATTTCTTTGTCGTACATCGATATTTCTTTTTCAACGTCTTCGTTTCGGGTATAAAATTCATCGTTTTTTACTCTTTGCGCTTTTTGTAACACGTCTTTTCTTGTAATCCCTCTCTCTTCAAGCGACGGAGTTGTCTTTTTTATTATCTTTGTTTCTTCTTTTTTATCTTCGTTTTTTATAAATATTTCTTTGACAAACAACTTATGCGATTTGATAAATTTCACATAATCTTCAAACAATTCGGAGTTATAGAAATATATTTCCCTGCTTTTTTGTTCCCGTAATCTTCTGAATTCTCCTTTTATATCGTTTTCCACTTCCGTCATATTTTTTACTTCGCATGTGAATAAATATCCGTAAGTAATTTTTTTAGATTTACCCGTCATATTATTATATTGCGATAACCTTTTTTCCAAATCCTTGGTTATACCTATTTTACAACTCGTATTATCCTGCGACGACTGAACTATATAAATATATTCTTTTTCCAAAATTATACTCCGTTTGATAATTTTCCATATAAAATAATAAATTTTCAAACGGGTTTTCAAAATAAATTGCGGCAGAAACAAATGAAAAATGAATTTTTTGTGAAAATCTTTATTATTATTTCAAAAAAATAATGGCTCTCTTGGGGGAGAGAGCCATTTTCAAAAACGTTTTAAGATTTTCCGCCTAAAAACTTGGGGAAGTCGGCGAAACACACACAAGGGAGGTGTAAATCTTCTCGTTCTTATATCAAAGTTTATCGGCATTCCGCAAAAGATACTTTATACTTTTTTCAAAAATTTTTATTTTTTGCTCAAACTTTGCGCTTCTTCCCGCAACTGCTCCAACTGCGGATATTCTGCGGAAATGATTTCGTAAATTTGCAAAGCGGTTTCTTCCTGTCCGCATTCTTTGGCGCTGTCAAACAGATTCAAAAACGTATCGCGGTTTATAGGATTTATTTTCAGCGATTCAAAAAACAGCAAAAACGCCTCGTAATATTCTTTTGCGCAAAACTGAACGACCGCGAGTCCGTTGTAAACTTCCGCCGATGGACCTGCCGTGTCGTACGCTTCGATGTATTTTTTCAACGCTTCGAGGTATTCGCCGTTTTTAATAAAATTATCTCCCGCCTCGATAAGCGGATTATAATATCCGATAAGCAGCGCACGCAAACATTTGTAAATTTCGTTGTCTTTATCCGTGACGGCTTTGTAAATCAAAGCGATTTCGGAATTGTCGGGATTATCTTTCGCCGCCGTTTCGATAATCGCAAAGATTTCTTCGACTTTGTGAAGTTTGAACGCGGCATCGAGCAAATTATTCAGCGCGTCTTCTTTTGAATTGTCTAAAATCACCGCTTCCTTAAAAAGCCCGTATGCGTCTTCCCATCGGCTTTGCAGCCAAGCGACGACTCCCAAATCGTTGTATGCGGCGGCGACCTTCGGGTCGTCGTCTATTACTTCAAGCAGCAGAGACATCGCGTTTCCATAGTCCTCGCTGCTAATTTTTTCTTCTGCCTGTGCAATTTTTTCGGCATGAATTTCGGTCATAAAAACTCACTTTCGATTGTTTTTAACGGAAAATACTTTTTTTTCGGCAAATAATGCAAGTTTTGCGCGTTTCCCGCTAAATTCATTAAAAAATATCGGTTTTGCGCAATAATTTCTTGAAACTTTTGTGCGATTTTTTTTAATTTGTTTTTCACGCCGCCGCCGCAAAACTTTACAAATTAAATACTTTCAATAATTTATCCACCACTATCGGTTTTCCGTTTTCGTCATCGACGGGAACTTTTGCAAGCGTCCAGCCGGCGACGGCGGACAAATTTACCCCCGCTTTCGCTAACGGTTCTATTTCAAGCGCAAAGACAATATCCTTGTCGTTGGTATTCAAATCCTTCGCCCATTCGAAAAGATTGCCGTTCCCCAAATTTATCCCGTAATGGTCTAACGCGGCGTGATACCCTATCGCGTCCCGATTGTTTTTTACGACGTATTTGTACGTTTCTAAAAGCGAAATTTCTTTGTCGTATTGAAATTCTTGGTTCCAGAATTTTGCGCCGACCGATATTTTTTCATCGTCGGCTGTAAAATATTCGGGAAGTTTTTTTACGTCAAGACCCGCGTCAAGAAACGGTTTTGCGTCAAACTCCAACGCGACATCGTATTTTGAATTTTTATCGTAATTTTTATTCAAAACGAATTTTGCGCCGCTGTCGGAAGAAAACAAAATCCAAGATTCGTTTTTTTCGTTTTCGCCGACAAAAACGTTTTTGTCGTTTAACAGTTTTTCAAACGAAACGACGGAACCGCTACCGACCACATCTAATTTTGAGCATGACGCGCAAAAGAACAAAATCCCCGCAAAAATCGCAATTTTTTTCTTCATAAATAAATCCTTTCAACAAATTTAAGTTTCCCGCAGTTTGATATTAGCAAATTTTTTATTGTTACAATAAATATACAATTCGCCAAACAAATTTTGTCTGCGGCAAATATTATTTTGTCTGAAAAATTTATAGAAGGACTAAATTATGCTTGAACAACTTGAAAATCTGAAAAAAGAATTTAACGCGGAACTTCAAAACGCCAAAGACAAAACCGCGCTTTTGAACATAAAGGCGCAGTATATAGGCAAAACCGGTAAGATGAACGATATTTTGAGCAAAATGAAAGACGCTTCTATAGAAGTAAAAAAGAGCGTCGGCGCAAAATCGAACGAAATCAAAAGCGAAATGAGCGAAAAAATCGATGAGAAATTGGCGCAAATCGAAACCGCCGAAATAAACGAAAATCTTGCAAAAAATTGGGTCGATATAACACTGACCGACGGCAGAAGGGACTTAGGGTTAAACTGCGCGGGTTATCATCCCGTTTCTATCGTTCAGCGGGAAATCGAAGATATTTTTATTTCGATGGGCTTTGAAATTTTGGACGGACCGCACATTGAAGACGACTACCATAATTTTGAAGCGCTTAACATTCCTCCGACTCATCCGGCGCGCGATATGCAGGACACGTTTTGGTTTAGCGATATGAAACATTTGCTTCGTACGCACACCTCCACTATTCAGGTTCGCGGAATGGAGTCGCATAAACCGCCGTTTAAATTTGTCGGACCGGGCAAGGTTTTCAGGTGCGAGGCGACTGACGCGTCCCACGAAATAGCGTTTCACCAACTTGAAGGAATGATGGTCGGCGAAAACGTGAGCGTTGCGAATTTGATTTATTTTATGAAAACGCTTTTGTCGGAAATTTTTAGAAAAGACGTAGAAGTCCGTTTGCGTCCGGGATTCTTCCCTTTCGTCGAGCCGGGGTTTGAATTGGATATTCGCTGCTTAAATTGCGGCGGAAACGGCTGTTCGGTTTGCAAGCATTCGGGATGGCTTGAACTTCTCCCCTGCGGCATGGTTCATCCCAACGTTCTTAAATACGGAGGAATAGACACCGAAAAATACAACGGCTTTGCGTTCGGACTCGGACTTGACCGTTTAGTTATGATGCGTTATAAAATCGACGATATTCGACTTATTCACAGCGGCGATTTACGGTTTGTAAAGCAGTTCGCGGAATTTTGATTTTTGTAGTAAAAAATTATGAAAGTTAAAAAAATTGCAATTTATTCCGTAGGGCTTTTGGGAGCGAGTATCGGTTGCGCGCTTAAAAAAAGCGGATTTGACGGCGAAATAGTCGGGATTTCTTCGCAAAAAAATATCGATGACGCGATTTCGGCAAAAGCCATCGACTACGGCGTAGATTACAGCCAGACCACAAAAATTCTTGAAACCGCCGATTTGTTGTTTTTGTGTTCGCCGATAGAAGTCATTATCGAAACGATAAAAAACATCTCAAAAATGAATTTGAAAAACGAAATGATAATAACCGATATAGGAAGCACAAAAAACGAAATCGTCGAGACCGCGCAAAATTTCTTGCCTAAATCCGTTAAATTTATAGGCGGGCATCCTATGGCGGGCAGCGAAAAAAACGGAGCGAAATTTGCAGACCCGTTTTTATTTCAAAACGCGGTTTGGGTTTTGTATTCGCAAAACAAAAACGACGCGGACGATTTGGGAATTTTTTTAGAAAAATATACCGGTTGCAAAACCAAGTTTATAAATCCCGAAACCCACGACAAAATAGCGGCGGTGATAAGCCATATCCCGCACATAATCGCCGTAGGGCTTGTAAATACCGCCGAGAAAGTCAATCAAAAAATCAACGGGACGCTCGATTTGGCGGCGGGCGGTTTCAAATCGCTTACCAGAGTAGCGTCTTCGCCTTACAAAATGTGGCACGACATTTACAAAACCAACAAAAAAGCGAACGTTGAAATTCTAAACCTTTTTATCGACGAAATGACTCGACTGCGCGAAAAATTAAAAAGCGACGATTTGCAGGAACCGTTTGAAAACGCGGCGAAAACCCGTGCGAAATTGTCGGAAAATCAAAAGGGATTCGTCCATAACTTACACAGAATTATCGTGATAGCCGAAGACAAACCCGGATTTTTAGCGAAAATTCTTACTATTTTGGCAAATGATAATTTGAACGTAAACGATATTGAACTTTTGAAAGTCCGCGAAGGCGACGCGGGGTCGTTTATGCTTGCGTTTGTGGAAAGAAGCGATGCCGAAAAAGCGGTTTCTTCACTTCAAACAGCAGGATTTTCGGCAAGAATAGATTAGATAATATTTCAAAAATTAAATTAACGAAAAGGGCGCGTTTTGCGCCCTTTTCTATTTGTAAAAAATTATTCAAACTGGAAAATCAAAAACGCAAGCGGCGGCAAATCTATTTCCAAAGTAAAATCTTTACCTTGCGACGATTCCTTTTTCGCCTGCATCGCCTTTGAGCCGTTTCCAAGTCCTTCGCCGCCGTATTCGGTCGCGTTGGAGTTGAAAATTTCCTTGAAATTAGCGTCGTAAGAAATTCCCAAACGATACCCGTAGCGAATAACGGGCGTAAAATTAAACACGAACAGAAATTTCTTTTTCTGCGATTTCGCTTTGCGAATAAACGCTATCACGCAGTTGTCGCGGTCGTTGTAATCGACCCATTCAAAGCCCTCGTGAGTTATATCGTCTTCCCACATCGCGGAATTTTTGACGTAAAACTTATTCAAGTCCTTCACCATTTTATTGATTTTGGAATGATAAACGCCATTTACGCTCTCGTCAAGCAAATACCAGTCGATTTCGCGCTTTTCGTACCACTCGTTGCGCATACCGAACTCTGCGCCCATAAAGCAGATTTTTTTGCCCGGATGTCCGTACATAAATCCGTAAAGCAGACGCAGGTTTGCAAATTTTTTCCAATCGTCGCCGGGCATTTTTTCAAGCAAACTTCTCTTTCCATGCACAACTTCGTCGTGCGAAAGAACAAGCATAAATTTTTCGGAAAACGCATACCACAAACAATAAGTCAAATCGCCCTGATGGTATTTTCTGTTAATCGGGTCTTGCTTGAAATAATCAAGCGTGTCGTGCATCCAGCCCATATTCCACTTGAACGAAAAGCCCAAGCCGCCGTATTCGACGGGAGCGGTTACGCCGGGGAACATCGTGGATTCTTCGGCGATGGTTACGACTCCGGGAAACGAATTATGCACGACCCAGTTTACCTGCTGCAAAAATCCTATCGCTTCCAAGTTTTCGTTGCCGCCGTGAGCGTTGGGAAGCCATTCGCCCTGTTCTCTGCTGTAATCGCGATAAAGCATGCTTGCGACCGCGTCGATTCGCAAACCGTCGATGTGATATTCCGCAATCCAGTAAACCGCGTTAGCCACAAGAAAATTGCGAACTTCGTGTCGTCCGTAATTGAAGATAAGCGTTCCCCAATCCTTATGTTCGCCTTCGCGCGGGTCGGAGTGTTCGTACAAATGCGTTCCGTCAAAAAACGACAGCGCGTATTCGTCTTTGGGAAAATGCCCCGGCACCCAATCCAGAATTACTCCGATATTGTTTTGGTGAAGATAATCTACCAAATATTGAAAATCCTGCGGCGAGCCGAACCTGTGATTTACCGCGTAAAATCCGCCGACCTGATAGCCCCAACTCGGCACGAAAGGATGGTCTTGTACGGGCATAAATTCAACGTGCGTATATCCCATTTCTTTTATGTAAGGAACTAAAAGTTTGGCTATTTCGCGGTAATTATGATAATCGCCTTCTTCGTTAGGACCGCTTTTTTTCCAACTTCCAAGGTGCATTTCGTAAATAGACATCGGCTCTTTATGCCACTGCCCTTTGTCTTGACGGCTCAAAATCCACTCTTGGTCGTTCCATTTGTAATCTTTTGTCGAATTTACGACCGAGCCGTGATATGGAAACGCCTGCTGCGATATTCCGTAGGGGTCGGCTTTAAGAACTAAATGTCCGCTGTGGGCTTTTCTTATTTCGTATTTGTAAACCGTTCCTTCTTTTAGCGTGGGAATGAAAATTTCCCATACTCCCGAACTTCCTATCGGGCGCATCGGATGGGCGCGTCCGTCCCACATATTGAAATCGCCGACGACCGCGACTCTTTGAGCGTTAGGCGCCCAAACCGCGAAATGAACTCCTTCGATGCCGTCCACGCTTATCAAATGAGAACCCATTTTCTCGAAAATGTAGCGGTTGTTGCCTTCGTTAAACAAATACAAATCTTCATCGCTAAGAATAGGAAGAAACGAATAGGGGTCTGCGGTTCTTTTTACGAATCCGTCGCCGTAATGAATTTCCAACTCGTACTTAAAAACTTTCTTTTTGTTTTCAAGCAGCAACGTAAAGATGGGCGTTCCTTCCAAATGGAACATATCGGAAATAAATTTCCCTTTATCGTCATAGACCTTGATACAAGCCGCTCCGTAATAAAGCGCACGAATGGAAACGCCTCTGTCGCTTGGATGCATACCCAAAAGAGCGAAAGGGTCTCTAACCGAACTGTTGCACAATGCGCCGATGTCGCCGTCAGATAACACGCCATATATATCCGCACTCATAAAACCTCCAATAAAATTATTAAACATTACATAAAGTATAATAAATTCACAGTGAAAAAACACAAAAAAGAATTTTTTACGAAAATTTGTCGTTTTATCAAAAAAATTCTAAAACAACAACAAAATCAAACTCAATAAACTTTCAGATTTTCATCGTGAATTTCTACTATATCGCCTTTAAGTTTCAATATTCCTACGCCTAATTCTTTCGCTCTTCTTTCGACTCCGCTTGTAAAACTCATTCCGCCTATGCCAAGATAATATTTATAATTACTATATTGAGGAAACAATTTCTTAAACTTTTTCACCTGTTTTCTTACTAATTTGAATACGTCTTCGACACGCGCCTTATATTTCGCTTCGATTATACAAATCGAATTTCCGTTGAGCATCACTATATCGTATTCGCCTTCGCTGTTGTCATCGCCAAAACCGTCGCCGTACATATTTCTCTCAATATTGTCAAAATGAACGCCGCCGAAAATTTTCTTTTCGTTAAGTGAATTGTAAAAACTTTCTTCCGCGACTAATCCGTTACTTTTTTCGATGCCGCAAACGGTAGCGTTAAGCCGCCTTACTTCTTTCGCCATTACTTTTATATCGTTTTTCAACTCGGCGAGTTCTTTCGCGCTTTCTTCGCGTTGCAGTTCCATTTTTTTAGCGTTTTCTTCCATTAACGCTTCTATTCTGTCTAAACGCTCACGCCATTCTTCCATAATATACTCCTCATATCAAGTTTTATCCCCACAAATATACCATTTGCCGAAAAAAAACAGGACGCATTTCTGCGCCCCAAAAAATCAAAATTTGCTAAAACGACAACAAAAGCGACTTCAATAAACTTTCAGATTTTCATCGTGAATTTCTACTACGTCGCCTTTAAGTTTCAATATTCCTACGCCTAATTCTTTCGCTCTTCTTTCGACTCCGTTGGTAAAACTCATTCCGCCTATGCCAAGATAATATTTGTAATCACTATATTGAGGAAACAATTTCTTAAACTTTTTCACCTGTTTTCTTACTAATTTGAATACGTCTTCGACACGCGCCTTATATTTCGCTTCGATTATAC
>Ga0268262_10006794_pt1 | contig 10847 bp, 8 predicted proteins | sample TergutNc150P3_FD_190354 | JGI IMG/M metagenome (GOLD analysis project Ga0268262, IMG submission 190354) | Nasutitermes corniger P3 segment gut microbial community from laboratory colony in Florida, USA - Nc150 P3 (SPAdes) (version 2) | ecosystem: Host-associated > Arthropoda: Insects > Digestive...
GGGGGGGGGGGGTATTACTAATTCCAGAATACAAAGAGACACACTCATCGATTTTTACATATAAATCATTATGCCAACGGGAACGTACTTTTTTAAGAATGGATTTTAGCGAATTTTTCATATTTTCATTTATTTAATACATTAATGTTTTCCAGTTTATATAAATTCATATATTTATCCTTTGCATATCCTTTTCCAATTGATTTTTCATGAATTCTAGTTATTGGAGCAGGTAAATTAAACGGCTTTATCCTTAAATTTAATGGACGACAGTCACCATCAAATATATCCCAATTACTTATTGTTAATGGGTATGATGTTGTCAATAAATATTTTGAATTTGACTTTTTGAAATTCTGTAATGCTTTGAATATATTCTCATATGATAAATGTTGTAAACAATCTTTACAGAATATCATATCAACTGTTGGCAAAATATCATTTGTAATATCCATTACTTTAAAAGAAACATTTTCTTGTTGGTATTTTTTATTATTTTCATCTATTATTTCATTTACAATATCCCCACCAATATAAATAATATTGTCTTTATTAACTTCTTTCATCCAATTATAATCACCACATGGAGCATCAAGAAAAGTTTTAATTCCATACTGCCTCCATAAAACAGGCAATTTTTCCCGAATAGTTTTAATAGTGCTTATACGTGAACCATCTCCAGAGTAAGATTCATTTGAATTCCATATATTGTTTTTATAAATTGTAGTAAAAACATTTCGATCGTTTTTATATAAATATATTTCTTTTTTAAATCTATTTTTTGTGATTATTCTCTGAAATTGAACCGGCATAAGATTCCATACGATCATATTTATTCGGGAACGCATTTTCTTAACCATTGATTTTACCAAATCTTTCATGTTTTCTTCAAAAATATATATAAAAAATAATTAAAACTATATGAACAACAGTAATATTAGTTTTTGCCATGGAAAGCGCTATTTCAAGAACTTCCTGCATGATAATGGTTATCCACTTACAACATTGTAAGCTTCTTCTTAAATTAAATATTTAATTGTTTATTTATCCAAAACTGTCCACCGTCTTTTACTGTTACATCAATAAAGTTATTAGGCTTTGATTCAGGCCATAACACACGGCAAGGCTGTTCTCTAATTAACCTAAAACCATTCTCGTAAAGAATATTAAAAAGATGCCCTTCAATTTCACGGGAATGAGTTCCAATAAAGAGAAACTTAACTTTCTTTTTAAGAATATCAATACTTTTTGATACTAACTCTTTTTCATACCCTTGAATATCTATATGAATTAAATCAATATAATCATAATCAGATGAAATAGCAGCAAGAGAATATCCTTTTACTAAATTGTTCTTTAGAAACATTCCGCTGCCTACCCCTTCTACCAAAGACGCTCCGTAGGCATTGTGATCAGTATCCGGAAATTCCATATCATCGCCAGTTGTATTAACTACACCGTCATAAATTATTGTATTTACATTATCAAGACATGCCTTCATTTCTTCTGTATCTGGGCGGAGTCCGTTTTCTGTCAAATGTTTTTTAATAAAAGACATTCTTTTGTGTTCACCTTCTACTCCTATAAGGTTTATTGTACTAATTCCCTTTTTTTTTGCGGCAGTTCCGGTAATAGACATCCATGGTCCCCAACCTGCGCCGAGTTCAAACATTGTATACGCAGAACCAGCATTTTCAATACTGGTCAGACTGGCAACATATTCAATGGTTTCAGAGTGAAAACCATCATCGGGTATAGGAAGCTTTTGAAAAACTGCACCAGAAATATTCATATAATTTTTAGGGAAAAAATCTACATTATGACGAATACCAAGAAAATCAGTGATATAACCATCTTTACCAGAAAGTGCTTCCTTGTGAATATATTTTTGAAGCAGGGGAATATCTTTTGAAGTGAATCCAGAGTAATCTTTCCAGAACGAATTATCACTACTTCCTCCCCCCAAAATTATTCCCAAAGGAGCTATAACTAATCTTTTCATCATATCAATTAGTTCATTATGCCTTATGACATTTCTATCTTCCTCGCTTCCATAAGATTCTTTAACTAATCTTTTCATCATATCAATTAGTTCATTATGCCTTATGGTATTTCTACCTTCCTCGCTTTCATAAGATTCTTTAACTAATCTTTTCATCATATCAATTAGTTCATTATGCCTTATGGCATTTCTACCTTCCCCGCCTTCAAAAGATTCTGTAACTAATTCTTTCATTGATATTAATTCATTATATCCAATGATATTTCTAATCTTGTTTTTTATACGCTTTTTTATTTTATCAAACATTTTATTCTCCAAAAAAATTGTAGTGTTTATAATTATATACTATTTAATTTTCTTTCGCCGATCATCCAGCATATCGGCAATAGTATCTTTTAAAGAAATCTGCGGTTCCCAGCCTGTTTCCAGTGTAAGACGTGAAATATCCGCTTGAATAACCGGAGTATCCGAAACACGTACTAACTTAGGGTCTTGCTTAACAGTAATACTGGTTTTCGCCATGGAAAGCGCTATTTCAAGAACTTCCTGCATAGCAACAGCTTTACCGCTTCCTACATTATACACTCTTCCAACTTTTCCTTTTTGAATAAGTATAGAATAAGCTTTAACAATATCCCGTACATCGGTAAAATCACGCAGGGAAGAAAGATTACCAACATAGATAATTGGGGGACGCAAACCCGCTTCAATTTCCGCAATTTGCTTACAAAAATGAGCGACGGCAAAAGTATCAATTTGTCCCGGCCCGGTATGGTTAAAAGCCCTTACCATTATAATATCAAGTTTATATGCGCGGGCATAAGTTTGTCCAAGTAAATCCTGCGCAACTTTTGTACAAGCGTATATATTCCCCGGACGCATCAAGGTATCTTCCTTAATTGGTAACTCTTCCGGCAGAATATAGCCGTATTGTTCGCCTGATCCAATAAGAAGAATCCGTGGTGGATTTTGCATAACGCGCAACACTTCCAAAAGATTAACAGCACCTTTAATATTTATATCCACCGTCAATGCGGGTTTTTCCCATGACAAGGCAACAGAACTTTGCGCGGCAAGATGAAAAAGATAATCAGGGCGTATCTTTTCAATCAAAGAACTTATAGAAACCTGATTAAGTATATCCAGTTCATAGTTCGGAACATCTTCTTTTATTTTTTCCTGGGGCAATCGGGTTGCGCTTACTTCCCATCCTAATGATTTTAGGTGAGTAATAAGATGTCCTCCGACAAATCCTGCCGCTCCAATAATAAGGGCTTTCATTTTTTTTCTTTACCAACAAGAGTCAAATCATTATCCACCATACGTGCAACTAATTCGGAAAATGATATTTTTCTTTTCCAGCCAAGCTGACGTTCCGCTTTTTCAGGGTTTCCAAGCAAGATTTCAACTTCCGCAGGCCTAAAAAAACGCGGGTTTATTTTTATAATAGTTTTGCCGGAAGCTTTGTCTATTCCAACTTCCTCTTTACCGCTCCCCTGCCATTGTATTTTTATATCCACATTAGAAAAGGCCGCTTCAACAAATTCCCGAATAGTGCGGGTTTCACCGCTTGCAATAACATAATCATCCGGCGTATTCTGCTGGAGCATTAGCCACATTGCATACACATAATCCTGTGAATGACCCCAATCGCGTTTAGCGTCAAGGTTGCCCAGTTCAACATGATCCTGTAAACCCAGTTTAATACGCGCAACTGCATCGGTAATTTTGCGTGTAACAAATTCCTTGCCGCGTCTTTCACCTTCATGGTTAAACAAAATACCAGAACAGGCGTACATACCATAACTTTCACGGTAATTTTTTGTTATCCAATGTCCGTAAAGTTTTGCAACACCATAAGGGCTACGGGGATAAAAAGGCGTTTTTTCCGTTTGAGGCATTTCCTGTACTAAACCAAACATTTCGCTTGTTGAAGCCTGATAAAAACGCGCTTGTGGTTTTACTATACGAATTGCCTCGAGTAAATGCGTAACTCCAACAGCGTCAATATCTGCCGTAATAATAGGCTGTTCCCAGCTTGTGGCAACAAAAGACTGGGCGGCTAGGTTATATATTTCGTCCTCTTGCGAAATCCGCATAGCGGAAACAAGGGAAACCACATCTGTCATATCGGCATAAATAAAATATATTTTGTCTTTTAAATGAGCGACATTACCATAATCGACAACACTTTTACGCCGTATAATGCCATATACGGTATAGCCCCTTTCTAAAAGCAATTCGCTAAGATATGAACCATCTTGTCCTGTAATTCCGGTAATTAATGCATTTTTCATAAAATACTCCTTTATTCGTTATGACTATAATTATACTACTTTAATAATTATATCACTAATTTTTTTAAAAGTTTTTTCCCATGAAAACAATTTAGCGCGCTCAAGTCCCTTCGCAATATATTCTTTGCGTAAAGCTTCATTGAAATATAAATCTTCAAAGGCTTTTATACATGCTTCTTCATCATTGTGATTAATTGTTATAGCGGCATTACCAACTACTTCCGGTAAAGAAGAATTATTGGAAGTTATAACCGGCGTTCCTGCCTGCATTGCCTCCAACGGCGGCATACCAAATCCTTCATACTGTGAAATATAAGCAAAGAACAATGAATTACTATAAAGAACATTTACATCTTCATCATTAACATAACCAAGTTGAACAAATTTATCTCCATAAACATCAAAATTACTTATCTGCTCTTTTAGTTGACCAATGAACCTATCCCAATGTCCACCGCCAAGAAAAAAGTACAAATCATTGATATTATGTTTTTCTATAAATTTAACAAAACAACGGATTGTAAAAACCAGGTTTTTTCTTGGCTCTAATGTACAAAATGAAAATATAAATTTCTTCTTATTGTCATACATTACATTATATTTTTTTAATGTATCAATTAGCTTTATTTCATCACATTCAGGATGTAATTGCTGAGATGATGAAATATAAGTTACAAATAATTTTCGTTTGTTAACTTGACTACTAAAATATGTTATAAAATCATTTCTTGTCGATTCGGAATTACAAAAATAATATCCTTTTTTATTAAGGGAATTAATCATCTTTGTATACCAATGGTCAGAAGATAAATCGGGATAATATTCAGGATAAATATCAGGTATGACATCATGTAAGAACAAAAATTGTTTTATTGTACTAATTTCCACGATCTCGGGAGGGACAGCATTTAATGGTGAGAAATAAGCATCTATTGTTTTTATCGTTTCATAACTACTGTCTGTGTTTTTGTAAAATAAAAATTGGTACAAGTAATTCTTTATTATTTTTAATAAATATAATATTTTTTTTAATATATTATTTGTTAAACAAATATTTTTCTTGTGTACACTAATATTGTATTTATAAACATTTGGTTGTTTATAATTGGCAATAATAGGAAATTGTGAAAAAAACTCATCATCTTTCATATATGCCATATAATGCCTGTAATCTGACATTTCAGATAGATAGAGAATTATATGAAATCTGGAATCAGCAGCGAATTGTTTTAATATATTAAAAGCAACAAAAAAGAGACCGGCTCTGCATGGTCCATTTAAGAAACCCCATGTAAGTATTGTTGCATCATAAAGAATATTAATTTTTTTCATAAATAACTCCATATTATTATTTTCATTTTTAGGCTTTACATTATGAACGATATTTCAAAACTTTTATTATTTTATCACTCATCATTTTAACTGTATTATCCCATGAAAACAATTTTGCCCGTTCAATTCCTTTTTTAATATATTCCTTGCGTAATTCTTCATTAAAGTATAAATCTTCGAATGCCTTTATGCAGGCATTTTCATCATTGTATGTTATCTTTATCGCGGCATCTCCAACTACTTCCGGTAACGAAGAATTATTGGAAGTAATAACAGGAGTTCCCGCCTGCATAGCCTCAAGCGGTGGCAAACCAAAACCTTCATATTGGGAAATATAGGTAAAAAATAACGAATTACTGTAAAGTATATTTAGATCTTCATCATCAATATATCCAAGCAAAACAACCTTATCTTTGTAATTTTTCAATAAAGGTATCTCTTCATAGAATTTTTTAATATAAGTTTCATAGAATGCTCCGCCAAGATAAAAACACATATTATCTATATTATGTTTTTTAATGAAATTAATAAAACATTTAATTGTAAATATCAGATTTTTTCTTGGATCTATATTACAAAGAGAAAAAATATATATTTCTTCCGGATTTTGACCAACTTTATATTTTTCCGATGTCTTTTTAAGCGTATTTTTATCATAGTTAGGAATGAAAGACTGTGCTGTTGCCAGCGGCGTAACAATCATTTTCTTTTTATCAAGCCTTCCATGTAGCTCATTAAGAAAATCACGTTTTGTACATTCAGAATTACAAAAATAATATGTTTTAGTATTTATTGTTTTTAATACCTTTGAAAACCATTCTGACATAGTTACATTCGCATGATCGGAAAGACTTTCCAAAATTGGAATACAGTCATGTAAGAAATGAAATATTTTAATCGATTTTCTTTTGTTTATTATATCCGGAACAGCAAATATCGGCGTAAAATATGCGTCAATATCATCAATAGAATCATTATTTCTTTTTGAAATTTTCATTAAAATTATATTTTTTAATATTTTTAATAAACGTAAACTAATAACGAATATATTATTTGATTTAATTATATGGTCTAAATGAACTAAAATATTATTTTTGAACCTATTATCTTCTTCTTCAGGCAAAGATATAACGGGAAAAGAAGACAAATATTTTTCCAAATTACTTTGATCGGTAAATACTGTTCCTGAAGGTACTAATAAAATAGTATTATAAATCTCGTTTTTAGCAAAACAACATAAAAGATTATATGCTACAAAATAAATACCACTTCTACAAATATCCTTTGAATTTATATTTTGAATAATAATAGATGCATCAAAAAGTAAATTTATCTTTTTCATAAAATCTTCCTTAATTTAAAATGATTTATTTTATTCTAAGAATTGTATCTGAAAGATTTTCAAAACTATATTCTTTTAATAATAAATCCGTTTCCGTTATGTCATCTTTTATATTTAATATTTCTAATATTTTCTTTGCTAATTCTTCTGAGGAAATAAATTTTGGAACAACTTGACAATATTTTTCAAATCTTTTTTCAATAAAACCTTCCGATGTAATAATTTTTTTATTTAAACTTAATAATTGAAATATTGTTCCTGAACTTTCACCATGAGGATAATTACGCAATTGAACGGCAATATCAATTTGTTTCATTATAGAAACAAATTTATCATTTGTCATATTTGAAAAACCAATTACATATTTTTGTTTTATTTCAGAAACATTACCAGGTATATAAAGTTCCGCATCATAACCAGCAAGAATACATTTTGCATTTTTTTTATATTTTTCATTCAACAAAGCAACAGCATCAACTATTATATTTGTTGATTTCATCTGATTATCACATAGTCCAAAAGAACCTATTTTAATACAATCATCAGCAATTAATTTCTGATCTATTTCTGTATTACGTAAATTTGGAATTGGATGAAACAGCGTTGTAATTGATAATGTATTTTCAAATATTGTTCCTTTTATATCTTCAAGTAACATTATTTTTGCATTTTCATTATTAACAAATATATTTGTTATACCCGTTAGTAACAATACTGCCCTGATTCCGTATTCTATTTTATTTTTTACACTTTCAAAGTTTATCTCTTCAGATCGTGAAATATTTTCCATATTCTCAGGGTAAACTGCGGACAATATCTTATGATAAAGCGGGAATCCTAAATAATTATGAAGCAGATTATGCATATTAATTTCGTGCAAATATAAGTATGAATTATTTTTATCCTGTTCGTTTATTGCGGCGTTAAAATATGGAACATTATGACTGGAATTTCCAATAACAAATATTTTTTTTCTATATGTAAACAATTTATTCGCAGTTGAAAATAAATCTATTGAGAAAAAATTATTTTTATAATTGTCCCCTGTTCTTTCCTTTGCAATCATATAATTAGCGGGTTGGGAAAAATCCGAAAAAACATGGTACTCATCGTTAATACCAAAAGTTTTTGCGTTATAAATCGCAATTCCGGTTTCTTCCGGCGGTAAAACCCCAAAAAGCGCACAACCACGCGCCGGTCTTTGAGGCAGGTCGTTGTGTAAAGCAAGTAATCTTTGATGAAAATTCTTTAAATTGGTCAGTTGTTCAAGTTTTAGTAAAGATATATCCAATAATTGGTCTTTATCCGGTAATTCATGCAAAATATCATGGGGGCTTTTTTTATGAAAAATCGGTATTATATTTTTTGTTAAAAGGTCTAAAATAATATCATTTGCCTCATTTCCTCTTAAGGTCTTTAATACAGCCTTTCTAAAGTAGGGATAAAATAATTTTAATAAAATGGTTTTTAGTATCTTTTTAATTTAACTTGCTCCTCTGGCTGCTCATGATGTAATTAAACTGACAGCCTGTTTAAAATCGAATGGCTTTAATACATCTTCACCTTGCGGAGGAATAAATTCACCCCGGTAGTATTCTTTCAGCAATTCCGCTGTATCGCTTATACTCATTAATTGTAAATTGGGAACTCCCTTAAAATAACCTTCATGGGTTTGTTTATCAAATATTCCGTCAAGCATATTTATGGTGAAACGCCCGGACAGAGCCGATTCCAGGTTAACTGATGTTAAAGCGTTTGTCAGAATAATTTCACATGTATCAATCAGTTCAAAGATAGATAATGTCGGATCAATATAGTTTATTTTTTTTTGTTCCCAAAAAACCTGTAATATTTTTCTGTCTTTCAAAACATTTTTTACAACTACACCTTGATCCCATATACTTTTAAAAACATTATATACATTTTCAAATCCCATATTTCTATAATATCCCCAATCACCTATACCATGTCCTACTTTATATCGGGTCCCGCTACCAATTTTACCGAGTTTTTTAATCCAGCCAACATTATAAACCGGTTTACCGTGGCAGGCTAAATGGGCATAACCTTCCATCGGAAACAAAATAATATCAAAAATAGAATTGAGCCAAGGTTCATCAAATTCATGGACTAGTGTAGCTAAATCATGTGGGTAATACACGCTCTTTACAGGTTTCAGAATATCCATGGCCTCTAATGCAGACAGATTCATGGGTGTTTTTTTATAAAATGGATAAGTTTCATCCAAAAAAACATGAGCGCTGGTAATAAATATATATTCATTATTGCCCAAATCAAGTAATGCTTTTTTCATATTATTACATGAAAAATGATTTATTTCTACACAATTATAACCTTGATCTTTCATATATACGTATAACTGGTTCAGGGAATATTCAATACCCACACCAAAAAAAACATACAATTTATTATCTTTCATCAGTTATTATCCGTCCGCCTAAAACGACAAGCGTTATAAAATACAATTTCATCCCGTATAATTGCTGATTCATTATAATTATCTACAAAGCGATATCCAAATTGGAATTCATATCTGGTCTTTCCAAGCTCTTGTTTGCTCAATCCATGATTGGCGTATGCAGTTGATGATACATCATAAAAACCATTATGATGCAAAACCCACCGAACATACTCATCCGGTAGTGAAGACAATACGTTATTCTTATAAATAATTTCTTGTTCAATATTTTGTTCATTGATATTACATGATAAATTGATAATTCTGAATGCAAGAATTCTTTTATCCAGCTCTGACGCATTCTTTACCGGACCTGAAAATATAAAATTAAGAACATTGGTTCCCGGCCGCAAAGTGACATTCATACTTAATTCCATGTAGTTATCAAGCTCCGCGCTTACCGTTTTTCCGCAGCAATTGGCTGTAAGTTTTCCCTTACCACATAATGAATCCGAATACCAATGCAATTTCGCTTCAATAGGTCTCGTCAAAGAATTAAAAAAGCAAATACGCCAATCGCCGTTTTTATCCTGCGCCCATCTAAATATTCCTTTACCATCTTCTCTTTCCACAACAGAAAATCCGCCCCAGGTAACACAAACCGGATAGAATGCGGGCCGAACCAGCAGCGCTAAATTTTGATGTAATTTTTGAGCAATATCCAGCAATAACAACGGACTGGTCAGAATTAAAGCTGAAAGCGCCGGATTCGTAATTATCAGTGTATCCTTCCCTTTGCAAATATCAGGAAGCAAAACAGGTTCAATACCCGCGGCTTCTATTTCAGTCAGATTATTTTTCGATGCGTAATCTGAAATAAGCTGTGAATAATGAGCTGCGGCAACAGTTTTCCCTTCGGCATAACCGACTATTTGTTCAATCGGAAGTTGATTATATGCTTCAAATTCGTCTGATTTGTTATTAAGAAGCTGTATTAACTCTGCCTGGATACTCTCAAATCCAACCATCGGAGATAGACCGCTGTCTATTATACATTGAACGTCCAAGAGATGACGCAATCCATCAAATTTGGGCATTATTTCATCAGTCTTGGGAATTTCGTCAATCTTCTCTGAAATGTCTGTTGTATTATTTTTTACTAATTCTATTTTATCATTAATAACATCTGCCTTTTCTGAAATGCTTGTTGTGTTATTTTTAGCCCACTCTATATTTTCATTTGCCGTGTCAATCTTTTCTAAAAGACTTGTCGTATTTTTCTTGGTCCATTCAATGCTTTCATTCGCGGAATCCACCTTCTCTGACAGGCTTGTCGTGTTATTTTTGACCCAATCTATGCTTTCATTCGCGGAATCCACCTTCTCTGACAGGCTTGTCGTGTTATTTTTGACCCAATCTATGCTTTCATTCGCGGAATCCACCTTCTCTGACAGG